>ERZ773197.1015-NODE-1015-length-20677-cov-9.988023_pt1 | contig 20677 bp, 18 predicted proteins | sample MGYA00580999_ERZ773197 | MGnify/ENA primary metagenome ERZ773197 (study PRJEB29015, sample SAMEA2738166) | human oral metagenome | biome: human oral; feature: human-associated habitat; material: saliva | place: China | collected 2185 ...
TGGTACCTAGTCATTTCTGGAACAAAACATGGCTTATAGAAAATTGCATATAGGTGGCGAGGGGGAGAGAAATCTCAACCTCCTTTTTTAAACAATGGGGAATAAATGAAAAAACAATTTGAATTAATCGCGACAGCTGCTGCTGGATTAGAAGCAGTAGTTGGGCGTGAATTGCGTGAGCTAGGCTACGATTGCCAAGTGGAAAATGGACGGGTTCGTTTCAAAGGCGATGTTCGTGCGATTATCGAAACCAATCTTTGGTTGCGTGCCGCTGACCGAATCAAGATTGTCGTAGGATCTTTTCCTGCCCGCACCTTTGAAGAACTCTTTCAAGGAGTTTTTGCCTTGGATTGGGATCAATATCTCCCTTTAGGAGCGCGTTTCCCTATCTCAAAAGCAAAATGCGTCAAATCCAAACTGCATAACGAACCGAGTGTACAAGCTATTTCGAAAAAGGCAGTTGTTAAAAAGTTGCAAAAACACTATGCTCGTCCGGAAGGCGTTCCATTGATCGAAAATGGAGCAGAATTTAAAATTGAAGTTTCTATCTTGAAGGACCAAGCGACTATTTTAATTGATACCACTGGCAGTAGCCTGTTTAAACGAGGTTATCGGACTGAAAAGGGTGGGGCACCCATCAAGGAAAATATGGCGGCAGCCATTCTTCAACTTTCTAATTGGTATCCAGATAAGCCCTTGGTTGATCCGACTTGTGGATCAGGGACCTTCTGTATCGAAGCGGCTATGATGGCTCGCCAGATAGCGCCAGGCTTGAGACGGACCTTCTCTTTTGAAGAATGGAATTGGGTAGATGATCGCCTGATTCAAGAAGTGCGTACAGAAGCTACTAAAAAGATAAATCGTGATCTCGTTCTAGACATCATGGGGACGGATATCGATGCGCGGATGGTCGAGATTGCTAAAGAAAATGCTCAAAAAGCAGGAGTTGCGAGCGATATCACCTTTAAGCAAATGCGGGTCCAAGATTTGCGTTCGGATAAGATCAATGGGGTCATCGTCTCCAATCCACCTTATGGTGAACGCTTATCCGATGATGCAGGGGTGACAAAATTGTATGCTGAAATGGGAGAGGTCCTTGCGCCATTGAAGACTTGGAGCAAATTTATCCTGACCAGCGATGAAAATTTTGAAAAGAAATTTGGGCGACAAGCGGATAAAAAACGAAAATTATATAACGGAACCTTAAAGGTTGATTTGTATCAGTTCTTTGGGGAGCGAGTGCGTCGACAAGCGACTAGTGAGAAAGGAAACATATGACAAAAGAAGATAAACAGCAGTTGGGTCAAGAGGCAGAGTCAGTTCTTGATTTTAAGGATGCAAAAGAGATGACGATTGGTCAAGCGAACCGTAAAGCTGAAGAAATCGAAGCAGGAGTCAAGGAAACAGACAACGTCCTCGATAAATACATCAAACAGCACCGTGACGAAATCGAAGCTCATAAGTTTGATACGATCGTCATGAAGAAGGAAATGCTGGCAGATGCAGAGGCGACAGCCACTGTAGAAGCAACGGAGGCAATTCCAAACGAAGAGGCTGTGGAAGAAGTAGCACCGTCTGAAGCAACTCAAAAAGAAGTTGCGTCTACTCGCATTCCAGATCCAATTCCTGGGGAACTCCCTGCAAAAATTAAGTTTGGTCCAGAGCCAACAGAACCATATGTGGATGATGACATTGAGATTCCTGAAGAACCGAAAAAAAGCCGGGTAAAACCAATCTTACTTTCAGTTTTAGCTCTGACAGCAGTTGCTACAGCCAGTTGGTTGTCTTATCAATGGATCCGTAACCAGTCTAAAGGGGAAACAACAGTCGTCTCTTCTTCTAGCTCGTCAAAGAAAAAGTCATCCAGCTCTTCTTCCTCAACGAGTGCTAATACAGAGGCTTTGCTGAAGGACTTTAATGATCAGTATGCAGCCTTCTTTACAGATGACACGCAGACGAAGTTGAAAAATGATTCTTTTGGTAATTTGGAAAAACTGAAAGTAAGTTTAGAAAAATTGAAAGATACCAAGGAATACGATGCAGCAAAGAGTAAATACGATGAATTGGTGAAGCAAGTTTCTGCTATTCAAACAGTCAACTCTCAATTTACTAGTCCAGTTATTAAGGATGGGGCTATCGATAGCAAGGCGCAGGTAAAGAGTGATGCAGTATTTTCAGATGTGTCGACGTCTAATACACAACTGAACCAATTGTTGAAGGATGCTGCTTCTCAAGGTCGCTCACAACAAGTTGCCACTCCAGCTCCTGTGACAGATGGTGGTGGCAGTGTTACGGGCGGAAGCGCAGCTTCTTCTGGAACAGTAACAAGTCCAGCTCCTACTCCAGCTCCAGTTCCAGCCACTGAAGGGAATACGACAGGTGGAGTGAATCCAGGTTATTCTGGCTTCGGTCTTCAAAGCACTGGTGTACCCCTTCAACGAAACTTGAGCCGGGTGCCATACAATCAGGCGGCACTTGACGATATAAACAATCCTGCATGGACCTTTAATCCTGGTATCTTGGAGAAGATTCTGAAAATTGCTCGGGAACGTGGCCATATTGTTGGGGATCAATACATTTTGGAACGCGTGAATATTATCAATGGCAATGGTTATTACAACCTCTTTAAGCCAGATGGTACTTACTTATTTAGTATCAATGCTAAAACTGGCTACTTTGTCGGAAACGGAAAAGGCCATTCCGATGCATTGGATTATTAACAACTAAAAAAGGACTTCTCTTTAAAAGAGAAGTCCTTACTTTTTTATACGATATGGCGTGTGAATGGATCGTCAGAAATGCCTTGTTCAAGAATCAATTTGCACCACTCTTTAGCAGAAAAGAGGCTGTGATCTTTGTAGTTTCCACAAGACTCAATCGTCGTTCCTGGAACGTCTTCCCAGCTAGTCGCTTCAGCAATTTCCTCTAAGGAAGATTTAATCACTTGTGCAATGGTTTTTGGATCGTGCTGTCCCCACATAATCATATGGAATCCGGTACGACATCCAAAAGGTGAACAATCAATCATCCCATCAATGCGTTTGCGAATCAACATAGCCAAGAGGTGCTCAATTGTATGTAAACCAGCAGTCGGGATAGAGTCTTCATTTGGTTGAACCAAGCGGATATCATAGTTTGAGATGACATCTCCTTTTGGCCCTGTTTCCTCTCCGATTAGGCGGACGTAAGGGGCTTTTACAGCAGTGTGGTCAAGTTCGAAACTTTCCACAATAACTTCTTTAGTCATGTATCTTCCTCAATTCTTTTTTCTTGATTATAGCACAATTGGCGGTGGAAGAAAACACAAGAAAGGAGGGAGGGAAGTGCCCCTTAAAATAAGGTCCAGAAACTTATTTTTTAGGGAGTTTCTCATTAGAATCAAAGGAAAGAAGCATTTGAATAATAGCAAAAATAGATTGGTTTTCGCTAGAAAATTTGTTTGTTAATTTTGTAAAAATATGATAAAATGATAAAGAATTTTTTAATTCAACTATTCATTAGATTAGGGGTAAAAACATGGAATTTGGAATTGCAATTGTTTTTGCCGCAATCATTGGTTTAGTCATTGGATATGTAGGGATCTCAGTCAAGATGAAAGCATCTAAAGAAGCTGCAGAACTTACTCTTTTAAATGCTGAACAAGAAGCAACGAATTTACGTGGACAGGCAGAGCGTGAAGCTGATTTGATTTTGAAAGAAGCTAAGCATGAGTCTAGTTCACTTAAAAAAGAAGCACTTTTGGAGGCAAAGGAAGAAGCCAGAAAATATCGAGAAGAAGTCGATGCTGAGTTTAAATCAGAGCGTCAAGAATTAAAACAATTAGAGACCCGCTTAGCGGAACGTTCAAATAATCTTGATCGCAAAGATGATATTCTTACGAGCAAAGAACAAACTCTTGAACAAAAAGAGCAAAGTCTTTCAGATAGAACTAAACACATTGATGCGCGTGAAGAACAATTACATGAGCTAGAAAAGAAAAAAGAAGAAGAATTAGAAAAAATTGCTTCTCTTACTCAATCGGAAGCACGTGATATTATCTTAACGCAAACAGAAGAACATCTTTCAAAAGAAATTGCAACTCGTATCCGAGATGCAGAATTGGAAATAAAAGAACGTTCAGACAAAGTTGCGAAAGATATCTTGGTTCAAGCTATGCAACGGATGGCAGGTGATTTTGTTGCAGAACAGACTAACTCAACGGTTCATTTGCCAGATGATGCTATGAAGGGTCGAATCATTGGTCGCGAAGGTCGAAATATTCGTACCTTTGAAAGCTTAACAGGTGTGGATGTTATTATTGACGATACACCAGAAGTGGTCACCTTGTCTGGATTTGATCCGATTCGTCGGGAAATTGCACGGATGACGATGGAAAGTCTATTGAAAGATGGTCGAATCCATCCAGCCCGTATTGAGGAGTTGGTAGAGAAGAACCGTCAGGAAATTGACCAACGGATTCGGGAATATGGGGAAGCGGCTGCTTATGAAATTGGAGCGCCAAACCTACACCCTGACTTGATGAAGATTATGGGACGCTTGCAATTTAGAACCTCTTATGGTCAAAATGTTCTGCGTCACTCAATTGAGGTTGCTAAGTTATCTGGTATTATTGCTAGTGAACTTGGCGAAAATGCTACCTTGGCTCGTCGAGCTGGTTTCCTACATGATATTGGAAAAGCCATCGACCGTGAGGTAGAAGGTAGCCACGTAGAAATTGGAACAGAGTTGGCTCGTAAATACAAAGAGCATCCTGTTGTCGTTAATACCATTGCTAGCCACCATGGAGACGTTGAACCAGAAAGTGTCATTGCTGTTATTGTAGCAGCAGCGGATGCTTTAAGTGCGGCTCGTCCAGGTGCTCGTAGTGAGTCTCTCGAAAGCTATATCAAACGTCTTCAAGATCTTGAAGAAATTGCAAATAGCTTTAAGGGAGTCAAGACTAGCTTTGCCTTGCAAGCAGGTCGTGAAATCCGAATTATGGTAAGCCCTGAAGAAGTGAAGGATGATAAGTTGACCATCTTAGCTCATGACATTCGTGAGAAGATCGAGTCTAACTTGGAATATCCTGGTAATATCAAGGTGAACGTTATTCGTGAATTGCGTGCCGTTGATTATGCAAAATAAAGCTTGCTAAAATATGAAAAGATAGTCAGCAAAGACGACAAGGTCTTGGTTGACTATTTTTTATTTTGTTCCATGATGAAAAAAGAAAATCATTATTTCGTCTAGAAGGGGTTAGGAGCCTTGTCTCTAGGAAAAATCTGTTGAAAAATCTTTCTATTTTTGTTACACTAGATAGAAAGATAGCGAAGGAGACAAAATGGCGGATCGAGGATTATTAATCGTTTTCTCAGGGCCCTCAGGTGTTGGGAAGGGGACGGTTAGACGCGAGATTTTTGAAAGCTCAGACAATCAATTTCAATACTCAGTATCGATGACAACACGTGCACAACGCCCTGGTGAAGTGGACGGAGTAGACTATTTCTTCCGTACACGTGAAGAATTTGAGGAGTTGATTCGTCAAGGTCAAATGCTCGAATATGCTGAATATGTAGGTAATTATTATGGGACTCCCTTGACCTATGTGAACGAGACCCTCGATAAGGGGATCGATGTCTTCCTTGAAATCGAAGTGCAGGGTGCTTTGCAGGTGAAGAAAAAGGTACCAGATGCCGTCTTCATTTTCTTGACTCCTCCCGATTTGGATGAGTTGCAAGATCGTTTGGTTGGACGTGGCACGGATAGTGCGGAAGTGATTGCCCAACGGATCGAAAAGGCCAAAGAAGAGATTGCCTTGATGCGTGAGTATGACTATGCCATTGTCAATGACCAAGTGCCTCTGGCTGCGGAACGTGTCAAACGTGTGATTGAGGCGGAACATTTCCGTGTTGATCGGGTGATTGGTCACTACCAAGAAATGCTTCCCAAAGCCACTCAAGTGGTACGATAATTTAGAATAGGAATTAGGTAAAAAGATTATGATGTTAAAACCATCCATTGATACATTGTTGGATAAAGTACCGTCAAAATACTCTTTGGTTATTCTTGAAGCCAAACGAGCTCATGAGTTAGAGAGTGGTGCAACTCCCACTCAAGAATTTCAATCCGTAAAATCTACCTTGCGTGCCTTGGAAGAGATTGAATCAGGAAATGTGGTGATTCACCCAGATCCAGAAGCCAAGCGCGAAGCGGTTCGTCGTCGAATCGAAGCAGAACGCTTGCGTAAAGAAGAAGAAGAGCGTAAAATTAAAGAACAAATCGCAAAAGAAAAAGAAGATGGGGAAAAAATTTAAGGTTGGGTTCGCTCAATCTTATTTTTTGCTATTTAGCACTAGGGCAGGAAGGAGGTGGAAACATGCTTGCACAAGTCATCGTTGATGTTCCCTTGATGCAAACGGATAAACCCTATAGTTACCAAGTACCGGAAGAGTTTTCTCCATTCTTGGAAAAAGGAATGCGGGTGCATGTTCCGTTTGGAAAGGGGAATCGGCTCATTCAAGGAATTGTGGTTGGCTTAGAGGAAACCACTCTAGCAGCTCAAGACCAAGAATTAAAAAGTATTGTGGAAGTCTTAGACTACCAACCGGTTCTAGGCGAGGAGCAATTTTGGCTAGCAGATCAATTGCGAAAGACAGTTTTTGCCTACAAAATTACCCTCTTGAAAGCCATGCTACCGAGTGTTTTAAATTCTTCCTATGATAAAATTCTCCATCCGACAGAACGATTATCGGCAGAAGATCGAGAGGATATTTTTGGAACAGCGACTAGCTTGGCTTTTTCTTCTTTAGATATTGAAGCCCAAGCACGGATGATGCGACTGACTCGTAAGGGAGAGTTGGAAGTAGAATACCAAGCGGTGGATCGTAAACATATCAAAACAGAAAAATGGTATCGGGTAAACCATCTCCTACTTGAAAACTTAGATATCGCCAAAAATGCTAAAAAACGCTTGGCCTTGCGAGACTTTGTCCAAGGGCAGGAAGAGGAAGCGCCTTTAAGTAATTTGTTGGCAGAATTCTCTCGTCCAGTGGTGAATTATTTCATTGATCAAGGTGCCTTGCTTGTGTTTGAAAAGGAAGTCAATCGTGCGGCAGCCTACTTTAAGGACAAGGAGTCGACGGAGGCCTTGATTTTGAATACTGAACAAGAAGGAGCAGTTCAAGCAGTAACGAGCAAAATTGGCCAACCTTCCAAACCTTTTTTGTTAGAAGGAGTGACAGGAAGTGGGAAGACAGAGGTGTACCTTCAAATCATTCAAGAGGTGCTAGAAAAGGGAAAAACAGCTATTATGCTGGTTCCTGAGATTTCCTTGACGCCTCAAGTGACGGATCGCTTCATTTCTCGCTTTGGAGATCGGGTAGCCATCCTCCATTCGGGTCTATCCAACGGTGAAAAATACGATGAGTGGAGACGAGTAGAGCGAGGTGAGGCCCAAGTAGTCGTTGGAGCTCGGTCTGCTATCTTTGCTCCTCTTAAGAATTTAGGAGCTATCATTATTGACGAAGAGCATGAGGCTACGTATAAACAAGATAGCAATCCTCGTTATCATGCGCGTGAGGTTGCCCTGCTTCGGTCTCAGTACCACCAGGCTGTTTTGGTCTTGGGATCGGCAACCCCCAGTCTAGAAACGCGGGCTCGTGCAGGAAAAGGGGTCTATGAATTTCTTCAATTGACCCAACGGGCTAACCCTCTTGCCCGTATTCCAGAGGTAGAAGTGATCGATTTTAGGGACTATATTGGCCAGCAAGAATCCGGAACCTATACACCTAAGTTGCTTGATGCGATTGCAGAACGATTGCAACGAAAAGAGCAAGTCGTCCTCATGCTCAATCGCCGGGGTTATTCCAGCTTTGTCATGTGTCGCGAGTGTGGTCAGGTAGATACCTGTCCGAATTGTGATATCTCCTTGACCCTCCATATGGACACCAAGACCATGGATTGCCACTATTGCAACTACCGTAAGCCAATCCCAACAGTCTGTCCTAATTGCCAAAGTCGATCCATTCGCTATTATGGGACGGGGACCCAGAAGGCCTACGATGAACTACAAGAAATTTTCCCTGAAGCCCGCATTTTGCGGATGGATGTCGATACCACTCGGAAAAAAGGTAGTCACGAGGCTTTGTTGGACCAGTTTGGTCAAGGACAAGCCGACATTTTACTGGGGACCCAGATGATCGCCAAAGGTTTGGATTTCCCCAATGTTACTCTTGTCGGTGTCCTCAATGCGGATACAGCCCTAAATTTGCCTGATTTTCGCTCGTCAGAGCGGACCTTCCAACTCTTAACCCAGGTGGCAGGACGGGCTGGTCGTGCGGATAAAGAAGGACAGGTTCTGATCCAGACCTATAATCCTCATCATTATGCCATTGAATATGCGAAACGCCAAGATTACGAAGGTTTTTATGCCTATGAAATGAAGGTCCGCCACCAATTTGGCTATCCACCTTATTATTACACTGTAGGTTTGACCCTTTCTCACAAACAAGAAGAGGTCGTGGTTAAAAAAGCTTATCAGGTGATGGACCTGTTGAAAACAGGTCTATCAGACCAAGTCCAAATCTTGGGACCAACGCCAAAACCGATTGCTCGTACGCATAATTTATTCCATTATCAGATCCTGCTGAAGTACCGGTTTGAAGACCAGTTACCACAAGTCTTAAATCAGATTTTGGACTTTACTCAAGAACGGGAGAATCAAGATCTTCGGGTCAGCATTGACAATGAACCGCAAAGTTTTATGTAGAAGGAGAAAAAATGACAAAAATACTATTTATGGGAACGCCTAATTTCTCGGCTACAGTTTTAAAAGGCTTGATTTCTGACGAACGCTATGAGATTCTAGCCGTTGTGACTCAACCAGATCGGGCAGTTGGTCGGAAAAAAGAAATTCGGATGACGCCGGTAAAAGAAGTGGCTTTAGAAGCAGGCTTACCAGTCTACCAGCCGGAAAAACTATCTGGAAGCCAGGAGTTAGAAGATTTATTAGCTTTGGGGGCAGATGGGATCGTCACAGCAGCCTTTGGACAATTCTTGCCGAGTCGTTTGTTAGAGGCGATGAAGTTTGCTGTCAACGTGCATGCTTCCCTTCTTCCAAAATACCGTGGTGGAGCTCCTATCCATTATGCCATCATGAATGGGGATAAGGAAGCTGGTGTGACCATCATGGAAATGGTCAAAGAGATGGATGCCGGAGATATGATTTCCTCTCGCGCCATCCCTATTTTAGAAGAGGACAATGTGGGAACCATGTTTGAGAAATTGGCTCTTGTCGGTCGGGATCTTCTCTTAGAAACCTTACCACCTTACCTTGCGGGAGAACTCAAACCACAAGCTCAGGATCCCAAACAAGTAACCTTCTCTCCCAATATCAAACCGGAAGAAGAACGCCTGGATTGGACGCGGACCAACCGTGAACTCTTTAACCAAGTTCGAGGCATGTATCCTTGGCCAGTTGCCCATACCTTATGGAAGGGGGAACGCTTCAAGGTTTACCAAGCAAAACCATGTGAAGGACAAGGAAAACCAGGAGAAATTTTGGCTCTCCATAAAAATGAAATCGTTGTTGCGACGGGGGAGGGAGCCTTGGCCTTGACCTTGGTTCAGCCAGCTGGCAAACCTAAAATGGCTGTTGGAGATTTCTTAAATGGCTTAGGGCGACAATTGCAAGTAGGTGATCAATTTGGTAAATAAATTGCAGACTGCACGAGGGTTGGCCCTCTCTACCCTAGGAGAGATTTTCCAGGACGGTGCTTTTTCAAATATCGCCCTCAAAAAAGCTCTGGGAAAGGCAACTTTGTCAGAAGTGGATAAAAGTCTGGTGACTGAAATTGTCTATGGGACGGTTTCGCGTAAACTAACCTTGGAATGGTATCTATCCCACTTTGTCGCTGATCGAGACCAGGTAGACCCTTGGATTTATCATCTTTTATTGATGAGCCTTTATCAGTTCGTCTATCTTGAGAAGATTCCTCCCCATGCTGTTGTCCATGAAGCAGTAGAGCTTGCCAAGCAACGGAAGAAGGGGAGCGAAAAATATGTCAATGCTCTCTTACGGAAAATGCTACGAGAGGGGCTTCCGTCGATTGACCAGATTAAACGAGTCAACAAACGACTTTCGATCCGTTATTCACTACCGGTTTGGTTGGTGAAAAAGTTGCTTGATGAGTATGGGGAAAAGCGGGCAATCGCTATTTTTGAAAGTCTCTATGTTCGCAACAAGGCCAGTGTTCGAGTTGTTGACCTTGACCAAAAAGAAGATATCAAGGAACAGTTGCAGGCTGCGGATTCCTTATTGGCCTCAACAGCTCTTGTAAAGGAAAACGGCTATTTTGCGGGCTCTGATTACTTTAAACAAGGAAAGATAACCATCCAAGATGAGACCAGTCAATTGGTGGCACCAGCTTTGGAAATTCAACCTACGGATCAGGTGTTGGATGCCTGTGCGGCTCCTGGTGGCAAGACCACTCATCTAGCTTCTTATCTAGTCGATGGGAAGATTACAGCTTTGGACTTGTACGATCATAAGCTCCAATTAATTCAGGAAAACGCGGAGCGTCTTGGAGTAGCAGATAAAATCCAGACAAAAAAACTGGATGCCAGCAAGGTATTTGAAGCTTTTGGGGCGGATGCCTTCGATAAAATCTTGGTAGATGCCCCTTGCTCTGGGATTGGTTTGATCCGCCGAAAGCCAGACATCAAGTATAATAAAGATAATGCTGACTTTGCGTCTCTGCAGGCGATTCAATTGGAAATATTGGATGGAGTTTGTCAAAGTGTACGGAAAGATGGTATAATAGTCTACAGTACATGCACAATTATAGGAGAAGAGAATTTTGATGTGGTTCACCAGTTTTTAGAAACCCATCCAAATTTTGAACTCGTGCCATTAGATCATGAACGAAAAGATATTCTGAAAGATGGTTGTATGTTAATTACACCAGAATTGTATGGAAGCGATGGTTTCTTTATTAGTCGTTTTCGAAGAATATCGTAATCTCAGGAGGATACGGACAGTATGGAAATTTCTATCTTAACCGATGTAGGTCAAAGACGGACAAATAACCAAGACTATGCAAATCAATATAAAAACAAAGCGGGAAAATCCATGATTTTTCTAGCTGATGGGATGGGGGGACATCGTGCTGGCAATATTGCTAGCGAGATGGCTGTTACAGATCTTGGCGCTGCTTGGGTAGCGACTGAAATCAGCACCATTAACGAAGTAAGAGAGTGGTTTGCAGAGAATTTGGAAAAAGAAAACCAGCAGATCCATCGCATTGGTCAAGATGAAGAACATAAAGGAATGGGAACAACGCTGGAAGCTCTTGCCATTATCGATGACCAAGTCTTATTTGCGCATGTAGGAGATTCCCGAATTGGACTCGTGCGTAATGGGGAATACCATCAATTGACCAATGACCATTCTTTAGTAAATGCCTTGCTCAAAGCTGGACAAATTACGGAAGAAGAGGCAGCTCATCATCCACAACGCAATATCATCACCCAATCTATTGGACAAAAGGATGAATTACAACCGGACTTTGGTATGCTTACGGTTGAAGCGGGAGATTTCATTGTTATCAATAGTGATGGATTAACCAATATGATCTCTGGTGATGAAATCCGTGATATCCTTGTCAGCGATTTATCGGTTGAAGAAAAGGCAAAAACCTTGGTTCGCTTTGCGAATAATGCTGGTGGTTTGGACAATATTACAGTTGTACTGATTCACTTTGCTGAGGAGGATATGGCATGATTCAAATCGGCAAAATTTTTGCCGGACGATATAAGATAATCCGCCAAATCGGACGTGGAGGGATGGCAGATGTCTATCTCGCTCGGGATTTAATCTTAGATGGTGAAGAAGTTGCAGTTAAAGTACTGAGGACCAATTACCAAACAGATCCAATTGCAGTTGCTCGCTTCCAACGAGAGGCTAAAGCAATGGCAGATTTGGATCATCCAAATATCGTTCGGATCACGGATATCGGTGAAGAGGAAGGCCAACAATACTTGGCGATGGAATATGTCGCTGGCTTAGACTTGAAACGTTATATCAAGGAAAATGCTCCTCTTTCAAATGAAGAAGCCGTTCGCTTGATGGGGCAAATCCTTCTTGCTATGCGCTTGGCGCACACTCAAGGGATTATTCACCGTGACTTAAAGCCTCAAAACGTTCTTTTAACACCAGATGGAAATGCCAAGGTCTCTGACTTTGGGATTGCGGTAGCCTTTGCAGAAACGAGTCTCACTCAGACAAACTCTATGTTGGGATCGGTTCATTATTTGTCTCCTGAACAAGCTAGAGGATCGAAAGCTTCTGTTCAAAGCGACATTTATGCAATGGGGATTATATTCTACGAAATGCTGACGGGACATATCCCTTATGATGGGGATAGTGCAGTGACCATTGCGTTGCAACATTTCCAAAAACCACTTCCGTCCATCATCGAAGAGAATAAAAATGTTCCACAGGCCTTGGAAAATGTGGTGATTAAAGCAACAGCAAAGAAACTATCCGATCGCTATAAGTCGGTAGCTGAAATGTATGTTGACCTCTCTAGTTGCTTATCTTATGAGCGTCGTAACGAGAAAAAATTGGTCTTTGATGATGCTTCAAAAGCAGATACCAAAACCCTACCAAAGGTAAACGTGGTTCCAAAACCAACGCCACTTCCAACATCAGATGTTCGTCCGGTTGTTCATGAGGACCTACCAGGGGCTTCAGAGGATAGAACGGTTCCAGTTTCTCCAAAAAATAAGCCACGTCGTCGTTTGAGGACACGCTACAAAGTCTTGTTTGTTGCTTTAGCTTTGGTACTAGCTGCCTTTGCCTTTCTTCTTTATATGAGTCCAGCCAACAAAACAGTTCCGGATGTATCTGGAAAAACTGTTGCAGAAGCTCGTGCTATCATTGAAGATCAGGATCTTCAAGTTGGAGACGAAAAAGAAGAATACAGTGATTCTGTACTTGAGGGCTATGTGATTCGTACCAATCCAAATGCAGGAGCTCAGAAAAAAGAAAACAGCAAGGTTGATTTGGTTGTCTCGAAAGGACCAAGCACCTTTGATATGCCAGACTATACTGGTATGTCTAGAGAAAATGCAGAAAATGATCTGAAAACCAACTATAAGCTTTCTAGCAAACTCATTTCGATTGAAGAAGTCGAGACCAATGAAGTAGAACCAGGAATCGTTATTGAGCAATCTCCTGTCGCTGGTCAAAAATATGATTTGACTTCTAATACGAAGGTTGTTCTGAAAGTATCTAAGGAAAGTAATTCTATCGATTTACCAAGTTATGTCGGTTCTGATTATGAGTTTGCTGTCTCTAATCTCGTTGAAATCTACGGGGTGAAGGAAGCAAATATTGAACGGAAGACCACATCGCATCTTCCAGCTGGAGTAGAAGTCTTACCAGGTCAAATTGTGAGTCAGACTCCGGAAGCTCAATCAAGCATCGATATTAAGAAGACTCGCATTGTCTTGACCGTGTACGAACCGAAGACGGAACCATCAAGTAGTACGAAAGCTTCATCAAGTTCAGAAACATCTAGTTCTTCTTCTTCTGCAGAACGATCAGATACCGAAACCTCTAGCAGTAGTTCAACAAATGCAGATTAAAAAATGAATCCTAGACTCAGAGAAATTTCTGAGTCTTTTTCTAGTTGTTTTGTTTCTATGTCGTGATTTTTAAATTTCCCTATTGAGGGAAAAAGTTTAAGAGTGCCTGAAGAAACTAGATTTGGGAGTTTTTTAGAAGGCATGTGAATCCCTTAACAATAAAGGAGTTTCAGTTTAAGTAAAATAAAAGAGTCAAATAAAAATAAGTTAATTTGATGTTAAAAATAGATTGATTATCAAATTATTTGCTTTCGCTATAGGCTCATGCTATAATCTGCAGGAAAGGAGATCAAAGAGTAAAAATGTCGTTCAAACCTACTTTGATAGGGAACTGGCTAGCAAAGAGATTTTTTTCCACTATTTGAAGAGGCCTTAACAACTAGTGGAGATAAATGTCGTGAACCAAGATGAAGGTAGGCAGAATGACTTTTGAAATATGTGCACATAGTTGATGTATCTTTCACCTATACTTTCCAAATGGAGATTATTTAAATGGACAGAAAATATAGAGTGGTTAGTCGAGCAATTTTAGCAACAGCAATGATTGTTCCAGCTTTTATAGCAACAAAAGTAGCAGCAGAAAATAGAGGATGGAACACCTACTCTTATGGTGCAAACTATTATAACTATGCTTATAATAACTGGAATGGTTATAACGGATATAATTCATGGACCTACAGTTATGGGTATCCGAATTGGAACTATTATTATGGCTATAACTATGGTTATCCTAACTGGAATAGCTATTATGGGTACTCAAATAGTTATTCTTTAGAAAATGATGAGAACTACATTTACTGGAATGGCAATCATTATTATCGAATGAGTGATGGCACTTACCGGATCTATCGTAATGGCCGGTGGCAACCTTTGACCAATCGTAATAACTCTAGAAATAATCTAGCCAACGATCCTCATTACCTTTATGAGAATGGTTACCATTACTATTTATTAGAGAATGGGGATTACTATTACTATGAAAATGGGAAATGGGTATTTGTAAAAAATTCTAGCGAAACAGAAAATCCTGTAACTCCGGATACTCCAATACCTACTCCAACTCCGACTCCCACCCCAACACCAGAGGAACCAAACCCAACTGATAAACCGGATCAACCGGTGGAACCATCAGAACCAACTACGCCAGAAGATACAGGAAACTTGGTCTTCCCTGAGAATCCACCATTTGTAGGAGCAGATGGTGAGTTTGATCCATTCACTCCAACTCCAGAGAATCCAGCTGAGCCGAAGCCAGAAGTTCCGGTTCAACCTGAAGTACCTGGGAATGATGGTTTGGTAACAACAGACCAGCCAAGTGAAAACCAAATTCCTCCGTATGTTGAAACCCCAGCAGAAGGATTAGAACACCTTCCTTGGGCACCAAATGGACGCGTTCCTAAGTTGGTCTACCCACCTGGTAAGCCTGGATCGGCTGCATTGCGTGGCGATAAGAACTATTACTTTGATGGGACAACTCATTACTACTATGTTCCATCTGATACAGAAGCTACAGGATATTCTGCATACTGGAAGTGGATTGATGGGAAATGGAAACTTCAAGGTATGACAGATCCGAATGACCCTGTTATCGATCCAAAATTCCACGAAGATGCAAAAGATGACGAGTATGCTTATAGCGATCGCGACTCAAGCGTGAAACTATACTCTACCAACGTGGTGGAAACAGTCAAAGCCGGCCAACCTTTACCGTTTAAAAACGTCGAAGAGTTTAAGGACTATGTCATTAAGAAAATGAATCCTAAGTTCATTGATAATGCTGGCTGGGATTGCAAAGTAGAGTGGGAAATCGAAGACCCTGAACTCTTTGAACAATCAAAAGAAAACCCATGGGCAAAAGACTATGTCTTGATTGCCAATTTGAAGAGTGGTGTTGACGAAAAAGAATACAAGGATGTTGAATTTGGTTATGTGAAATTCGTTTATCGTGTAGAAGCAACAGACAACACCAACTATGTCTACTTAGAAAAAGCTAAAGAAGCTTTTGCGAAAATCAATCAATTGAGAAAAGCACAGGGCATGAAAGAATTGGCTTGGTCTGAGGATGTCTACAACTCACTCGCTTTGCCAAAAGCTAACCAAATTTCACGCCAGTATGATAGCACAGGCTTCGTAGCTCGTCGTGAAGAAGATGCACCAACAGTTGCTACGAAATGGTATAATAGTGGTTTGAGAGAATTAATGCTCGATCCAAATGCGACAGAAGGTGCGGTAGCAGCAGTTGTAAATGGAGATGGCTACTATTACTGGGCTTTCATGTATAAATAATGCCTCTAGACAAGCACTAGCGGATGAATAGATAATAATTCCGATTTAGAGGACACCCAAAGGATTTTATCTTTTGGGTATTTTTTGATCTCTTGGGTTTATCCAACCACAGACGGAAGTCAAATGAAGAAAAATTTGATAAAATAGGAAAAGATGAGGTAGACTATGTGGAAAATACAAATCTTTATTTTCGTTGAAGCCATTTTATTAACGCTAGCAGCCATAACCATTTTATCAGTCGATTTCTCCAGATTTATTGTTTTGATGGTGCTCTTTTTACTCCTTTTGTATTACTATTTTGGTAAACAAAAAGCAAATTTTCTATTAATCTCACTGAGTGTCCTCCTGTTTTTTATCGTGATGCTGAATCCTTTTGTGATTGCGGCCATTTTATTTGCAGTCATATATGGTTTGTTGATCGCCTACCCTTATATGTATAAGGAAAATGAAGCTGTGGTGCTCGATGTCGAAGAGGATATCGAAATTCGTCAGGAAAAAACACGATGGATAGGTGATTTGCATCATTTTTCAAAGCAAAGTAGAGGTTATCGAGATCTGAGTATGCTCCGAGTTTTTGGAAATGACACTCTTCATTTGGAAGAGGTTGCGATTTGCGATTGGAACAATGTCATCGTTATTCGCAAAGGTTTTGGAAATACAAAAATTATCTTACCGATTGATTTAGAGTTGCATTTACAAATTAACACCCTCTATGGCGATCTAAAATTTTTAGATTTACCTGTCCGGAAGATGAGGAATGAAACGTTAGATATTGAAACGGCACATTATCGGAGGTCCCATCGCTCTATCAAAATTGTAATAGCTGGTATTGTTGGGGATGTAGAGGTGGTGCGCGCATGAAGAAGCTAGATTATATTCTATTGTACTTCTATTCCCTAATGGTGGTTGCAGTTATTTGTCATACCATTTTTCATTTTGTTGGTTTTCAGTGGAACAAGCTTGTATCGGATCTATCCTTGCTTCAATCATTCCTATTTTTAGTTTTTAGTTTGACGCTTGCATTGACGGCTTTAGTTCTCTTGATTATAAAGATCACGCAATTTGTGACAGTTCATGCCGTACAACAAAAGGTGGAAGCTATTATGAATGGCTCCCAGCAAAAAAAAATTACTCCTAAAGAACTGAACCAACAGCTGGATTTATTGGATAGCAAATTGCATCGGCTAGAAGAAAATTTACAGAGAAGTGAAAATCGTGTCATGCGAAATGAAGAAGAAATCGTAGAAACTGAGCGCAAGCGGATAGCCCGCGATCTCCATGACACAGTTAGTCAGGAGTTGTTTGCAGCAAATATGATTTTATCTGGAGTGGCAGCACAAGCTCTTGAGTTAGAAAAAAACCAGATTCAGCAGCAATTAAATGGGGTATCGGATATTTTGGGAACTGCCCAAAATGATTTGCGTGTCTTGCTTTTGCATCTTCGTCCCACAGAATTGGAAGGAAAAAGCCTGGTAGATGGAATGGAGATGATTTTTAAAGAACTAAAAGAAAAGAGTAATTTAAAAGTTGTCTTCAAATACAATGAACTAGCTCTTCCAAAAGATATGGAAGAACACCTCTTTCGAATTGTACAAGAGATCGTCAGCAATACCTTGAAACATGCCAGAGCTCATCAAATGGATGTCTTTTTGTATCGGGAAGGAAAACAACTTCATTTACGGATGGTAGATGATGGCATTGGTTTTGAACAGGAAAAGTTGGAACGATTAAGTTATGGATTGAAAAATATTCAAGAGCGCGTGGAAGATATGGCGGGAACCATTAAAATCCGAACGAGTCCTCATAAAGGAGTGGCAGTGGATATCCGTGTTCCCCTTCTTATAAAAGATAAAAGTGAAAAGGAAACTGTATGAAAGTATTATTAGTAGATGACCATGAAATGGTTCGACTTGGTTTAAAGAGCTTTTTGTCCATGCAGACCGACATTGACCAAGTATTAGAGGCGCAAAATGGACAAGAGGGAGTTGAGTTAGCCCTACAAGAAAGACCAGATGTCATTATCATGGACATTGTAATGCCAGAACTAAATGGGATTGATGCAACTCTCGCCATCCTAAAAGAATGGCCCGAAGCTAAGATTGTTATTTTGACGTCTTATTTGGATAATGAGAAAATTTATCCTGTACTGGATGCAGGTGCCAAAGGTTATATTTTAAAGACCTCGTCAGCAACTGAGATCTTACAGGCTATCCGGAAGGTTGCGCAAGGAGAATTTGCGATTGAGACGGAAGTCAGTCAAAAAGTTGAGTCACGCAAGAACCATGCTGAATTGCACGATGACCTAACAGCTAGGGAACGGGATATTCTGGCCTTATTGACGAAAGGGTATGAAAATCAACGCATAGCAGATGAACTCTTTATTTCCCTGAAAACAGTGAAAACCCATGTTTCCAATATTTTATCAAAACTCGAAGTCAGTGATCGGACACAAGCAGTCGTTTATGCTTTCCGTCACCATCTGGTGAATCAGGAAGATTTTTAAGTTGAAACATGCTATAATAGAGCAAGGAAAATAGGGGGAGACAAGTGGACGCAAAATTACGTTATAAAGCAAAAAAAGTAAAAATCGTCTTTTTTGATATTGATGACACATTACGTGCAAAAGAAACTGGATTGATCCCAGAATCTGTAAAAGATGTCTTTCATCAGTTGAAAGAAAAAGGAATTCGAACAGGAATTGCAACTGGCAGAGGGGTTTTTGGGGTTGTTCCTGAAATTATGGACTTAAAGCCTGATTTTCTAGTGACCTTAAATGGTGCCTATATAGAAGATTCAAAAGGAACTGTCATCTACCAATCACCAATCAATGAAGCAATCGTTTCTTCTTTTGTGGATTGGGCCAAAGAATCTGAGATTGATTATGGACTGGTGGCTAGTCATCAAGCAGCTCTGTCCAATCGGTCCCCTTTGATCAGTGATGCTATTGACATTATTTATCCCAACTTACCAGTAGATCCAGATTTGCATTTGAAAGAACCTATTTTCCAAATGTGGACCTTTGATGAGCAGGATAGTGAGTTAGAGTTACCGGATTCCTTGCAAGAGGACTTGCGCCTAGTATCCTGGCATCCCCATTCGTCAGATGTTGTTCGTTTTGAAGCTTCAAAGGCTTCGGGAGTTTCTCAACTTGTAAATCATTTGGGCTTGAAGCCGGAAAATGTTTTGGTATTTGGGGATGGATTAAATGATCTTGAACTATTTGATTATGCTGGGATTAGTATCGCAATGGGAGTATCTGCCCCAGAGTTACAAGAAAAAGCAGATTATATCACTAAAAATTTGGAAGAAGATGGCATATTCTATGCCTTAGAGGAGTTAAATATGGTTGAAAAAGAATTGACATTACCGCAGTTGGAACTTGGGGTGGTTGAAGGTCCTATAGCTGTGATCAAAACTAATCACGGTGAGATGAAAATTCAATTGTTCCCAGATCAAGCGCCAAAAACAGTTGCAAACTTTGTGGCTCTTGCTAAGTCTGGCTATTATGATGGTGTCATTTTCCATCGGATTATTAAAGATTTTATGATCCAAGGGGGAGATCCAACAGGCACAGGTATGGGTGGTGAATCCATCTATGGGGAGAGCTTCGAAGACGAGTTTTCAAAAGAATTGTACAATATTCGCGGAGCCCTTTCGATGGCAAATGCTGGACCAAACACAAATGGCAGCCAATTCTTTATTGTACAAAATCAACATCTCCCATATTCGAAAAAGGAATTGATCCGCGGTGGCTGGCCTGAAAAAATTGCCGAAATCTATACGACGGAAGGAGGAACTCCTCATCTAGATCAACGCCATACCGTATTTGGACAATTGATGGATGAAGCTTCATTTGTGGTATTGGATGAGATTGCAGCTGTTGAGACAGGTATGATGGATAAGCCGGTAGAAGATGTCGTGATTCAAACCATTGAAATTGAGGACTAAAATGAAAATTGGAGATAAGTTAGAAGGAACCATCACAGGCATTCAACCTTATGGAGCCTTTGTTGAACTAGAGTCGGGTGTCACAGGCTTGATTCATATCTCAGAGATTCGAAGTGGCTATGTAAGTAATATTCATGATATTCTTTCGATTGGAGAGAAAGTCTTTGTCCAAGTCATCGATGTTGATGAATATTCTAAGAAAGCCAGTCTTTCTTTGAGAACCTTAGAAGAAACACCGCAACGAAGTATTCGACACCATCGTTTTTCAAATGACCGCAACAAAAGTGGTTTTGCTCCCTTAGCTCAACAGATGCCAACCTGGGTCAAAGAAGGAAAAGCATTCTTTAACAAACAAGAAAAAAAATAAAAACTTCGATAGGTTGATGAAACCTACCGAAGTTTTTTGGTATAGTGAGTTATTCAAATTCGTAAAGAGTAGTGGAAAGGTAACGTTCCCCATTATCTGGTGCAAGGGCAAGAACTTTTTTACCGCTACCTAATTCTTTTGCGACTTCAATAGCAGCATAGATAGCAGCTGCGCTTGAGATACCGACTAAGAATCCTTCAGTTCCACCGATAGCGCGTGCAAGTTCGAAAGCTTCTTCTGAAGATACACGACGAACACCATCATATGCGTTAGTGTCTAAAGTGTTTGGAATAAAACCTGCTGAAATACCTTGGATTTTATGTGGTCCAGGTTTTTCGCCAGAAAGGACCGCAGATTCATTGGCTTCAACGGCATAGACTTTGACAGCAGGATTGTTCTTTTTCAAAGTATGAGAAATACCAGAAACAGTACCACCAGTACCAACACCTG
>ERZ773197.1016-NODE-1016-length-20671-cov-3.038417_pt1 | contig 20671 bp, 15 predicted proteins | sample MGYA00580999_ERZ773197 | MGnify/ENA primary metagenome ERZ773197 (study PRJEB29015, sample SAMEA2738166) | human oral metagenome | biome: human oral; feature: human-associated habitat; material: saliva | place: China | collected 2185 ...
TGTCAAACTTTTTAATTTTGTGCTGGAGCGTTTGCCTTTTTAGTTGCAAATCGTCTGCCGCCTTTGATATGTTTCCGTTAAATTCAAGCAGTTTGTCCCTGATAATCTTCTGTTCTATAGCGTCGATGTAATCGCTCATGCTCATTTTTGAAGAATCGTACTCATTTTTGACCGCCAAATCCGAAAATTCCATAGGAAGCCTTATCAATTTGTCGGTAATAATTTCATCGTCGTTCACCAGCGATATAGATGAAAACACTATGTTTTCAAGTTCTCTGATATTTCCCGGATACGAATACTCCATAAGTTTGCGCATAGCGCTGTCGTCGACCTGCATTTTCCCTACGCCCTTTTTCGAATGTTTCTCTACGAAATGCTCTACCAAAACAGGAATATCCGACTTTCTCTCCCTAAGCGGCGGTATTGTAATATTTATAATGTTTAAGCGATAATACAGGTCTTTTCGTAACCTACCCGCCTTGATAAGTTCTATCGGATCTTCATTGACAGTTGCGATAATTCTAACATCTATAGGGATATCCTTGCTGCCACCGACACGCCTTATGTAACATTCTTGAAGCACACGAAGCAGCTTACTTTGCAGCTCGTACGGCATCGCACTTATCTCGTCCAAAAGCAAAGTGCCGCCATTCGCCTGTTCAAACAAACCTGCGCGATCTACCGCCCCCGTAAAGCCTCCTTTTGCCGTACCGAAAAGTATTCCTTCCAATAGCGATTCAGGCAGAGCCGCACAGTTTTGCGCCAAAAACGGCTTGATACTTCTGTCGCTTCCAAAATGTATACTTTGCGCCATAAGCTCCTTTCCCGTTCCCGTTTCGCCATATATGAACACCGACGCGTCGGTAGCGGTGGCTCTCATCGCTATTTGCAACTGCTCCTTTAGTATATCGCTTTCGCCTATTATATCTTCAAAGCTGTAATGTTTAATTCGAAGAGGTTGCGCCTTGTGTTCAGGAATATGCCCCCTTTGAAGCTCCAGCACCGTATTCGAAAGTTCCTTTATATTTGTAATATCTTTTGCGATTTCAAGTGCCGCCACAACAGTTCCGTCATTTTCAAGGATAGGCACCGTACTATTTAAAGTTGTTATCTCTTTGCCGTATTGGTTTTGATATGTCTGCTGCTTATTGTGAGTCGGCTCTCCTCGTTTAAGCGCTCTAAGCAGCGTGCTGTCTTCCTCAGGTATATCCGAAAACACTTCCCTAAAAGGTTTGCCGATAACGTCTTCGCACTTTGTTTTTTCGAGTGCCGCCATATTCTGGGTGTAAATAATTGTCTTGCCGTCTGAATCTACAACATGTATGCCCTCATCTACGACTAGTCCGATCTGTCTTATTAGCCTTTCGTAAAATTTTGCCTTCATTATTTTCTTCCCTTCCTAGTATATGTCGATAACCATATTGCCGACATATACTATCATACACTATTTTAGAAGTATGTGCAACTTTTTTTGCAGTACAATTTATGCCTAACATCATATAAAAAATGCAAACTAAAACCCCACATTCTCTTTCTAATCGAGTATGCGGGGTTTAAAAGTTAATCTATATACGCAACTATTCCAAAAGGTTTAATTTTATCTTTCCTTTTTTCTTGCTCTGCTATTCGCAAAAGCAATTCCCATACCTGCTGCTGCAATCAAAAGACCGAGCATCACATATATGTGTGCGTAATCATCTCCTGTTTTTGGTAAAGCAGTTCCCAAAGGTACTTCTTCATCATTTATCAATACATATTCCATAGTACCGTCAGGTTTTGCCTGCTTCTTGTAATTTCCAAGAGGCACACCGTTTTCATCTATCACCGTTATCTCGCTTGGGCTTGCCGCGTCATTAGGGTTCGGGATATTTCTTCTCGAAACCGAAGGTCTTGACGGTGTAGTAGGTGTTGGTGTTGGTGTTGGTGCAGGCGTTACAGTCTCATTTTTGTTTTCCTCGTTATTCTTCTTCTCAGCCGAATCGTTCGCTGCCGAAGTCTTTGTGTATGTGATTACGAAACCTTTTACTTGATTGCCTTCTATCTTGCTTGTATAACCTTCTATAGCAGGTACCTTTATACCGTAAACGATATCTTTGTTAGACGCATCTTGCTTATCCAACTCTTTGAATTTGCCAACCCACTCATCTGCTTTTTTCAGTTCAAGTGTTTTATCTGCAACTTCTTTACCGTTATCTTTTGTTAATTGTATTTTTACTGCATTATTAGGTTGATTATCTTTGGATAAATCTGAATTATTTGCATCCTTCCAAACCACTTTAACATCGATATTTCTCTTTGTTTCGTGTGTCAAAGATACATTTACCGCTTTGTATCCAACCTCATAGCCGTCTCCGTAGTATTTATCGTCCAAAACTTCAGGATTTAGTTTTATTACGAAACTTTTAGCAACTTGTGTCAAGTTTCCGATTTGGTCTTTGAGTTTTTTATCTTCTGTCTTAGGAGTTATAGTAATAATATCTCCTATCTTGAAATTCTGCGAATCTACAGCTTTGGTTACATCTACTTTCTCCTCTTTACCGTTTCTTGTTCTTTTTACAGTAAAGTTTTCAGAAATATTAGTTACTGTTTCGCCTTTCGCATTTACCATATCGAATTTAACGAGCACAGGGTTAAATACATAGGATTTTCCATCTGCTACCGCATTGTCCGTAACATATGAACCATGCACCAGCTTGTTATTTTCACTCTTTAGCCTATAAAGTGCTACTTTCGTATCTCCGTCGTACCACCCTTTATTTCCGCCAAAAGGCTCTCCCTTCGGTTTCTCTCCGATCTTTCCTCTAACTTCTCCTGTAAACTTAACTATATTTGCAGGAATTTCAAGGCTCTTAAGACCTTGTCTAAAGAATGTACCCGCAGGTAATACCTCAAATTTTGAATTGAAATTATCAAAACTTACATTTTTGAGTGTATATGCAACAAATTTTTTCTGAACCTCAGGATCTTTTTTTGGTTCTTGCATAAATACGCCCCACTCAAAATGACTGCCTGTAGGGTTCAAATTGTTGATTTTCACTAGAGGATTATCCTCGAAGCTCTCCTGTCCTATAACATTGATACCGTTCTTCGGCAAGTTCAATATTTCTATTTTATTTTCTGCAAACGCACCTCTACCTATTTCGTTCACATCTCCCTGAAATTCCAGAGTGCTGATATTACACGCATAGAAAGCCAAAGCGTCTATTTGTATTCCTCTCGTGCCGTCCGCATCATTTTTTTCAAATACCACTTTTGTAAGCTCCTTATTCTCCTGGAACGCACTTTTGTGGATATTTTTTACAGATTTCGGAATGAAAAGTTCTTTGAAATTATTTTTTTCAAAAACATTAGGTGAAATTCTCACATATCCTTGCGGTATAGTAAGTGAAGTCAACCCTTTGTTTGCAAAAGAGATTGCTGCAGGATTAGCTGCCACTCCGTCAGTATGCGTTACAGGCTCTCCTTTGTAAGTAGCCGGCAAAACGAGATTTTTGTTAGTTTTAGCTTTCTCCGCTCCCTTAGCCGAAAATCCGTCAACTGATATAATCAACTGCGGAGATTCAGTCCTCCTGAACACAAAGTCGTCTTCCGTCCAAACATTAGCATTTTGGTTATCTTCTTTTGCAATAACCGGCTGAGTTTCTTCAGCTTCCGCATAAGAAACTGCTACATTCTTAGCAATGTCAAGGCTCGGAACGCCTCCCATTACTACTGCAAGCGCAAGAGCTGCCGCTGCAACTTTCTTAAATCTTGCATTTAACTTAATTTCTTTCATAGCTCCTCCTTTAATTGATTTCCACTCTACATTTGTGGTCTTTTTACTACCTTTATACGATTTTTACCCCTTTTGCGGTAACCTACTCACATTCATCCATGTAATAATTTTGCTCTGCGATATAGGCGCAGATAAGAAGATTTTTACCCACTTTTGAACACCTGCAACAAAAATAATTTCTTTTTACCCAAAAAATATTAAGGATTTACGACAAGTGTCTTAAACTCCAAATTCGGCATGCAGCTTTTCAAATCACTCTCAATTCGTGCAAGCGCTTCAAGACGCATCTCTACCGATGTATTCTCGTTTCCCTGAATTATAAATATCGCATTTTTTGTATTGTCGTCAAACTTGTAATTTTCGCCGTCGCGTACATCCAGCCACGCCGCAATTCCTTTCGAATCGCAGTAAACATAGTCCGTTTCGCTCACATGCTTAGGCGTCGATAATATCGGCAAAAAGCTATCTTCTTTTTTACTTACTGTAAATTTAATGTAATCATCAATTTTATCCAAATCGTGCCCACCAATAGCTAAAAGCGAGTTAATCGATTCTACATTATAGATATCAATTATACTGTTAATGTGCGGTATAGAACCTCTATGCTGTATGTTCTTTATAAGTGCAATAGCTGTTGGAGGATTCTTCTTCGGGCTTCGTCCTACCTTTTTTAATAATGCGTTATATCCCTCGATAACGTGATCGTCTGCAAGTTTCTCTACATCACAATCCAAAGCCGACCTCTCCGCCTTAGCCTGTTTTTCTAAAAATTCATCGCTCAATTTTGCATTCGCTTCTACATTCTTAGCGATTCCAATTACTATTCCCTGTATGCCCAGAGCCTTAATGCTTTCATCAACTATAAATTCCATAATCCCCTCCTTAATACCTATCATAGCACAATCCGAACGATTTTGTAATATAAATCCTATAAATTTAGATTTAGATTCTTTAAGCCGGAAAATTTAGTATTTAAAAACCCACATCCTATACAGAATGCGGGTTACTTATTCATTCGGTTTTATTTGCTGTAATCAAAGAAGCCTACGCCGGTCTTTCTACCCAGCTTGTTTCCTCTTACCATTTTTCTTAGCAATGGGTGCGGTCTGTACTTAGTATCTCCGAATTCTCTATAAAGAGTTTCCATGATAGCAAGACAAACATCAAGTCCAATCAAATCTCCCAAAGCTAGAGGTCCTATTGGGTGATTTGCACCAAGTTTCATGGCATCGTCTATACCCTCTGCATTCGCTACTCCGTCTGCAAGTACGCCTGCTGCTTCATTTATCATTGGAATCAAGATTCTGTTTACAACAAATCCCGGTGCTTCCGCAACATCTACAGGTGTCTTTCCAAGTTTTGTAGCAAGCTCTACAACAACTGTTCGTGTTTCTTCAGAAGTTGTTAATCCTTTAACAATCTCAACAAGTTTCATAGCAGGAACCGGATTGAAGAAATGCATTCCTACAACCTTGTCAGGTCTTTTTGTTGCCGCTGCAATTTCTGTAATAGATAGTGCAGAAGTGTTTGTAGCCAGTATAGCCTCAGGTTTGCAAATTGTGTCGAGCTCTGCAAATAGAGCCTTCTTCATTTCCATATCTTCAACTGCAGCTTCTATTATAAGATCTACATCTTTCATTATATCCAATTCAGTTGAACTTGAGATTCTTGCCAATGTTGCGTCTTTATCCGCTGCCGTAATTTTTTCTTTTGCTACCAGTTTATCCAAGTTTTTAGCTATTCCGGCAATTCCTTTGTCTATTGTTTCCTGTCTTCTAGCTCTTACTGCTACTTCATAACCGTTTTGCGCAAGCACTTGAATTATTCCTGCTCCCATAGTTCCTGTGCCTAATACACCGATTTTTTTCATTCTTTTTTCCCCCTTTTCAATGGTTTGTGTCATCAATCATTTTATTATTACTTGACCTAGTTACATTATATCACATCCTTCGATCTATAAAAAGATGTAGGATGTGATGAAATGTCTTGCTTGACCTAAGTACATTATATCACACTTTTCTACTTTTGTATGTCTTTTTTTTAACAAAGTCTAAAAAATTTATTTTAGCAGCTTTCGCATTTCGCTTTTGTAATTTTCCACGCCCGGCTGATCAAACGGATTTACTTCCTGAAACAGTGCCGAAACTGCACAGCTCGTTTCAAAGAAATAAAACATTTCGCCAAGCGTATATTCCGATATTTCAGATACTGCAATTCGCAGCACCGGTCTATGAGCCTCTTTGTGAGCCTTTATCACCGCTTTTTTTGCTATCTCGTTCAAGGCCCCTATACTGCTTGCGCTCATATCTTCAAAAAAAGTTTTAGGTACTTGTAAATCCAAAACTTTGCTCGGCGCATCTATTACCGTTTCAAACAATATATCCGCCCCCTCTTGAAGATATTGTCCCATGCTGTGCAAATCCTGCGTGAGTTCAAGGCTTGTCGGATAAATCGCATCACAAGACTTGCCTTCGCTCTCCCCGAATAGCTGCATCAGCCAAAGTGTAAAGCTGTATAACTGCGGTTCATATACTTCAAAAACCTCAAGTCTTTTTCCATTTTTTCTATATATATGTCGTGCTATCGCATATTCAAGCGCATCCGTATCCCACCTTGGGGAGCCTGCCGCAGCTACAGCTCCTGCCAAAAGTTGCTCGATGTCCAGTCCCATTACCGCCATAGGCAAAAGTCCTACCGCTGTAAGCACCGAATACCTGCCCCCTATGCCGCTTGGAATATCAAGCGCAATATATTTTTTTTCATTTGCCAGCTCTCTCAAAGCACCGCTGCTAGGATCGGTTATCATTATAATTCGCTTTGCCGCTTCCTTTGGTCCAAATCTTTCTTCCAGTTCCGCAAACAAAATCGAAAATGCAACTTTCACTTCCAGAGTGTCTCCGGATTTAGATATTACACAAAGCATTACATCTTCATCTTGAACCATTTTGACAAACTTTGAAAGCGCAAACGCCGACAAATTGTTTCCGGCAAAAACTACATCAACAAACGGGTAATTTTCTCCCATACTGTTGCGCGCATTTTCTATTTGCGGCATAAGCGCTTCAATTCCCGCTTTTGCCCCGAGAAACGAACCGCCAATACCTATTACTATCATTTTTTTACAGTTCCCCTGAACATATACAGCCGCATTTTTAATTTCCTCAATCTGCTGCCTGCTTATTTTTAGCGGGAAATCTATCCAATCCGTACCCGTATGCTTTTTCTGCCAAAGTTCGTCAAGTAATGAAAGTGCGGAACTTTTCATATCTTCTATTTGATTTTTTTCTATACCGGAGGCATCTAAATTTATTTCTATATCCAATTTATCCATTTTGTATTATTCCGATATTTCCCTCTCTTCTTTGTGTGCAAACAGCTCAAATGTTTTTTCAGCTATCTGCTCCCATTCATAATCATCATTCTTTGCGATTTCAAATCTATAAACACCGAATTGAGTTTTTGATTTTTTTTGCGCATGCGCAACCGCTTGCTCCTCTCTGCGCTTTAATCGCATCACAAAAGGTTCGCTCGCATCTTTGCGCGAAATCAGCACAAACCTCTCAGCGAGATTCTTCGTGGCAAGTGCAACCATTTTCTTTGTTCCGCATAAATTCGCCGATATAAATTCTCGCCTGTTCTCTTTATTATCTATATACTTCTCATGTCCTGCCGCATGAAATATTATATGTGGTCGATAACGCTCAAAAATCGTTGTCATCTCAGCCGTTTTACGAATATCCGTAACATATGCCTCCAATTTAACTTCACCCGCTACTTCTTTCAAACTGTTATAGAGCTCACAAATTTTCGTTGCATTTGTATCTACTAAGATTAGTCGCCTTACCTTAAACTTAACAAGCACGCCGGCAAGCGCACTTCCATATTTTCCTGCAGCACCGCTAATCATAATATTTCTGCCTTCGATTTTGGATTTAATAGTAGCTAGCGGCAATTTATCGAGTTGCGCCAAATAGCCTTCTCTATGGCTATCATCTGCGCCGTTTGCCTCTTGCTGTTTCCTTCTACGCTTAAATCTATGTATTTCCGCCAAAAAGAATCTCGCAAGCACTCCTTCTTCCAGCAGCAAGAAAAAAATCAGCAAAAAACTTATAATATAAATGCTCCTGCTAATCCTCTGAATCTGCCCCAACATATAAATGTATGTAGCGATTTCGAGTAGCAGCGTCGAAGCAAAAATTTTAAATAAATTGTTAAAAAATTTCCACTTACCAATTCGATACAAAAGCTCCACCGAAATAAAGCTGAAAAACGCTATCGCTCCAAGCCGGATAACGTTGTTTGCGTATGCGGAAAACCACACATCGAAAACCGGAGTGTTTACATTAAACTCAAATCGTATCAAATATGCCGCCACAAACGACAGTACCGAAATCAGCGTTGCAAGAACACTTCTAGCGACAATGTCAAGCAAAATCAGTGTTTTACCTTTTCTACCCATCATTTGAGTTCCTCAAGCAAATTTGTGGCAATCTGCTGCTTTTGCTGCGTCAAAACCGCAAAGTTCACAAATGTTTCCGAAAGCATCGAAAAATCCTGATTTGCCGCCGCCATATAAGATATATTTTCCATTATAAGAGTATAATGCCACAACATTTGCGCATACTCGTTTAAAGCGCTTTGCACAGCTTCCTGCTGCTCCGAGAGTTTATCCAGCTTGTAAAACGCCGAACTCTTTTTTTCTTCAATCGCTTTGCACGCCTGCGTTATCGCTTCCGCGTACATCAATTTTTTCTCCGAATTGTCCTCCTTGCGCAACGCTATCAAATTCGCCGTTGCCTGTTTGTTCAATTCATCAAGCGACTTGATTTCCGCATGCGCAGCCTTTTTGAAAAGCGCATCGTACTTTTCCTGCTCTTCCTTTGCATCGGCAGGTTTTCCCGAAGGAGTATCCTCTTTGTCGTTATCGCTTATGGTAATAGTACTTTCGACATGATCCCATTCTATTTTTTTATTTAACAATTTTGATACGGCTCGAATCGGCAAATATGCACTGCTGTTAACAATCGCAGGATATACCTGCTTTTCACCCGAATCGAGCATATCAGCTTTTTCGAAATTGTATAATACGCGCACATCGCTTCTAATCTGCATACCCACTTGAAGCATTTGCGAGTTCGCTTGCGTATTTCTTAATGCTGATACTCCGACCGCATAAGGGGCAGCACCTGCAGGCTCATTCTTCTTTTCCGTATCCGGATTTTTTAATGTTCTTCCTATGTATATGGTTCTGTTTGCCTGTTCCCAGTCTATATTCTTGTCAAGCATACTCGCCATACCTCTGATAGGTAAATATGCCGTACCACCATAAAATAAAGGATAAACCCGATTTCCATTGGCATCGTAAAAAATATATAGCTTATCGTCCATCCTAACTTTGACATCGCTTCGCAGATAGGCAAAGACATTTTTGTTTTTCGCATCTGAAACTGTTTTGATCGGCACCGTTTCCATAGCAAAGCAGGTGCCGAATTGTCCTGCAAGCAAAATCGCAGCAGCAATCACGCTTATAGCTTTTATTTTCATATTTCCACCGTAACCTCAACTTTATATATATAGTATTTTATTACAATATGTAAGCCTTGTCAAACTGTTCCGCCAGTTCAAAAACCTGAACCCCCCTTGAACCGTTCAAAGTCTAACGGTTTCAAGGGGGGTATTTTTGGCGTCCCCGACACGAGTCGAACGTGCGACCTACTGCTTAGGAGGCAGTCGCTCTATCCTACTGAGCTACGAGGACAAATAAAATGTTCAACATCAATAATATCACAAAACTAAGACGCATACAATACTTAGCAAAAAAAATCTAAAATTTTCATTAAATCATACACAAATATCATTTCGCCTGTCGATACTCTCCTTGCTGGATTTGCAGAATTTTTATATAAAAAACACATTATATTGCGGTTTTATATTTTTAATTGTGCTATATATGCTCTCCTTTTAAATCTTCTCTTTGTTCGCTCGCAAAACGCTAATTTTGGCTCAATTTTAAGCGTTTTGTAAAAAAATGTATGTATTATTTTGCGTTTTATTTGCCTTCTCAAACTGTTCTGTTCGGACAATACAATATTTCGCGTAGCCTAGAAAATTTTAAGCCGTAATTCAGCCTTAGACATTCCTATTTTTGTATACTTGTATTATCTGGTAATTACATTTTTATGGAAATGTAATTTTTCTTTATCCATAAATTTCAATGTAAGCCAACATTCCCCTTTAATTATGGTAATACTTGACATCTACTTTTTACCCAAGTAATAATTCTCCTTATTTATGTTGATTTCCTTGATTTTTGCATCAAATTTTAGACTTAACAAAAATTTCCGGTCTTAAGTCTAGATATAGCTGCTATTTTTGAAATTTTGTTGTTGTATATTTGTTCCATTATTTTCAATTTTTCTTCGTTCGCTCTATTTTTGCCGTTTTTTCTGGCATTTTGAGCATTTTTGTATTATTGTGTTAACTCAATATCGTATGGCGTATTGCGCCAATCGCTTAGCCTGTACTCATTTTTGTCTTTTTGTAGTATGCTATTAGTACAATTTTTGTTGTTCCGTTCACCTTCTCTCCCTATTGACCGTTGAAATATCTGCATTTTGCCGACTTGCCATATGAATCTTAACTTGAAATTCCGCTTCTCAACTTTTGCATAATAAGCTGACCTTTTCACGTAATACCTCAAATTCCAATGTTTGTATGAAAAAAACCACTTAAGTGCGCTAAATTAGCGCACTTAAGCGGTTTTTGTTTTATTTTTATACATTTTTTCGCAAAAATACAGTTAAGTCTCGTATGTTTTCGACCTATAATTCTACAATATTTGCTTCATATCCTATATTATCTAAAAAAGAAAGCAAGTCGTTCGTGGATATGAAAATAGTCTTTTCATTAGTATTCGGATGAAAACTCATACGCTCCTCGCCCATAATCTCTTTATCAAAGTAGACTTTTATGTCCCTATCCACATTCGCAAGCAGTCCGAATGGCGATACTACTCCGGGAGGCAATTTCATCTTCTCGTCCAAAGTAGCGGAAGATGCCATTTTTATTTGCTTCTCACCTACTATTTCTTTAAAGACATCCATATCAAGACGCTTGGAATCATCCATTATACCAAATAAAACGCTGTTTTCTTCTTGTTAGTCAAAAACATCGTTTTGGTCCGTACCCCGCTAATTCCCTCAATGAATTTATCCGCCTGCTCCGTTGTGAGCGCAGGTTCATGTTCTACAATCTGAAATTCAATAGCAAGCTCATTCAATTTTTTCTCCACTATTTCGTACATCGTTCCGCCCTCCTCGCTATTATATTAGCATTTTTTTGTATATTGTCAACACATGAGGATAGATAATCTATAGTATTAAAAAAGTCCCCATTCTTTCGAAAAAGGACTTTTTCTTGTAATTTTGATTTATTTGTAGCCGTTGTTTGAAAGGTACTGATTTATACCTCCCTGCAACTTCAAAACATTTGTGGCGTGAACAGTCGAATAATTTCCTCTGTTTACTCTACCCGAGCCATATGCGTATGCCGATAGGCTTTTAATTGTATCTCCATTGTAACTTTTCAGTCCGTTTGCAAGCATGCTTGCCGCGATGTTAATACTAATTTCAGGTTCCTTTAGCTGCCAAGTCGTTACACCGAAATTTGCCGCCGTTTTCGGCATTATCTGCATAAGTCCCACCGCACCGCCGGAAGAAACCACCTCCGGATGAAAATTGCTTTCGCGCTTTGCAATGGCTATTAGCATCAATTCATTTATACCGTAATTTCTGCTCGCTCTCTTGAATGCAAATACCATTTTCTGGGCATCCTGGTCGCTTAGCGCCTTGTTATGCGTCTTCATGTAGGTTACAAGGCCCCTATTGTATCTTGCTTCCACTTCGTTGTAATAACTTACCGCCTTAACTTGTGCTTTTGTGCTTATTGCGAGTCCGAAATTCGAATCGTAATGATAATCCCAAGCGAGCACCTTGCTTTCCTTGAATACTTGAAGCGGTAAGTATATCGCTCCGTTTGCCGAAAGCACCGGCAATATCCCCATATTTAGGACTTCCTCCGCACCGCTGTGCGCCTTTACCTCTACTTTCATATCCGGTACGACTATCGGCTTCAAGCTCGAACCGTTGTTGACCTCGTAAGCCTGCCCCGCCTGCGTTGCAGTAGCCTCTTTCTTTACCAATGTCAGTGTACGGGTATTCCAATCCGCTGTCGCTTCAACTCCTGTAAGGGCTGAAAACTCCTGACTGACCGGCAAATACGTTGTGTTATTATAAATGAATAACGGGCTCTGCAAGTTGTAATTGCTCACTCTCACGCCATTTACAACTAATTCCCTATAGAAAAATGCTCCATGTACTTCTTGAACTGCATATGTGCAAATTCCCGAAAAAAGCAAAATAGTCAGTGAGAGCAACGCTGTTATCAGCTTTTTGCTCATAAAATTTCCTTTCATTTTTTTATTAAGCCAATTCACACCCCAAGTCCGGTTAAAATTGTAAGTATCGGTGATCCACATTCACATCTTAAAATTGACCTAAAATTATTATACCACGCTGAAAAGAAAAAATTATTCTTTGTACGCATTTTATACATTTTTTTGTAATATTTTTACAGTTAATTTGTCCCAATTTGTCGTTTTTTTAATTTTATATACCGTATATAGCGTTTAGTATTTTTTAAAACCCCGATATATAGAAAAGGGCGCTTGCCTGCGCCCTTTCAAAAAATCATATTCTTTAATTTGCTAAAGTCGTAAATTACAATTTCATAGTAAATGAATCAATAAGCGAAACCAATTTTCCTATCTCCGGCTTACTGATTTGTGCATCAGCTCCGAGCTGTTCGCCCTTGATTCGCATCTCTTCGTTGATTAACGACGAGAACAAAATTAGCGGTATTTCCTTGAGCTGCGGATCCGTCTTTATCAGCTTAGTCAATCTATGACCGTCCATTAGCGGCATTTCAATATCCGAAACTATACAGCTGACATGATCCTTGACAGACTCGCCGCTTTCTTTGAGTTTTTGGAGATAATCCCATGCCTCCTGACCGTTGTCGGTACGAGTTGTATGCGTATATCCCGCTGTATGCAGACACTCAAGTATCAACTTTGCAAGAAGCATTGAATCCTCCGCAATCAAAATATGTTCGCTTCTTTGAGATCTTTCGCCCATTTCTTCAATTTCAGAAACTTGAATAGTAGCTTCAGGACTTATTTCCGCAACAATTTTTTCAAAGTCAAGTATAGTAATGAGTCTACCCTTGTATTCCGCTATACCTGTCGCAGCACCGTCGCCACCGCCATAAACCGCCTTGTCGGGTTTTTTAATGGCTTTCCACGAAATCCTATCAATACCTACAACAGTATGAACATGAAATGCAAAATTCAAATTATTAAAATTCGTAACGATGAAAATATCCCTGCCGTTGGCTTCGCAAGGTGGGAGTCCAAGGTACTTATCCAGGCTTATTACAGTAATAATTTCATCTCTAGGTTTGAACACGCCTTCTATCACAGGGTGAGCATTTGGCATAGCCTTAACCTCTTGAGCTACCATGATTTCTCGCACTTTGGCAACATTTATGCCGAATACCTCGTCAGCAACTGTAAATTCAATGATTTCTATTTCATTCGTGCCCGATTCCAGCAGGATACGAGTTTTGCTAGCACTTTCTATTTCTGCCATTTTCATACCTCCTATGTTTTATGGCTTTCGCGCCAATTTTAAATATCTAAAATTACCTATTTCCTAGTATACACTATTTATAAAGTTTTGTGAAGTCGATTTTTAACCAAGTTCTCTTTTTCCTCTTTGCTTAGCTTCTTTATGGCACATTCACGCTTCATCGCTTCGCTCTTTGTTTCAAACTCCTCGTAATAAACCAGTTTTACAGGTCTTCGTGCTTTCGTACATTTCGCACCGTTTTTGCCCTCGTTATGCTCTTTGACACGCCTTTTAATGTCGGAAGTCCAGCCCGTGTAAAGCGAGTCGTCGCTGCACCTTACCATATATGTGTAGCATACATCTTTTCCCATAAGTTCCTCTACTTACGCTCTTTGATTTCGCCTGTCTTATATGCACGCACCAGCATTTTTAGATCTTCGAGCTGGTCTTGCAGCTCTCCTCCTATATCCGACATCTTAACTGTTTGTCTAACCGGTAAATTCTCAACTATTCTGATAATCGGTTCATGGAATGTTTGTGTTCCGTCAGCTTCCTTCGGGGTATACTTTTGATGCTCCGCAAGCGCCATAAATCGTGAATTATATATAAATGTGTACCCCGCAATTCCCGTTTGCTTCTGATAGGCTTTTGAAATACCTCCGTCGATGATAAATAGCTTACCCTCACCCTTGATAGGGCTCTCGCCGTCTTTGATTTTAACCGGCACGTGTCCGTTCAAAATATGCGATGTTTCCGGATTCAGTCCGAATTCCGCAAGTATTTTTTCGCAGTTTTCCTTTTCCTTGATTAGGCTATAATACGGTACAGTATACTCTTTGTGGACTTTCTTATCCGCTATAAACGACCTTTCAAATGTAGTCATTTGATCCTTACCGAATAGTGGAGATTTTGCTCCAAGCCACAAATACCACATGATGTCGCCGGCTCTTCCCGTTTCCTCTGCCGCCAATGGATTGAAATACGCCTTTCGCACCTCTTCGTCCAAATAGTCCATATACTTTTTGCCCGATAACTTTTGACCGTTTATTGTAACTTCCTCAAACTCACCGCTTGCCGTCATAGGAATGCATCCGTGATAAAGCAAATTACCGTTTACACACTTATACATAGCACCGTTACTATAAAGAAATCTCACATGCTTTTGCAGTTTTTCGCTTTCCAAAAACGACGCTTCCAGCGTATTCATAAGTGCATTTTCTTCAGCTGTAAGTTCATACGGATTGTCAGGATTTACGGTCGGAAAATTAGTGTCGAGTAAAGGATATGTTTCGCCTTTGATTTCCAATGTTCCCGCTTTTCGGTCTATCTTGTCCAGCAAAAGCCTGTGTTGCATATTATATTCCGGATGTGATTTTATCCTCTGTCCCTCGACCTTGTGTTGTATAATAGCTATCGCTTTGTGCATTTTTGCCGCAAGATTTTCGTCAACCGGATCGAATGTGTTTTTGTCCAGTATATGAGGCATAAATTTCGTACAAGGATCGTCGCCGTAGGTCTTGGCAGCAAATATCGCAAGCGGTCTTAAATTGATTCCATAGCCGATTTCGAGCATATCAAAATTGTTGTAGCTGATATTCATTCGTATTACATTCGTAATACAAGCCCAATTTCCCGTAGCCGCACCCATCCATACTATATCGTGATTCCCCCATTGAAAATCGACATCATGGAAGTCCATCAAATATTCCATAATATAATCAGGATGCGGTCCTCTATCAAATATATCGCCTATTATATGTAGTCTATCAACCGCCAGTCTGCTAATCGTATCGCTAAGCTGTAATATCAAGGTTTCCGCCGCATCAAACTCAACCATTGAATTTATTATTTCGCTATAATAATGTGCCCTATTTGCCTCATCATCTGCATGCAAAAGTTCATCGAGTATGTATGCGCTGTCTTTAGGTAAACGCTTTCTAACCTTTGACCTTGTATATTTAGTAGAAACGGACTTGCAGACTTCTATCAAACGGTATATTGACACCTTACACCATTCTTCGTAATCCTGCTCGCGTTTCTTTGCTCGTTCAAGTTCGGAAGCCGCATCGTAAATCAGTGCACCAAGCCTATCTCTTTCCGTTTCGGCAAGCCGTCTTTCAAATGTTTCGTCTATCTTTGACCGAATTATCCCGGAGGCGCTTTTTATCATATGTATAAAAGCCTCATGTTCACCGTGCAGATCACTCAAAAAATACTCCGTTCCCTTTGGCAAACTCAAAATCGCTCTCAAATTTATAATCTCCGCAGTAGCCTTTTGGATATTCGGGTATTCCTTGGCAAGTAATTCTAGATATTTCTTTTCAAACATGGTTCCTCCACTATGCATTTTTCGGACTGAAACGCTTTATTTTTCGGCTTGTCGTCTTTTCAAACTCCTCTTCTCTTATGTTGAAACGCTTAACTTTTTTATATATCGGCATCTTGTCGTTAATCTTATCTATTTCAGCCTTTATGAAGCTCACCCGCTCTTCTTCCGTCGGCTTTTTTCCCATTGCGGTCTCAATCGCCTCATCATCCAAAAATACTTCCGCTTTCACAACGATATCTCCGGACTTTTCATCCTCAAAACCGTGCACCAAACATTCTATAATATAAGGACTCTGCGACAAGTAAAACTCAACTTCCTCAGGGAATATATTTTTACCATTTTTTGTAACAATTACACTTTTCTTTCTACCGCAAACATACAAAAATCCGTCGCGATCAAAATAGCCGTAATCCCCTGTATATAGCCAACCGTCCTTTAAAACTTCATTGGTTTCTTCTGTGTTGTTGTAGTAACCCAACATTACAGATGGTCCCTTGCAAATTATTTCTCCGACTCCGTTCTTATCTTGGTCGACTATTCTGACTTCCGTTCCCGGCATCGGGAGTCCTGCCGCCGCAGGTTTCGAATATCGATCCTTATTTACTGCAATTATAGGCGCGTTCTCCGTCATTCCGTAGCCTTGTATCATTGGTATACCCATAGCCTGCATATCTTCTATTACAGTAGGATCAATAGCCGCACCTCCTGCTATAAACAGATTCATATGTCCACCAAACGTTTCGTGAATGTCCTTAAACATAGCTTTCACTATCTTTGGATGATTATATAACTTTAATTTTTTCGATACGGCAATCGCCTTTCTAAGTTTGTTGTACTTACCCAAGGTCATAGCCTGCTTCATAATTCGCCTGTGTATCGCTTCAAAAATTAGCGGAACTCCAAGCATTACCCCCGCAGGTGCTTCCTGCATATTCTTGAGGATTGACTTCAGACCTTCGCAAATAGCAATAGTCATTCCTTGATAAATTCCGGTAAAAATATGACACGTAAGCTCATATGAGTGGTGCATCGGCAGCACTGACAATCCGAAATCATCCGGCGGGATATTTACATACTTAGACATATTATATACATTCGCTGTAATATTTTTGTGCGACAGCATTACCCCCTTTGCAAGCCCCGTTGTACCTGATGTAAAGAGAAGTGCACACATTAAATCCGGATTGATTTTAGCATCAATGAATCGCCTGTCGCCCGCTTCAACGAGCTTCTTCCCTTTTTCAATCAGCTCTTCTAAGCAAAGATTTTGAGGAGCAAGCCCTGCCATTTCCGCAGACACCTCTACAAATTCATCACACGAGCATTTGCAAACATTATATTTAAGCGGTGTTTCCAATAACTCCTCCGCTTCTTTAACTTGCGTAGCCAGCTTTTTCGAATAAAATACCGCACTCGCTTCTGAACGAGCTAAAAGATTCGCAATTTCCTCCTGCGGAAGCTCCCTGTCCAGAGGGACTATTACGCCCACTCCGCACGCAACCGCAAGATAAGCCAGCACCCATTCGTAGCTGTTTTCGCCTATTACTGCAATTTTTGTGTCGGCAAGTCCCATATCGATGAGCGCTGTACCAAGTGCATTGACCTCTTGCAAAACCTGCCTGTATTTAATCGGCTCATATTCGCCGCCCTTTACTCTTTTGACAAGATACGCATCTTTTTCCGAATAAAGATGTACACTTGATACCAGCATATCTCTCAAATCGGTGATTTCACGGAAATTATATAAACTATCCTTGTATTTTTTGCTATTCATTCTAACCTTTTTCTTCTTACTTATTTCCAGAGTTTTTCGGGATAAAATCCCGCATCTTTTAGTGCCTGTAACGCCGCAACTACAGATTCCCTATCTTCTTTGTATGTAACTCCGTGCCATTTATCCTTCGAATTTAAAACCTTTACGCTTATTTCATTTTTCTGCAGCAGTTCCTCTATCAACAGAGGTAGAAAATATTCGCCTTTTTGAGGATTTTCCAAAAGCGCCTTGTCCAAAAACTTGGGAAAACCTTTCTCGATTTCGTCGAGCATCTTTTCGGTAAAACCCCAAAAATTCATAGAAACAGGTGTGCCTACTTCAATTTTTTCCCATGTTTTTTCGTCATTTTGAGTGTATGCTATATCTCCGCTTTCGAGCCTGCAAATTTGAGTTCTTTCGTCTATCTTCTTCAAATACATATCGCTTGAAACTTCGCATACCCCACGAGCAACACTGCCATTTTCAGAAAGCGTATTTTCGATATTGTATCCTATCATACAAAATTCATTTTCACTTGGCGCATTTGCCAAAAAGTCGTATGCAAGCGAAAATGCGGTAGATCCGTAATAATCATCCGCATTTATAACCGCAAAATTGCCGTGTATCAATTCGCGAGCCGCCCTCACAGCATGGCATGTTCCCCACGGTTTCTCCCTGCCCGCAGGTACCTCGTACCCGTCAGGTAAATCCTCAAGTTTCTGGAAAGCATATGAAATCTTCATATGCTTTCCGGCACCGTTTTCAAGTATTTTGCTTATATCGTCTTTCATAGACTCTTTGATAATGAATATCGCTTCTGTAAAACCCGCCATATACGCATCGTACAGCGAAAAATCCATTATTATCTCCCCGTTACTTCCAACAGGATCTATCTGCTTCAGCCCACCGTATCTGCTGCCCATTCCGGCAGCCATTATTACCAGTACCGGCTCTTTCATATTTTGCCCCTCTACTTTTTATTTCAACTTCTTGTATTTACGGTATTTATTATGTCGTTAAGTCTTTGAACATTATCGTTAAGTTCGTTTGATACCGATGCGATTTCTTCACTTACACCGCTATTTGTCTGCGAAATTCCGTAAATTTTTTCGCTTCCGTCCGCGATATTTTGCGATAAATCGTACTGCCTGTCTGCAATAGGCAAAAGTACATCCGTCTTTTCTACTATCGACTGAACATCGCCAAGCACCTTTTGCAAAGATTCGGCAGCTGCATCTGTGAGGTCTCCTGCATCTATTATAGCGTGAATTACTCCCTCTATAAGTCTTGTTGTATCGGATACCGCTTCCGCACTCTTTCCTGCCAGATTTCTGACTTCATCCGCTACAACCGCAAATCCCTTACCTGCAGTACCCGCTCTTGCGGCTTCAACCGACGCATTTAATGCAAGTATATTCGTCTGGAAAGCAATATCGTCTATTGCCTTGATAACTTTCTTGATATTTCCCGAAGCATTTCTTACATTATCCATAGACTCTTTGAGCTTAATCATATCTGCGTTGCTTGCACTTATCTCGGTTTGCACTCCGTCTATATGTACCTTGGTATCCGACAAGTTGCCTTTGCTGTCCAGTATATCGGTGTTTAGCTGTTTGATACTGTCGTCCAGCATCTGTACCGACTCCGACTGAGAAATCGAACTGTTAGCAACATCGTTTCCTGCTGCCGATACTTGGGCGGAAAGTCCGCTGATATCGGAAGATATGCCCTTCATACTGCTAACCAAATCGTTTATATTTAATGCCGCCTTTTCTATGGATTCTTTGATATTTACAAAGGTTCCTTTGTATATCCCCTGAAGTTCAATATCCACATTGTTGCTTGCAATTTCATCTAATACTCGCGACATATCTTGAATTACATCGTGAATATAGCTGCACATCGCCTCAAACGAAAGTTGCAAATCTCGAATTTCGTTGTCATCTTTAACCAATTCTATATTGCCTTCGAACTCACCTTGCGCAAATCTTTCGGAAATCGCCTTTAGTTCGCTTAGAGGTGCCAGTTTGCCCCCGATAACATTCTTGATGAACAGGTAGCTCAAAACGATAAATATTATAGAAAGGATCAGCTGAATAAACAATGTGCCGAGTAAATCCGAATAATACTTTGACGAAGGTACTATACTGACTATCGTAAGCACATCGTTGTATGCTTTAACACTGGAAAGCACCGCCTTTGAATATACTCCATTCAACTTAACGCTAACAACTTTTTCTTCGCTTTTCTCGTCCGGATTTGCAATTTTATCCAGTATTTTTTGATCTTTAATTAAATCGCTGATAGCTTCCGCCTTAGAATCGAAACTGCATCCTATTATCTCTCCGCCTGTTGCCGCGATTATAAATTTTGTATTCTTTGTATCGCCTTTTGATATGTCTATCTTTGAAATCGAGTCGATAGCAACATCGACAAACCCGATTGCTTTAGGAGCTCCGTTTCCCATAATCGGACGGGCTATAGTAACCATTTTGATGCCCGTCAGCTTGTCTACATATGGAGGGCTGATATAACCGCTTACTCCCGCCTGCATAGCGCCCTTATAAAACGATTTGACACTGTATTCACTGTAAGGAGAACGCTCGCTTATCGTAACCTGTCCGGTACTGTCTTCCACATACAGAGCGTAATCGTCTATTGCTTTTGAAAAGCCGTACTGCTCAAAATAAGCACCGACTCCCACAACATAGTCGTCCGATGCCACCATGTGCTTTGCCGTACGAATCATCTGGGTTTCCGCAGCAAGCTCGCTTGCGCTCAAAAGTCCCCCTTCTTTGAGGTTACTTGCTACAGCTTCGCCGCCTGTTTGCAGCTCTCCTTGCTTGTACATTTCCTCAATCATCGTGTTATTGGATTCCATGACAGTGTCAGCAGCGTCAAGTAACGCCTCGACCTTACTTTCCCCAATCATATTTGTCTTAACCATGCTGTTATTTATAAGTTCAAGGTCCGCTTTCGCAACAAAAATTCCGAGCACCACTATAAATCCCAAAAATAAGATTGCCTGCAAGATAATAGTCTTGTTGGAAATCTGTGTCGCCAACCGATTCGTTTGTTGTTTTTGATTTTTCTTCATAATCATGATAAAATCCTCCATATTTGTTCAT
>ERZ773197.1017-NODE-1017-length-20661-cov-22.380957_pt1 | contig 20661 bp, 16 predicted proteins | sample MGYA00580999_ERZ773197 | MGnify/ENA primary metagenome ERZ773197 (study PRJEB29015, sample SAMEA2738166) | human oral metagenome | biome: human oral; feature: human-associated habitat; material: saliva | place: China | collected 2185 ...
AATTATAAAGTTACAATATATAAAAATAATCTATTTGAAAACAAACTGTTATTATGGAATTATAATGGAGTAATAAACATAGGAAAAGAAACAATATTAAATAAATATTTAAAAGAAGATATATATGAAAATATTGGTGGCATAGTAGAAAATAATTATATGACATTAACTAATAATTATATATATTTATATGATATAAAGACAAATAAAATTAATAAAATAAAAAACATAGTAGATATGGGTAACAAAGTAGAAGTATTAAATATAGAAGATGGGAAAGCATATATTAAAAATATTGATGACAGAACATATTATATATATAACAATAAAACAAAAAAAATAAAATCGACATATAAATACCAATTTCAAACAGATAAAAATATTAATAAAAAGCATAAAGATGTACGATTATATAAAATAGGAGAATACTATTATTATACTGAAAATAATATATTTTATAGAAGTAGTATTTATAACACGAAAGAAGAAACTATTCTATTTGAATTAGAAAATTCATCGTATAAAATATCTAACAAAGGTATAATTTTATTAAAAGATAATGAAGCATATATTTATACAAATGAAGTAGGATTAAGATTGATAGCTAGATCAAATGAATTTAGATTTCACGCAAATAATATGATAGAAATATATAAGTAGAAATATTTATATATTTTTATTTAGTTTTGTTGCATTACTAGTATGAGTTTGCTATAATCTAATTGTGCCTGGGGCTTTAGCCAAGTGGTAAGGCGTGGGTCTGCAAAACCCTGATCACCGGTTCAAATCCGGTAGGCCCCTCCAATATGAAATAATCCTTTATTTATAAGGATTTTTATTTTACTTTTAAAAATACATAGATGTTTAATTTTTATATATTTATAAAATTAAAAATATGATATAATGTAATAGAGAGGTGATTAGATGGAAGAAACATTAGAAAAAGTATATTCAGATGTATTCAAGTGGCTATTTATAGGTCTTATGATAACATTTGGAGTAGCATATTTAACAGCCAATAATATTACAATATTAAAATTTTTATTCCTAGATGGAATGTATTGGTTAGTATTTGTAGCTGAAATATTATTAGGAATATTCTTATTAATGGGGTTAACTAAATATAGTAAGAATTTAGCGATAGGATTATTTTTAGGATATTCAGCATTAACCGGTTTATCATTATCAACAATATTTATAATGTATAAAATAGAATCAGTTATTTACATGATTTTAGCAACAGCTATTGCTGTTGGTACAATATCAGTACTTGCTAAAAATTCTAAAATAAATACAAAAGGATTTGGTAAATATTTATTCATAGGATTATTAGCATTAATAGCACTTGAATTTATAAATTATTTCTTTATGAATAATTCATTAAATATGCCATTAAATATAGCTGGAATAATTATATTTATAGTTTATATAGTATATGATATGAGAAAAGTAGAAGAACTATATGAAACATTAGAAAATAAAGATAATATAGCAATATATGGAGCATTTCAAATATATTTAGATTTTATAAATATTTTAATAAGATTATTAGAACTATTTGGAAAGAGAAATGATTAGCTCTTTCTTTTTTTTGCCTTTTATGGTATAATATGCAACAACTAAGGGGGAATTAGTTGTGATAGAGTGGATAAAAGAACAAGGAATGCCATTAGAAGAATTAATAATTAAGAAAAGACAAGAAAGAAAAGAAAATTTTGAAAAAAATAAACATTTAGATTTTAAAAAACAGAAATCTATGCATAATGTTTTTAATATCTTACTTAAAATATCAAGAAAATTTTCACCATATAAATTAGAAAATATAACTAAAGAAGATTTTAAGCTAAGTAATAAGCCACATATATTTTTAATACCTCATGTAGGAAGATATGATATAGAATGTGGATTAGAATCAATCAAAGAACATGCGATAATATTCTGGGGAGATGCCGAAGAAACATATAAAGGATTTGATTCTCTAGCAGCCAATATGAATGGTAGAATATGCCTAGATTTATATGACACAAGAGAAAAGGAATTGATAGAGTCAATAGAAGAAGATACAAAAACATCAAATCTATTAACTGCTTTACCTAATACAACAAAAAAGAGCCAAGAAATAGAAAAATATAAAAATAAAATTTTTAATAACGAAAATTTACTTAATTCGATAAGAGAATCAATAAAAGAAGACAAAAAAATAGCAGTATCAGAAACAATTCATGCATTAAAAAATGGTAACAATTTATATTTATATCCAGAAGGAGCATGGAATATATTTCATTATCAAGCAATGATGAAATTATTTAAAGGAGCGGTTCATTTTGCTAAAGAAGCTGATGCTGACATAATTCCATTAGGAATGGCAAAATATAAAGACAGATATGTAGTAAATATTGGTAAACCTATAGAAATAGATAAAGATGCAGACGAAATAGAAGAAACTAATAAAATTAGAAATATAATGGCAACACTTAACTGGGAAATATATGAAAATGAAGGACTAGACAGTAGAGAAGAACTAGGTAACTACGAAGAAAGATTAGTTGAATATATAGATGATATAATGAAAGATTCAACAGAAAGTTATGATATAAACTTCATAAATAAAACAAGATTCCGCGATAAAGACCAATTTGATTTTGGATATGGTCCTGATGCATATCTTGAAAGATATTATAAAGTAAAAAAGAAGATTAAAAAGTGAAATAAGATTATAATACCTTTAAAGTTCACACTAAATAAAAAGAGCATAAAAATATGTTAAAATTTATTTAGAAAGAATTTTGGAGGTATTTTTTCACATTCTTTATATACACCTTTACCTTAATTCTTATTTTTTTTATTTCTCTTGAAATAGTAGATGACTCACATTCTAAAATATTAGATATATCTTTTAATTTATAATTTAATTTTAATAATTGATCAATTAGTATTCCATCTTCAATAGTTAGTCTTCTTTTCATTTTTTACTCCTGCAAACTCTTAAGAAAACAATTGATTAATAATATTTAATGATATTATTAAACTAAATGCAAATTATTAAATTATTGATTATTATGTTGCATTTACTTTTTAAACTAATATTATTTTTACACCAAATTGACAAAACATACGTTTTGTGATAAAATAGGCACAGTCGAAACAAAAGGGGGCAAACATGGTTTCAAGAGATAAAGAAAGACTAGAAGAATTACAAAAATTAATGTCAAGATTACCAGAAGATGAAGCTAAAGTTGTTTTTGAAAAATTTCAAAGAGGTGAAAAAACTGGATATCCTCATATAGATATGCCTTGGGGTAAGTATCATATCGGTGAATATGAAGAACCAGAAAACAAAAAAACTGTTTATCAAGAAGTTCACTTTAATAATTTAGATCAACCAAAAGCAACTGCTTTAGAGTTTTTTATGTCAAAAATCAACTATGATCAATTAAGTAAAAACATTTCTAAAGCAGCTAAATCATTTGAAGAATATGGAATTAAAAAAGGTGATTATGTAACTATTATTTCTGCTGGTATCCCTGAAACAGTATATTCTTTTTATGGATTATCAAAAATTGGTGCTGTTGCAAATTTAATGGGATATTATTTTGATGATAAAGGCTTAATAGAAAGAATAAATGATTGTGAAAGTGATTTATTAATAGTAATGGATAAGTTTTATCCTCAAATAAGTAATGCTATTAACAAATCTAGAATAAAAAATATTGTAGTTGTTCCTACGTTAAACTCTTCGTTATTAGGAATTTTAGACAAAACATATAAACCAGAAAAAAGGAATGAACTATTATGGAATCAATTCATTAAAGACGGTAGAAATAGAAAAGAAACTAGCACAGTTGATTATGAACCTAATATGCCTTTAGCTATGGTATACTCAAGTGGAACAACTGGAGCATCAAAGGGTATTTTATTATCAAATGATAGTTTTCAAAATTCATTATCTGCTTATAGAAAATCTGGCGTAGATGTGGGAAGAGGATATAAATTTTATCAAATTATTCCACCTTGGTTTTCTACAGGATTGAGTACATCAATTCATTTACCTCTTGCAAGTGGAGCTTGTGTATTTATGGATCCAAGATTTGAAAGAGATATATTTATTAAAAATATTGTTAAACACAAGCCAAATTACTCAGTAGCACCTACTAGTATGTATGAAGGTTTCTTGGATGAAAAATTAATAAAAGGAAAAGATTTATCATTCTTGAAATATCCATTTGAAGGTGGAGAACCATTAAGGAAAGAAGTGTCTGATAAAATAGAAAAAGTATTTTCAGAACATGGAAACGATTCTAAACTTTTAGTTGGGTATGGACAATGTGAATGTGGTGCAACAATCGCATCAGAAAGTCCATATACTACTCATAAAGATGGTAATGTTGGAATTCCATTACCTGGTGTAAATATAGCAATAGTAGATGAGAATATGACACCAGTATTATATAATGAAAGAGGACAAATTATTGTTGATACACCATGTGGTATGTTAGGGTATTTCAAAAATGAGAAAGCAACTGATGAATATTTCTATCAAGATGGAGATACTAAATGGTATTGTACTGGTGACATGGGTTATATTGATGAAGAAGGTAACTTATATATTGAAGGAAGAATGTCAGATTATTCAATAGTTAATGATAAAAAAGTGTATAACTTTGATATTGAAAAAGCGATTATGCGAAATTCGAATATTAAATTATGTGATGTTTTAGTTAACAATGGTTTGCTTTCAGCACATATAGTTCTTAATGGTGATTCTGAGTTGTTAAATAATCAAGAATTATTAAAAGAGGAATTAAAACGAATCCAAGAAAGTATTTATGAAGATATGCAAGATGCTGATTTCGTTCCTTATTCATTTAAAATCAGAGATTCTTTCCCTTACGCAAAATCAGGAAAACGAGACATTGAATCATTAAGAAGTGAAACAGATGGTTTTATAATAATCGATAAATATTTATCACACGAAAAGAAATTAATTAGAAAATAGTCAACAAAAGTTAATTTTATGCTATAATCAAAATAGGTGATTGTAGTGAGTAAATTAACTTTTTTATTGGTATTTAGTTTAATTTATGTAATTGGATTATTAACTATATATTTTTCAAAGAAAAGATTAGGAAATAGAGAAAATACAATTTATAAATGGTTAATAATATCTAACCTAATTGGTATCATGCTTCAATTGGGTTGTGACTTTGTTTCTGCATATTATAACGAAATACCAACCATTGTAACTATACCAATTTTAAAACTGTTTATTGTATATTTCGTTGTATGGATAAATACAATGCTTGATTATCTTCTTGCTATTATATATCCAGATAAAAAGAGTATAGTTAAAGTTAATATAGTGTTAACAGTAATTGAATCACTTTTAGTTTTGGTTATGCCTTTTGAACTACATTTAGATCATATTAATAGTATATACTATAGTTTTGGAACTGCTGTAGATTTTACTTTTACGTTATCAGGAATATTAATGGTTGTTATGTCAGCATTAGTAATTATCAATATAAAAAAATTAGAAAAACAAAAGATAATTCCAATTGTTCTATTTATTATTTTTGGATTGGTAGCTGATTATATTCAAAAAAATAATCCTTCATTTATTATCATACCATCTGCTGAAACATTTATATGTTTAGTAATGTATTTTACAATGGAAAATCCAGATATGAAAATGTTAAATGCAATGACAATTGCAAAGGTACAAGCAGAAAAAGCAAATAGAGCTAAAAGTGATTTTCTATCTTCTATGAGCCATGAAATAAGGACACCACTTAATGCTATAGTTGGATTAACTGAAGATAACATGACACATACTGAGCTTCCAGATGATGTTAAAGAGAACAACACAGATATATTTAATGCTTCCCAAACATTACTAGAAATAGTTGGTAATATCTTGGATATCAATAGAATTGAATCTGAAAAATTAGAAATCAATCCAAGTTTATACAACATAAGAGATGAAGTAGAAAAAATATGTAAATTGCAAGCATCTATAATTGGAGAAAAACCTATTCAATTTTATCATTCTATAGCAGAAGATGTACCAGTAGAATTGATAGGAGATAAAGTATTAGTAAAACATATATTAAATAATTTACTATCTAATGCAATAAAATATACAGAAGAGGGAACAGTAAAAATAGATATTCATTCTATTAATCGTGGTGATGATGCTACTTTAATGATAAATGTGTCAGATACAGGTAGAGGAATTAAAAAAGAATATATCGATAAATTGTTTACTAAATTTGAAAGATTAGATATCGAAAAGAATACAACAACTCAAGGAACTGGACTAGGACTCGCAATCACTAAAAGTTATATTGATATGATGGGTGGAAAAATAAATGTTCAATCAGAGTTTGGAAAAGGAACATTATTTGTAGTAACTTTACCTCAAAAAATAGGAAAACAAGATATCGATTTATCAAATACTCAAGTATTAAGATTATATAATACAAGTAAAATGAAAACTGTGACATCTAATGTTGAGCAAAGTATTCCACCAGATAATGCAGAAGAAACAGAAACATTATCAGAAGAAGCAAATCTAGCACTTAAAAATGTTGCTGGAGTAGAAACATTAGAAGACGAGGAAAAAGAGTCTAATTCAGTTGATGCTAAAAAAATCCTAATAGTTGACGATAATAAGTTAAACATCAAAGTGGCAAGAAAAGCTATGTCAGATTTGAATTACGAGATAGATGAAGTTTATAGTGGTGATGAATGTCTAGAAAAGATTAAAGAAAAACAATATGATGTAATTTTGATGGATATTATGATGCCTGGTATGAGTGGAGATGAAACACTTATAAAATTAAAAGAGGATTCTAATTTTAATACCCCAGTAATAGCAGTTACTGCTGATGTAGAAGCTGGCTCTGAGACAAAATACTTAAATCAAGGATTCACATCATATATTGGAAAACCATTTACAAGAGATCAAATTAAAGAAAAATTAGATAAGTTATTTATAAATGATAAAAAAGCGATTTCTAACTCGAATAATGCACCATTAAAATATGACCCAAATGTAGATAGGTTTAAAGATGCTACAACTTTTGTTTATGATAATACTAGTGAAAAAGAAGATTAAAAGGTAAAATAATCTTCTTTTTTTTCTATAATAATTGTTTTTTAATGATTAAAACATTATAATTAATATAGTAGGAGAATAAGATATGAATTACATAGATGGATTTTGGTTGCCAGTGGCAGCAGTTATATTAAGTTTATTTTTATTTGGATTATTTTTTATCAAAAAAAATAGTAATACAGAGGAGACAAAAGTATACTCTAGAATGGTTATATTAAACCTATTTTTTTCAGTTATGTGTGTAGCATTATATATATATGCAAAAACAGTTGGTAATATATTTATAATAGGAATAATGCAAAAGATATACTTATCTGTATTGATACTTATAGTACAAGGAGAATATATTTACTCACTAGTAATAAATAAATCCAAAGATATTAATGTATCAAAAAAGACATCTATAGTATTGGCAATATTCTTTATTTCTTTAACATTTGCTCTACCAATAACAACAATAAATAAAGGGGCAGTACTAGACCTAGATGGAGAAGCTCCAATGGCGGCATTTATAGGTATAGGAATATTCTTATTGGGAGCAATGATATTGAAGATTAAATATGTAATTAAACAACATAAAATAACAAAGGCAATACCATTCCTTATATTACTAATTTTAATACTAATTGCAATAGTATTAAGAATATATTATCCACAAGTTATTACTGAAACATTTATAGTAGCAATGTTTATGCTAGCACTATATAATACAATAGAAAACCCAGATAAAAAGATGGTGGAAGATTTAAAACATGCTAAAGAGGTTGCCGCTAAAGCATCTCTTGCAAAAAAAGATTTTTTAGAAAGCATGTCTCATGAAATAAGAACACCACTAAATACAATAGTTGGTATAGCTGATTCATTAAAAAATGACAACAAAGTACCAGAAGATATAAAGGAAGATATAGCTGATATTCTAACAGCATCTGCTAATTTAATGGAAATAGTTGATAATATTATAGATATCAATAAAATTGAACCATCAAATATAGAATTAGAAGAAATTGAATATAAACCTAGAGACGAAATTAATGCAATTGCAAAAGCAGAACAAATAAAGATAACGAATAAGGATATTAAATTTAGTGTATCAATAGATGATGATGTTCCTTATGAATTAATTGGTGATAAGGCCCACATAAAAGAAATAATAAATAATCTAGTTATTAACTCAATTAAATATACAGAAAGAGGAAGTATAGAATTATCTGTAAAAGCGTTAAATGTAGGTGATGAATCAACATTAATAATATCATGCCAAGATACAGGTAGGGGAATACATAAAGAAGAAATAGATAATTTATTCTTAAATTATTCTAATCTAGGTAAAGATGGAGTAGATATAGATAGAGTAGGATTAGGACTTGCTTTAACAAAGAAACTTATCGAAAAGATGAATGGAAAAATAAATGTACAATCTTCATATGGAAAAGGTACAATATTTGTCGCAAGAATACCTCAAAAAATATCAAAATTAAAAGAAAATAAAACCTTACCAAAAGAAAATGATTTTCATGAAATCCATAAAGTTCTAATAGTAGATGATAACAAATTAAATCTAAAAGTTGCACGACGTGCAATGGAAGGATTTAATTTCGATATTACAGAAGCATCTAATGGAGCTGAGGCAGTAGAACTAGCAAAAATTAAAAGATATGATTTAATACTTATGGATATAATGATGCCTGTGATGAGTGGGGAAGCAGCATTAGAAAAACTAAAACAAATACCTAATTTTTCTACACCAGTTATAGCAGTAACAGCTGATGTATTAGAACAAGCCCCAAAAAAATATTTAGAAAAAGGTTTTGCAGCATACATATCAAAACCATTTACTAGTGAAGATATAAAAGAAAAATTAAATGATATTTATGATAAAACATATTCTAAAAGAGATTTTGACTCAGTAGAAGGGATAGTTATTACAGGAGAAAACAATGACTGAAATATCAGCAGGAGTAGTATTGATAGAAAATGATAAAGTGTTACTAGTAAAGCAACTAAATAATACTTATTCATTTCCTAAAGGTCATCTAGAAGGAAAAGAAACAAAAGAAGAAGCGGCAATAAGAGAGACAAAAGAAGAAACTTCTCTAGACGTAGAAATAATATCTAAAAAGGAATATAATATTTCATATTATTTAGAAAATAACAACCTAAAAAAATGCACATATTTTATAGGGAGAATAACAGGTGGAAATATTAAAAAACAAGAAGAAGAAATAGAAAAAGTATTATGGGTAAATATTAATGAAATAGATAAATATTTAAAATATGAAAATATAATTAAATTATTTAAATCTATATTGAAAGATATAAAAAACTGAAGAAAATAATATTATATCTTAATAATAGTATCGTATCTAATAACAGGTAAAGTACTTTATAAAGATATAATGTTGACATCTCTAACATTTTTAATAACACTGTTTTTGTATATATTGTTAAAAAAATTATATTTGACAAATAAAGATAAAATATTATATAATATCGTTGTTTACTGGAACTCAGTTTAAAGAATTTCCGACTTTATACTTAGTTCTTAGTGTATCAGAAAGAAAGGAAGTAAAACATGGCATTAACAAAGATTGAAAAAGCTAATCTTGTTAAAGAATTCGGTAAGAATGAAAAAGATACTGGTTCAGCTGAAGTACAAATTGCTTTATTAACTAAAGAAATTAATACTTTAACTAATCATATGAAACAAAACAAACATGATTATCATTCTAACAGAGGACTTTTAAAGAAGGTTGGACAAAGAAAACAATTATTACAATATCTAGCTAAGAAAGATATTCAAAGCTATAGAAAAGTAATAGACAAATTAGGATTAAGAAAGTAGGCACATTTTTTCGTGTCTATTTTTTTTAGAAAAGAGAAAGGAAAATTATGAGAAAACAAATATTTGAAATGGACTTTCATGGAAGAAAGTTAGTTGTAGAACATGGACAACTTGCTAAGCAAGCAGATGGAGCAGTATTAGTAAGATATGGAGATACAGCAGTACTAACAGCTACTGTAGTATCTAAAACAGTCAACCTGCTATCAGACTTTTTCCCATTAACAGTAAATTATCAAGAAAAATTATATTCAGTAGGTAAAATACCTGGAGGATTTATTAAAAGAGAAGGAAGAGCAAGTGAAGCAGCAACTCTAGCAGCAAGATTAATTGATAGACCAATGAGACCATTATTTCCAGAAGACTTCAAAAATGAAGTTCAAATAATCTCAACAGTATTATCAGTTGATCCAGATTGTGATCCAGCTCTAACAGCAATGATAGCTTCGTCTCTAGCAGTATCTATATCAAAAATTCCATTTAATGGGCCAATTGCTGGAGTAAAGGTTGGGAGAGTAGATGGTAAATTAGTAATAAATCCAACAGTAGAGCAATCTGAATTATCAGATATAAATCTAACAGTAGCAGGAACAAAAGAGGCTATAAACATGGTAGAATCTTCTGCTAAACAAGTAAAAGAAGATGATATGTTAGAAGCATTACTAAAAGGACACGAAGCAATAAAAGAACTAGTAGAATTTGAAGAAACAATTATAAAAGAAATTGGTGTAGAAAAGATGGAATATGAAACTCTTACACCAGAAAAAGAAATAGTTGAAAGAGTAGAAAAATTAGTAACAACTAAGATGAACGATGCACTTCATATAAAAGAAAAATTAGTTAGATATCAAGCAATAGATGATATCAAAGATGAAGTTGTAGAATTATACACTAAAGAAAATGAAGATAAATTAAAACCAGAAGAATTAGCTCAATTACTAGTAAAAGTAAAAATGTGTTTATCAAATGTTGAATATAATTTATTTAGAAACATAGTAGTAAAAGAAAAACTACGTGCAGATGGACGAAAGATGGATGAAATAAGACCATTATCAACAGATATTGATATGCTACCAAGAACACACGGTTCAGCATTATTTACAAGAGGGGAAACACAAGCATTATCAGTAACAACTCTAGGAGCACTAGCAGATCATCAAATTATAGATGGACTAGGAGTAGAAGATCAAAAGAGATTTATGTTACATTATAACTTTCCACAATTTTCTGTAGGAGAAACAGGAAGATATGGAGCACCAGGTCGTCGTGAAATAGGACATGGAGCCTTAGGTGAAAAAGCTCTAGCTCAAGTAATACCTAGTGAAGAAGAATTCCCATATACTATCAGAGTAGTGTCTGAAATATTAGAATCAAATGGATCTTCATCTCAAGCATCAATTTGCGCGGGTTGTATGTCTTTAATGGCTGCTGGAGTACCAATAAAAGCACCAGTTGCGGGTATTGCAATGGGATTAATTACTCATGGAAAAGATTATACAATACTAACTGACATTCAAGGAATGGAAGATCACTTAGGAGACATGGATTTCAAAGTAGCTGGAACAAAAGATGGAATAACTGCCTTACAAATGGATATTAAAATATCTGGAATAAATAAGAAAATATTAAAAGAAGCTTTAGCACAAGCTAAAAAAGCAAGACTAGAAATATTAGAAGTTCTAACTGCTCAAATTGCTAAACCAAGAGAAGACGTATCTAAATATGCACCTAAGATGGATACATTTATGATTTCTCCTGATAAGATAAAAGATGTTATCGGTAAAGGTGGAGAAACAATTACTAAGATAATTTGTGAAGCATCTAACGTAAAAGAAGTTACAAATATAAATGCCGTTAAGATAGAAGTAGAAGATAGTGGACAAGTAATTATCTATCACCAAGATAGGGAAGTAATAAATAAGACTCGTAAGATGATAGAAGATATAACAAGAGAAGTAGAACAAGGTAAAGTATATACTGCTAAAGTAGTAAGAATAGAAGATTTTGGATGCTTTGTAGAAATATGGCCAGGATGTGAAGGACTAGTTCATATATCTCAACTTGCTCATGAAAGAGTAGAAAAAGTAACTGATATAGTAAAACTAGGAGACGAAATCATAGTAAAAGCTATGGGAACTGATAAAAAAGGAAGACAAGATTTCTCAAGAAAAGAAGCTCTACCAAAACCAAAGAAAAATAAAGATAAAGAAACAGAAAAATAGGGTAAATCCTATTTTTTTATTGATATAGTTAAAACAATTGTAAAGATAGACAAATTAATGTATACTTTTACTTAGGGTGAAACTTATGTATTTAAAAGAAATAATAGTATCTGGATTCAAATCTTTCGCAGATAAATTAGAAATAAAATTAGATAACTCTACTACATGTATAGTAGGACCAAATGGTTCAGGTAAATCAAATGTAGTTGATGCCGTAAGATGGGTATTAGGAGAACAATCAGTAAAAGAATTACGTGGAGCTTCTTCAATGACTGATGTAATATTTTCAGGTTCTAAATCAAGAAACCCACTAAATGCCGCATCTGTAGAATTAGTATTTGATAATACTGATAAATTTATAAATACTCCATATTCTACTATATCAATAAAAAGAAGAGTATATAGAACTGGAGAAAATGAATATTTCTTAAATAATGAAAGATGTAGACTAAAAGATATTACGACTCTTCTAATGGATTCAGGAATGTCTAAAGCATCATTTAATATTATTTCACAAGGTGAAGTAGAAAAAGTATTTTCATCAACCCCAGAAGAAAGACGCATTATATTTGAAGAAGCAGCAGGCGTATTGAAGTATAAAAAAAGAAAAGAAGAAGCTTTAAGAAAATTAGATAAAACAAACTCTAATTTATCTCGTGCAAATGACATAATAAACGAATTAGAATTGCAACTGTCTCCATTAAAAAAACAACGAGAAAAAGCAATAGAATATACTGAAAATAAAACCCTATTAGAAAATTTAGAAGTATCTTTACTAGCTCACGATATAGAAAAATTTAATAATGAATTAAATAAATATAAAACAGAAAAGGATAAATTGACTAGTAATATAGAAATAATAAATAATAAAATAAATAAAAATGAAGTAGATACATTAAGTCTATCTAATGAAATAGATAAAAAAGAAATCAATATAAAAGAACTAAACTCTAAACTATTAAAAATAACAGAAGAAGTATCAAATGTTTTATCAGAAAAAGAGTTATTAAAAGAAAGAAGCAAAAATACTAACAACTCAGAAATATCTGAAAAAACAAGAAAGATATTAGAAGAAAAATCAAAATCAGAAAGAGTTATAACAACTCTTAAAAAAGATTTAGAAATAATAATAGATAAAAGTAATTCATTAGAAAAAGAAGGAAAAGAAATAGAAGACAAAATATTATCCTTAAATAAGGAAAAAACTTATCTACAAAATGAATATTCTAAAACAGAAAAATTTATAATAGGAACAGAACACAGAATAAATAATTTAAAAGAAGAAATAGACTCTTCATCAAGTATGCCACATAGTGTAAAAAGTATTTTATCTAATAATAAATTAGAAGGAATATATGATGTTATTGGAAATGTAGTTGATACAAATGAAGAATATATAAAAGCACTAAATACTGCTATTGCACCATCAAAAAACTTTATCATTACAGAAGATGAAGAAAAAGCAAAAGAAGCAATTAAATATTTAAAAAATAATAATTTAGGTAGAGCAACACTATTTCCACTAAATGTAATAAAAGGAAGATATATAGATCAAGAAACTCTAAATAATATAAAAGATTCAAAAGACTTTATTGGAGTATTATCTGATTTATTAAAATATGATGAAAAATATAAGAATATAATAACTAATCAATTTGGTAATATTCTTCTATCACCAACATTAGATTCCGCAACAAAACTATCTCATAAAATAAAATCAAAATATAGAATAATTACTTTAGAAGGAGATACAGTAAATGTTGGAGGATCATTAAATGGAGGTTCTAATCAAGTATCAAAATCAACTCCTCTTCTAAAACAAGAATTACAAACATTAAAGAACAAGTTAGAAGAATTAGTAAATGATAAAGAAATATTATCAGTAAATACTGAAAAAAATAATGAAAATATAAGATTAGAAGAAGAAAAAATATTTACTAATTCTAAAGAAAAAGTATCCTTAAGAAAAACATATGAAGAAAAAAATATACAGATAGAGGAAGAGACAAACAAATTAAAAGATTTAACTACTGAATGGGAACAAATATCACTTATAAAAGATGGTGGAATTGATAAAAAAGAAGAAGAACTTATTAAATTATATAATGATTTAAAAGCAGAAAAAGAAATATTATTATCTACAATAAAGAGTGTAAGTAAAGAAGTAGATTTAACAAAACAAAAATTAGAAGAACAATTAGGTAGTACAAAAATGGATAAGGAAGAACTAAGAAAATTAGAAAACCTATCTAATAATTATTGTTTAGAAATAAATAAACTAGATATAAAAGTAGATAATATGTTAAATACTTTAAGTACTGAATATGAACTTACATATGAAAGAGCAAAATCAAAATATTTCTTAGAAATAGATCCAGAACTAGCTAGAGCAAAAGTAAATACATATCGTACTAATCTAAAACGAATAGGTATGGTTAATTTAGATGCTATAGAAGAGTATGATAAAGTAAATACAAGATATGAATTCTTAGTTAGTCAAAGAGATGACTTATATAAAGCTCAAACTACATTACTAGATATAATGAATGAAATGGATGAAGTAATGGAAGAAGAATTCAAAAATACTTTTGCTAAAGTAAAAGAAGAGTTTAAAAAAGTATTTAAAGAATTATTTGGTGGAGGAGAAGCATCGCTTAAATTAACTGATGAAGAGAATATACTAAAAACAGGAGTAGATATAATCGCATCACCTCCAGGTAAAAAACTATCTACTATATCATTACTATCAGGTGGAGAAAAAGCCCTTACTGCTATAAGCTTATTGTTCGCCATCCTAAATGTAAGAAGAGTACCATTCTGTTTATTTGACGAAGTAGAAGCAGCACTTGATGAAGCCAATGTACAAAGATTTGGTAAATATCTAAATAACTATAAAGATGCTACACAATTCTTAATAATTACCCATAAGAAGAAAACTATGGAATATGCTAATACACTATATGGAATAACTATGCAAGAATCGGGAGTATCAAAATTAGTAAGTGTAAAACTTGATATAGATAAAGAAGCAATATAAAAAAGTTGTATAATACAACTTTTTTTATTTTTAAATAGCTCTATATATATCACTATTCTTAAATGGATTTAATTTATCTATTCTATCAAAAAATAGTATACCATTTAAATGATCTAATTCATGTTGAAATACAACGGCAAGTTCTTCTCTTCCTCTAACTCTAAATAAATTACCATCAACATCATATGCTTCCATAGTAACCCTAGCAAACCTTGGAACAATCCCTTCAACTTCTCTATTAACTGAAAGGCATCCTTCGCCACCTTCAACATATATTTTCTCTTCACTATTACTTATCATTCTAGGATTTATTAATATATAGTTATTAAATTTACCAGGCTCATATTCATGAACTACTACATAAATTCTTTTAAGCCATCCAATTTGTACCGCAGAAAGTCCCATGCCAGGTCTTAAATCATATTTATCAGCTAGCTCTTCAATTTGGCTATCATGAAGATATTTAATCATATCATTTATCTTTTCTTTATCTTTATCTGAAAGAGGAAATTTTACTTCTTCGCTAATTAATCTCATTCTTTTATCTTTTTCATCTATTATATCTTTTGTTCTTAACATATTACCTCCTTATTCCGAACCTATTTTATCATAGATTCCTCTCTTTTTAAATCTTTTCTTTAATTCAATACTCTTTTTTTCTAAATTATTATATCTTGCATATCTATCAATAGAAGCATAATATAACTTATCAACATCACGACTAAATTCATAAAAATCATATCTTGGGAATTTAGAGTTAAAGTATTCAATAATTGTATCTATATCACCACTATATAAATTAGCACTAATAATACGTTTAAAACTCTTATCATTCCAAATATCTTTAAATAAATTAACAATCTCAAAATATGAAGAATCATATAAAAAATCTAAATTAATTTTATCTAAAAAATCCCTAACTTGATCATCAAATTTATTTCTATTAAAATATTTAATTTTCTTTAATAAATCATTTGTCTCTAATACATTGAAGACTTCATCTATTCCATTATTTTCCGATATAAGACTACCATTAACAATAGTATTATAGGAAATACCAGACCTACAGTATATTAAATCAAAATGAGTATCTTTATTTTTTTTATAGACATATCTATTTAAAATAGATTTTCTAATATGATTAAACTCATGCATAGTTGTAGTTAATAAAACGTTATTATCATAAAAATCATTTAGAAATAAATCTATCTTACTCATATTAAGTAATTCAATAGAGTAAAGATTATTATTTGGAAGTACTAATTCACATCTTGCATATGGAGTATAAAAATGATCATCTGGATTATCAAATATTATATTAGTTAATTTATCAATTTCAATTAATGATTCATATCCATATTCTCTAATAATAGAATAGTAAACAATGACTAAAATAGGGTAAAAAGGATGTTTTTTACTCTCGCATCTTTTTAAAGATAAATCTTCACATGTTCTAATTATTTTACCCATATGTATTCCTCAAGTGGCTATATTATAACATTAATTATGTAAATTTACAATTATATGAAAATATATAGCGACTAATGTATTAATAATATTATATTATAGTTATAAGGAGAATTATATGAAGAAGTTTAAATACATGGACAAAATATTACTAATAACTACAATATTACTTTTTCTTGTAGGACTTTTATTCATATATTCATCATCATCTGTAAAATCATATATGGGAGGAGCAGCTGCATATAATTATTTTAAAAAACAATCTTTAATTTTATTAGTCTCTGTAGTAATCGCAATAATTATATTAAAAATTCCTCTAAAAGGTTTTTACTCTTTAGGAACACTAGGATTCTTTATATCAATAATACTATTATTTTTATTAATACCTTTAGGACATGAAGCAAACCAAGCAAAATCATGGTTTAAATTATATGGCTTTCACCTGCAACCTTCAGAATTATTTAAACCACTACTAGTAGTCTTTTTATCATTTTATTATGATAAATATAAAAACAAATTAAATGAGTGGAAGAATGTAGTTCCTCCAATTATATATCCTCCAATTATATTATTCGTAGTTGGTACATTTTTAATATATAAAGAACCAGACTTAGGAACTTCAGTAATTGTTACTATGTTATTTGGTATTATGTTTATCGCATCTCCTATATCAAGACAATTAAAATCAAGAATGATTTTAGGAGGACTAGTAGTAATAGTTACTGCATTAGTATTCAAAGGTGCAACAGGAAGAGAGTTAATTAATGAAAGACAAAAGGAAAGATTTGATTTTAAGAGACCATGTGATAGACTATTAGACAAAGGAAATCAAGTATGTAATGGATACATTGCTTTAAATAATGGTGGCTTATTCGGAGTAGGATTAGGCAATTCAAAACAAAAATATTTATATCTTCCAGAACCACATACAGACTTCATTTATGCAATTATAGTAGAAGAAAAAGGAGCAATAGGAGGCTCATTAATAATAGTAGGAATATTTATAGTAATATGGAGAATCCTATCAATAGCATTCCAAACAAAAAGCACGAGAAACTTCCTATTATGTATTGGCGCAGCAAGTATAATTTTTATAAATACCGCAGTTAATTTAAGTGGTCTATTAGGATTACTACCAGAAACAGGAGTAACTCTACCATTTATAAGTTATGGAGGATCATCTGCATTATCGTTAACTATTATTATAACCGCAGTACAATTAGTCGCAATAGAAAATAACAAAGAAAAAGGACAGTGATTATTATGAAAAAAATAAGTATTATATTACTAACTATATTAGTAATAATATTTGTAAATAATAATCACTTTTTATATTCAAGAAAAATAGTCAAAGTAGAAAATGTATATTATAAATATATAGAAACAGAAACTAACGATTTAGGAATAAAAGAAAAGTACTACAAACAAAAACTAATGTGTAGATACTTAAATAGTAAAGATAAAAATAAAAAAGTAACTTTATATAATAAATATTCAACAAGTAAAGTATATGATGAAGAATATAGAGTAGGAGATGAATTAATATTAGATAAAGATGAACTAATATTAAAAAGAGATAAGTACTTAGCGTACTTGTTGCTATCACTATTTATACTATTAACTTATATTGGCAAAAAGAAAGGTGTATTTGCATTTATTTCATCTATAATATCTATAGTAGTATTTTTAATAGGAATAAACCTATATAAAATAGGAATAAATCTATATCTAATTACTATACTTGAATTAATACTATTACCATTAATATCACTCTTAATAGTAGGAGGTAAAACTAAATTAACTATTTCATCCCTTCTATCAACATACCTATCTACTATATTATTTATGATATTAACATCAATATTTTATTTAACTAAATTAAAAGGAATAAATTTCCAATCTATGGCATTTTTAACAATACCACCAGAAGACATATTTATCCCAAGTATTTTAATTTCCTCTCTAGGAGCTGTAATGGATATATCTATGACTATAACTTCAGCTTGTGATGAAATGGTAAGATTAAATAATAAAATAAAAATAGATGAAATGATTTCTTCTTGTAAAACAATAGGTAAAGATATACTTCCTACTATGATAAATGTATTATTTTATACATATTTATGTAGTACTCTATCAGTATTTGTATTAGCTATAAGAAATGGATATAGTGTATATAACTATATTACAGAAAATTATACTCTAGAACTATTAAGATTTATTCTAGGATCAATATCTCTAATTATCGCAATACCATCATCAATATTTATAGGTATTAAAGTATATAGGAGGTCAAAATGATATTGGTATTATTATTAATCTTATTTATTTTAATGTATTTAGTATTAGGTAAATCATCAATAAAAGTATTTTTAAATTTAATATTAAACTTTATAGTATTAATAATTACATTTATATTATTAAGTATGAACATAAGCCCATATCTAATAGTATTTTTATCATCAATATTAATTACTAAAATAAATTTAAAAGAAACAAAAGGTATAAAATATAAAGTATCGTTATTATCAACTATTATTTCAATAATTCTATTATTTATAATAATATATTTAGTAGTGGATAAAGGAATATTAGGAGGATTTAACTATGAAAGAAATGAAGAAATAAATATGTTCTCCTATAATATTGCTATATCTATGAAACAAATAGTAATATGTGGAATAACTCTAGGTACACTAGGAGCTATAATAGACTCATCTATTTCAGTAGTAAGTAGTATGTATGAAATATATGAAAACAATAAAAATATAACTCTAAAGGGATTAATCGAATCAGGATTTAATATAGGTAAAAATATAATAAATACTTCATTGTCTACAGTAGTGTTTGTATTCTTTGGAGAAAGTATGGCTCTAATAATATTATTTTCTAAAGGATATGAATTAGAATTAATATTAAATAATAAAACACTAGTATTAGAAGCATGTAAAATATTATTTATATCTATATCGTCTCTCATATCGATACCAATAAGTATATATTTAACATCTTATATAATAGATAAAAAAAGATAATAGTAAAACTATTATTTTTTAGTGCTTTTAAAAAATTATAAGTATCATATTATAGGAGATGATAATATGACATTTACTTATAGACATAAAAAAGAGATTATTATGGGACTAATAATACTCATAATAATATCGATATCAATATTTTTAATTATTAAATATAGACCAAAGCCTAAAAAAGAATCAAAAAAAGAAACTATAGAAAAAAATATAGTAGAAGAAAAAGTAAAAGAAGAAAAAGTAAAAGAAGAAAAAGAAGAAGAATATAAAGTAGATATAAAAGGAGCTGTAATAACTCCAGGACTTTATTCACTACCAAAATCATCTAGAGTAATAGATGTAATAAATAAAGCGGGAGGATTAAAGGATAACGCCAATACAACTCCAATTAATTTATCACTTAAAATAAAAGATGAAATGGTAATAATAATATATACAAACGAAGAAGTAGAAAACTTTGTAAAAACAAAAGAAAAAGAAGCAAGAATGATAAAAGAATGTAATGAGTTTAACAATTTAAGAAATGATGCCTGTATAAATACTAAATCAAATAAAGAAACTAAAGTAGAAGGTAAAATTAATATAAATACCGCAACTAAAGAAGAGTTGAATACACTACCTGGCATTGGATCATCTAAAGCAAAAAGTATTATAGAATATAGAGAAAAAGTAAATGGTTTTAAAGAAATAGATGAATTAAAAAAAGTAGAAGGTATAGGAGAAGAATTGTTTGCTAAGATTAAGGAAAATATTATTATCTAACCATACTTATATTATTTTATTAATAATAACTTTTATAATATCTATAATTAGACTGAATCTAAAAACTATTTATTATAAAGAAAGAGCATATATAGTAGAAGCCAAAATATTAAATATAAAAATAGACTATGATAAATTAACTCTATTAGTTAAATCAAAAGAAAAATTAATTTGTAATTATAAAT
>ERZ773197.1018-NODE-1018-length-20642-cov-13.454364_pt1 | contig 20642 bp, 15 predicted proteins | sample MGYA00580999_ERZ773197 | MGnify/ENA primary metagenome ERZ773197 (study PRJEB29015, sample SAMEA2738166) | human oral metagenome | biome: human oral; feature: human-associated habitat; material: saliva | place: China | collected 2185 ...
CCGTGCCGAGCTTTGCGTTGACCTTGTCCATGTAGTCCTGCACAATCTCCGGCAGCTTGTCATAAAACTGGTTTCTCGACTCGTTGATCTGGAAGAAGACATCCGGGTTCTGCGCCTGGCCCTTCTCCTCTGCGTGGTTCGGGTTCAGAGCCTTATCGCGGAATGCCTGAATCGCGTCGAAGTCGGTCATGTCCTTCAGATCCTCATAATCCCAGATCTGAATCTTCTGAATCTCGTGAGAAGTGCGGAAACCGTCGAAGAAGTTGATGAACGGAATTCTGCCCTTGATCGCTGCGAGATGTGCGACCGGCGTCAGGTCCATGACTTCCTGCACGGAAGACTCACAGAGCATTGCACAGCCGGTCTGACGACATGCGTAGATGTCCGAGTGATCGCCGAAAATGCTGAGTGCATGGGTTGCAACGGCACGCGCGGAAACATTGAACACGCCCGGGAGCATCTCACCTGCAATCTTGTAGAGGTTCGGGATCATGAGAAGCAGACCCTGCGATGCGGTGTAGGTCGTGGTCAGAGCGCCTGCGACGAGGGAACCGTGAACGGCACCTGCCGCACCTGCCTCAGACTGCATCTCCGTGATCTGAACCGTGTGACCGAAGATGTTCTTCAGACCCTGCGTTGCCCACTCATCCGTGTGCTCAGCCATCGGAGAAGAAGGCGTGATCGGATAGATAGCCGCAACGTCGGTGAACGCATAGGACGCATGCGCCGCCGCCTGGTTACCATCCATGGTTTTCCATTTTCTTGCCATGTGATACCTCCCAAGTGAAATTGGAACTCAGAAACACTTGTTTCTGAATTTTTATAGCGTCTGACAATATTATAACAGGCAGCTGCGCCAAAATACAATGCGCAACTGCCTGTTTCATGTATCTTATGGGGTACACGTTTTTTAATTCTGCGGTGCCGCCTGCACGGTTTCCTCTGTAGAAGGTGCCATGGTCGGTCCCTCCGAGATATTCGCGCCGGGTCCCTTCGTGGTCTCGGCCGCCGGTGCCTTCGTCTCTGCGCTCTTGGAGGTCTCGGTCGCCTTTGTCTCGCTGTTCTTCGGCTCAACCTTGCTCGCCGCGCTCTCGGCCGCCTTGCCCGGGTTCGCTGCCTCGGTCGGCGATGCGGTCGCCTGCCCTGCCGCTGTCTCGGTGTTCTCGGTGATGGTCATCGCATCTGCCGCCTGCGTCGCCGTGACCTTGCCGCTCGTGTTGTGCGCAATCTTCTTCGAGTGTCCCTTGTAGCTCGAATTGTGGAAGAACTCGTCCGAAGTCACCTCGCCGTTTTTCTTGGTCACAATGTTCGTGACCCAGCGGCTGCCGATGGTGCCGTCCGCAATTTTCTTCTCGACACCCGGCTTCAGAGTCGTGTCCTCGACATATTCCACACCGCCGTTATCCATGTCCTCGAGTTTCTTCGAGACCATAGAAATCGTGACGCCATCGTCCAGAATCGGAATACCGACCAGCGAGACCGTCACAGTCTTTGCCTTCGGGTCAAACTTTGCGCGAATGGCCATCGCGTGCTTGGTCGTATTGATAAACTTCATGTCCGGACCGGCATAGCCGTCGTAGCTGACTGCCGCATCCTCGCCCGGCGTCACATAGGTCGGCGCGAAGGTGTGCGCGTGGCGCTCAGTCGGCATGATACCGGCCTTCACCACTGTGTTGTACAGCGTGGTCGAAACCTGGCAGACACCGCCGCCCGGCTCCAGCACAACCTTGCCCATCTGGTAAGCACCGGCAGGCTTGTAGCCGCGCTCCAGCGTACGGTTGCCAGTCGTCTGGTTAAACGAAAACTCGTCGCCGACTTTCAGAATCTTGCCGTCCAGCGCCTCGCAGGCGAGCTTTAAATTGTTGTTTCGATCCGCATTGTCGGTCGCGGTCGTCGTAAAGGTCGCGATGACCTTATATTTGTCCTTTGCGTCTGCGGTCGTCAGTTCCGGTTCCGTTATCTCTGCCTTGAGCGGAAGCACAGCTTCGTAATTCTGATTGTTCATCGCCGCCTTGATGGCATCCGCTATAGCGGTTTCATCCACCTTGCGTCCGTCGGTGGAATCGCTGTACGAAAACGTATTGGTTGTCTTGTCAAAACTCTTGAGTTCCGCACTCTTGGCGCTCCGGTTCCACTTCTTCGCGATGTTCTGCACCTCGGAAGCAATTTCGGCATCCATGCTCTCGGCGTCCAGCAAGTAGTTATGGTCTTCCTTCTTGTCGCCCTCGTCATAAATCTCCGTGAGCACCTTCTCGAGTTTCCCCTTGAGAAGATCCGCGACCGCATAGTCCGCATCATCCGCGCTGTCCTTGGCGGTCGATGTCTTCGCGGCCGAACTTGTCTCCTTCTCCGCTGCCGTCGTGTTATCGACAGTGCTGCCGTCCGCTGCACCGCTCTCGGTTTCGGTCTCCGCCGCAGCGTTCTCGGAGACCCGTAAATTCCACTTGTACTTTTCGAGCACGGCCTTTCTCGCCGCTTCCTTTGTCATGCCGGAAATATCAACATCGTTAATTTTGCAGCTGCCCTTCAGTTTCTCATTGCTCTCCGTACTCGCAACCGCCGCCCTGCCCTTATCCCGTTTGCCCGCTTGCACAATGCGGGAAATGCCGAAAATCGAAAGAGAAACGACAAGAACCGCCCCTGCCGCTCCGATTATGACTCTCCGCTGCCGATCCCGCAGTCTCCGCTGCCGCTGTCTGTAATAGTGACTCCCCTTATCGCCTCTCACGCTCATCGTCCGCTCTTCTCTATCTTTCAGAAATTCATTCTTCACAAATTCGATTTTCAGGTACACGCGCCGCGTCGTGTCCGACGTAACGCAATATTAAGGAAAGTATAACATAGTCTGCGCGAAAAAAAAGAGTTGTTCCTGTTACGAGAAGTTACAATTTCATTACAACAGCTTGTGCCTACTGGTAACTCTGCACAAGAGTCTTGTGTTTTCCCGCGCCCCATCTCCGAAGAAATCCGGAATTCTTACTCGCTTTTATCCAATTTGCAATTCGCTTGCTTTCCTCTTTTGAACATGTTGCCGAACGCCCGCCCGAAAAAGATTGTATTCCGAACAGAAGAGCGCGGTTTTCACCGCGCCCTTTCCGTCTAACAATTTATATTTGTCTCTCAGACTGCATCCGCAATTCTGACATGGGACACGTACCAGCGGCGCAGTTTCACAAAGCCCCAGGGTGTGTAAAGGCCGCAGGTCGCGATACTCAGCAGGAGTACCACAATGTACTGACCGAAGAGTTCGGCACCGCTTCCGTCAAAACGGAGGCGCTTTCCGGAAATGCGGGCATTCGGCGCATACCACTTGTTAAAGCTGCAAACCACCCACGGAACCGCGATGCCGCAGGTCAGCGTCCCTACCAGTGCAGTGACCAGGTTGTAACCGATCCACTCGAACATGTTGCCGTCAAAACCGGAATCCGGGAACACATCCGAACGATTCGGATCGCTCACTTCATCGGCAAATGCGGTGTGGCTCATAATCCACTGCTCCATCTTGAGCCCCATAACGAAGCTGAAGAGACCGCAGGTCACAACGGTCAGCAGAGCCCAAACGATCCACTTTCCAAATAGCTGAATACCGGTTCCGTTAAAGACCAGCCGCCTACCGTTGTAAACACTGTGCTTACGCTCCCAGCCGATGGTATAGCAGATGACCCAAGGGCTTGCCAATCCGAGTGTGATCAAAGTAAGCAAAGCGCCGACTAAGCTGATGATGAAATACTCCATACCGCTGCCGTCAAACACGGACTTGCTCGGATCCAATATCTCCTTGCTAACAGCCGTTGCTGTTGTAGCTTCGCTCTTCATCTCCGCCGCAAACTGTTCCGTCTTTTCCTTCGGATTCTCGGCAAAACTCTTGAAGGCCTCAAAATCTTCTTTCGGCTGAATCTCCGATTCAATACCGGTGCCGCGAAGGAATACGCGAGACAGAGCGTCAAGGGCAAAGAAAGCCACCGCAATACTGAGAAGGGTAAAGAAGAAGTTTCCCCTGCCGACCAAGCGAAAAAGTAGGATAATCAGCGCAAGCACGTTGGCACCGAGGCACACAGCCATGCCGGTTGTCTGCTTCTCCTTCCTGCCGTAAAGCTGCACGCACGCAACGACGCCTGCGAGGGAGAGCAAGCAAAAGAGCAGTTTGCTTACATTGAAGACAATTCCGAGCATACTGGACAGACCGTATGCAACGCCGTAGAGCGGTAAAATATTTGCAAAAACCAAATAGGCAATTCCGCGCAAAAAGTAAAGTACGTAGCCGATTGTCACAGCGGCAAAGGCTGCGATCGGTGCCAATGCCGCCAGACGCTCCATATTGTCCGGTGTCCACAGCTGCTTTAGCGCCTCGCCCTGTCTCGCCGCTTCCTCGGCGGTTTCACGCGCGGCCCGTGCGGTGCTGTCCGCCGCCCGTTTTGCCTCCTGACCGGCCTGTTCCGCTTTCTCTTTGGCGTATTTCGCAGTATCTTCACTTGCGCTGCGCGCCTCCTCGGCAACCTTTTCCGCAGCTTCCCGGGCGCGCGCCGCAGCTTCTTCGGCATCACGCTCAAACCGGCTCTTTTCATGCGCCGCTTCACCGCTCGCAGCGGTGCTCTCATCCGCGGTGTTTTCCGACTGCTGCGCTGCCTCACCGTTTACGTCCGCACTCTCACCCGCGGTGTTCTCCGTCTGCTGCGCTGCCTCACCGTTTATGTCCGCGCTCTCACCCGCAGTGTTCTCCGTCTGCTGCGCTGCCTCACCGGTTATGTCCGCGCTCTCACCCGCGGTGTTCTCCGTCTGCCGCGCTGCCTCACCGTTTACGTCCGTGCTCTCACCCGCGGTGTTCTCCGTCTGCTGCGCTGCCTCACCGTTTACGTCCGCGCTCTCACCCGCAGTGTTTTCCGGCGCAAACTCCAGCTTCTCCCCGCAGTTCGGGCAGAACTTTGCTCCGGGTATGATTTTTGTGCCGCAATTCGGACAATACATCGTTTCCCTCCCCTTTCCTCATTCAAAGCGATGTCTACAGGTTCCTGAGCAGCCAGAATAACAGAACGACAGCCCAGAGGACGCCAAGAAACAGAATCTCCCATTTCTTGAAGTCCGTGCGCGCAGTCCGGATATAGACCTCGGCGCGATATGTGCCGTAGAACAGCAAAAGCGGCACGACCGTGAGGCTCAGCGGATTCTCCCGAAAAGCGGTTTTCGGCTGTCCGTGAATCAATGCCATCGCTGCGTGTGTCATGCCGCAACCGGGACAGCGATAACCGGTCACCAGCCGAAACAGACAGGGAATTCCGATGCCCGTCAACTGTATGAACAGCGCGTAGACCAGCCCGAGCAAAATAATACGGGCAGTGAGTCTTCCCACTGCCCGTCGACGTTCTTCCGTCCCCTGAATCAAAGCAGCTTTCATTCCGACCTCCGACTTTGCGCATATAACTTGGTTAGTATACGCGAAAACAGTGCGAAACAAAAGAAGTTTCAAGAAACTGTAAGCAAAATTCAATCTTTGTAAGAATTAGCCCGCGTAGCGCATACCGGTAAACACATCAATGTCCTTGTACTGCTCCTCAACAATCCAAGCGGACCCTTCTTCCCAGACCTCCTCCGGATAGTTCCTGATGTGTACGCGAACCTCTCTGCCGTCCTCCAGGCGGAAGTCCACATAGCTCTTCCCGTCGCCCGCATAGAAGAAGAGTTTCGTGTCCGCCGGGAGCTCTACGGTCTCACCGCTCTCCTTTCCGTTCTTCACGAGAGACAAGGTAAGCGCCTGCTTCGTGTGAAGCTCTGTGACGCCGAGGTACTGATAGGCGCCGTGCACCTCGAGCTTGCCGCCCTGTCCCACAGAGACCGGCAGGCTCGCAGTCAGCGTGCTCAAGGTATCGAGCCGCGCATTGAGGAAGAGCGTCGCCGGATCGGTCACCCGCTGCAGGTCAAAACCTGTGCAGAGGCCCGGGGTGCCGAGCTCTGTATTTTCGCTCATGTCCGCCAGATTTACTGCGACAAGCTGCGAGTCATCGGCTATGTCCCCAACGAATTCACAGTAGAGGAAAGCGCCCTCTGTCGTCTTCACGAAGACAAGGCTCAGAAGGTCGCCCGACTCCTCCGATTTTTTGAATTTGTGCTCCTTGTTGTCGACTTCGACGGTAAAACTGCCGCTTTGTCCGCCCGGCGCGCTGACATGAATCCGTTTGCCATCAATATAGGCCTGCTGATTCGGGACAAGGACTGCCGCATACTGTGCGGGGCGCGCTTTCACCCGATCCGTGAAAAGGTCCGGAAAACTCTCATAAGAGAGCACCAAGCGATTGTACGTCACGTAGTTTCCGTCGCTCTCCGGAAGATAGAGTTCCAGCCCCTCGTTGCCGAGTGACCAGACCAGCTTATTCACGGGGAAGCCCTCCTTTGCAAGCGCTGCGAGCTCTGTTTTTCCGATCTCCTGCGTCACCTGATCGACTGCGCCGTCGAACTGCTTCTCATCGCGCACAATCTGTGTGAGCAAGACTCGCTCGCCGGTCTTGCTGTCATAAGTATAGCCCTCCGCATCCGCAGAATAGCTGTCGGTGCCGCGCACAAAGCTCAGATAATTGCTGTCACTCCGGGTCAGGCGCACATCACCCGCGTACTGATTCGGCAAGGCATCCTCTGCGCTGTTTTGATGTGCCGCCGCATACGCCTCGAGTGCCTTTTGCTGGGTATCCGCATACGCGTCGAGCGCCTCGGTGAGCGCAGCGGTCGCGCCGTCCGGGACGGTCGGAATCATGGCCCAATCCGGATACGCGTAAAACTGATCCTGACTTCCCATGCCGGTCTCCCCGCCCGACACGCGCTCCCGCGTCGAACGGATGCTCTCGATGCTCACGCGGAGCTGCTCTGCCGCCTGCTTGTCATCCGTTGTCTCTGCCTGTTTGCTCTCCGCCGCCGTGCTCTCTCCGGCAGACGTCGCACTCTCTGTTGTGGCTGCCGTGCTCTCCGCGGACTTCGTGTTCTTTGCCGCACAGGCCGTCGCGCCGAGCGCGAGCAAGGTGACGCCGAGTGCCAATGCCTTCCTTGACTTTTTCATCTCTAATCCTCCCCTTTTATTTTGATGCGATACTCAATAATAACCGCCGAAATTCTGCACCCAGTACATCTGCCCGTTCTCATAGCGGACACCGATGCCGATTTCCGTGAACTCCGGCCGCAGAATGTTTTCACGATGTCCCTGGCTGTTCATCCAGGCCGTGACCACCGCCGCTGCGTCCGGCTGCCCCATCGCGATATTCTCACCCCAGCGGCCGTAGCCCGTCGCGCCGCGCTCCTCGTAGAGAGAATCAAAGCTCCGGCCGTTCGGTCTTGTATGATCAAACAGTCTGATGATTTCCGACGCGCGCTGGTCTGCAATGCCCTCAAGCAGCGGGTTCTCCGTGAGTTCTCCGAGTCCGCGCTTCCGTCGCTCCGCATTGACGAGGCGCAGCACTTCCTGCCGCTCTGCCTCTATATTTTTGCTGCTTTCCTGCACAATCGGCACGCGCTTTGTGTGAACCGTGCCGTTTCCGTCCACCCAGGCTCCGCTCTGATTCACACGGTAGTTGTCCGGTGTGACCGTATTGGTCAGAAGATAGCCCGCCTGATCAAAGTAATAGCACTCCGCAATTCCGTTTCGGTCGCCGTCAATCCACATCCAGCCGTTGACAGGGTACTTGCCGCCATCCATTTGATACCACCATCTGCCGTTGGTCTGCTGCCAGGCAGATGCCCATGCTGTCAGAGGCATTGCCGCCGCAACGACGAGCGCCGCAAGCATCCCTACCATTTTCTTCATGTCTCTCTCCTTGTTGTGCGATATGATTTCGAACTTGAATTGTAGTTTTTTTCAGGCAGAATTGCAAGTTATCTTCTTTACTTTGATTTTACATTCTTTTATGGACAACTGTATCGTATCCGGCTTTTCGTCGCTTGCTTCGCCGCCTGTCTCACTGCCCGTTTTCTCGCGGGCTCAGTAAGTTTTGATACTCTTCCGCACTCAGATCCTTGCCGTAACAGGTTTTAAAGTACTGTCGTACCTCCGTCTCGAGATCAAAGTTCGCCTGCTTCGGATATAAGGTGTTCGCAAGCCAGATTGCGCCGATCGGATACTGCGCGGGTGTGAGTACCCAGGAATGCGGCCGCGACGGAATCAGATAGACCTGCGTGTTTTTGATGGCCCGAATTTCCTGCCAGCTGCCGTCGCTGTTCATCTGATTCAAAAAATTCGCCGTGTCCGTCAGAATCACATCCGGATTCAGCTGCTTCACATCGGCCGCCTCAAGTATCATGCTACCGCCCCGCTGCTGCGCTTCGGTTCCCTGCATTTCGACGACATTGTCCGATAGAAGATTTATGACCTCACTCGTCTTGGCGCTCTTTAAAAGCACTTCATTCTCCATGCTCCCGCGGAAGCAAATGAGCTTCTTTTCTTTCTTCTTTTCCTTCTCCGCGACAGCCGTCACGCGCCGGTATACATCTTCCGTGTAGGCTGCAAGCTCTTCGCCCCGCTCCCGCTTGCCGAGAAGATCGCCGAGCATGCGAAACGCATTGCCCTGTCCCGCAAAACTCGAGTCGATTTCGACCACCGGCACGCCGAAATCCGCCTGGAGCTTGTCCGCCATCGCGCCGGTTCCGGTCTCCTTCTCATTGCCGTTCGACATATAGAGGATGACTTCCGGCTGGTAAGACAGGAGCGCAGCCTTCTGGTCGCCCGCCTTATTCTTTCCGATAGCCGGGAGATTCGCATAGGCCGAGGACACATAGTCCTCTGCTTTCGGCTCCTGCCAGACCGAGATAAGCTTCTCCGGCGCAATCATATAGAGGTAGGACTGCGCATCGGTCGAGAGCACCGCGACCTTCGTGAGATCTTTTTTGACGCTCACATCACGCCCCGCGGCGTCCTTGAAGTGGCGAAGGCCGTTACTGTCTGCCTCATCCGACTGATAGGCATAAGTCTCGTGTGCCTCGTTCGCGCTCTCCGCCTGCACTGCCTCGCTGCCGTTTGTGCTCTCTTGCCGGTCCGCCTTCTGTCCGCAGCCGGCAAAGAGTAGCGCAGCCACAAGCGTCGCTGCCGATAAAACGTACATTCCCTGTTTTCTGTTTCGCATCATTCTTTCCTCCGTCCGGTCACACCGATGCCTGAATCAGTGGTTACTTCCATCGGTGACCGCCTCTATTTTCGCACGAAGCAGCGCGAAACTCCAGCCGGAAGGCGCTTACATTTTTATAATCTCGATGAATTTTCTCGAAATAAGGCTTTGCATGTTCATGACCGAGAATCGTATCGATAACAAAACCGTCCACGGCATCCAAGACTTCTTGAATGTCCCCAGCCTCCACAAGTGCTTCGATTTTAGGAAGGGAGCTATCAACAGCGAAAAATCCCCGGCACACTGAGGTGCCGGGGATACACGCTTCTTCTTACTCTTCATCGCCCTTCAAAAGCGAAGCTCTCGCCTCGACCTCGCGCTTCTGCACATCGCCCGGGCACTGTTCGTAGCGGCTGAACTCGTAAGAGAACTCGCCGAGACCGCCGCTTAAGGAACGAAGGTCTGCGCCGTAGCCGTAGAGTTCGGACGCCGGAATGTCCGCGTGAATCAGCTGTCTGCCGTGGTGATCGGACTCCATGCCGAGCACTCTGCCTCTTCTGCGGTTCAAATCGCCCATCACATCGCCGGTGTTCGCATCCGGCACACGCACCGTGAGCGCCACAATCGGCTCGAGCAGTACCGGCATCGCCTCGAGGAAGCCCTTCTTAAACGCGATGCTCGCCGCCATCTTGAACGCAAGCTCGGAGGAATCGACCGGGTGATAAGAACCGTCGAGTAACACTGCCTTCAGACCGACCACCGGGTATGCCGCGAGCGGGCCCTTCTTGCAGCACTCTGCAATGCCCTTCTCGACCGCCGGGAAGTAGTTCTTCGGAACCGCGCCGCCAAAGACCTGCTCCTCGAACACATAGGCCTTCTCGAGATCACCGGAGGGCTCAAAGCTCATCTTGACATCGCCGAACTGACCGTGACCGCCGGACTGCTTCTTATAGCGTCCCGCCGCCTCAACCTTCTTCCGTATGGTCTCGCGGAACGCAAAGCGCGGCTTCTCGAGCACAATTTCAGCCTTATAGCGGCTCGCGAGTTTGCTCACAACGATTTCAAGCTGCTGGTCGCCGATGCCGTAGAGCAGGGACTGGCGATTTTCGGCATCGACCTCGGTGCGGAGCGTGCGATCCTCTTCCATGAGTTTCGCGAGTCCGGAGGCAATGCGATCTTCATCCCCCTTATTCTTTGCGACATATGCCTTATAGGTATAGGGTTTCGAAATCTGCGGCGGATTGTAGAGAATCGGTGCCTGCTTCTTCGCGAGTGTGTCTCCGGTCTCGGTCTCGTTCAGCTTTGCCATCGCGCCGATATCGCCCGGGCGAAGCTCGGTGACTTCGATTGCCTCCTTGCCGCGGAGCACATAAATCTTGCCGCTCTTCTCCTCAACTTCCTTGCCGGTGTTAAAGAGCTCGCTGTCCGGACGGAGCACGCCGGTCAAGACCTTTACCAGGCTGTACTTGCCGATGAACGGATCCGCGATGGTCTTAAAGACCTTCATCGAGAGATTCACATCCGGCTTATAGTTGGCGACCAGATGCTCGCCTGTCGTTAAATCCACGCCGCTGTCCCGCGCCGCTCTCTCGGGGGAGGGGAAGTAGCGGACAATCGCATTCATCAGTGCGTTTGCGCCCTGCGCATTCACACCGGAGCCCATCATGACAGGAACCATGTCACCGGTCGCGACCTGTTCGCGGAGCGTCGTATAAATTTCCTCCTCGGTAAAGCTCTCGCCGGAGAAGTAGCGCTCCATGAAAGCTTCACTCGACTCCGCGACCGCCTCGAGCAGCGCCTCGCGCGCAATCTTTAAGTTGTGCTCGGAGTAATCCGGAATGTCGGAATCCGTGTACTCTGCGCTGTGCTCCGCAAAACGGCGTCCCTTCATCTTGACGACGTTGACAAAACCCACAAACTTTTCGTTCTCGCGAATCGGCAGATGCAAGGGCGCAACGCGTTTTCCGAAGCGGGACTCGAGCTTTAAGAGCAGCTCGCGGTAGCTCGCCTTGTCATCGTCCATATTGGTCACAAAAAAGATTCGCGGCAGGCGGAGCTTTTCGCAGAGCTCCCAAGCCTTAATCGTACCGGGCTCCAGGCCGGCCTTGCAGTTGACCACAATCACGGCCGCATCCGCCGCCGCGACCGCCTCTTCGACCTCGCCGACAAAGTCAAAATAGCCGGGGGTGTCGAGGAAATTGATTTTCACCGGCTCTGCATCCTGATCCGTATATTCGACCGGAATCAGCGCTGTGCTGATGGAGAAACCGCGGCGCTGCTCTTCCTTATCGTAATCGCTGAGCGTTGTGCCCTGCGGAACGCTTCCCATTTTCTTAATCGCACCGCCGACAAAGGCGCAAGCCTCTGCGAGCGTCGTCTTACCGGCGCCTCCGTGTCCCATGAGCACAACGTTTCGAATCTGTGAAGTCTCGTAAACTTTCATTGTGAACAGCTCCTCCTATTCGTTGATATCCCGATAACAGCTGTTTTGGCCGAGCTTTTATCTCTGATTATTCTACTAATTTTAATAGAAAATTGCAAGGCATTTACAGCATAGCGCACAATTTTGCCTTTGTTGACAGTCACAGTCAGAGCCGATAAAATGAAAGAATTGTTAGGAGGTTACATATGACTTACGGTTTCATCGGTCTCGGACTGATCGGCGGCTCCGTCGCAAAGGCACTGAAAGCGGGGGAGCCGGACTGTCAAATTTATGCCTACATGCCCTCGCGGGAGATGTTGGAAGAGGCGCGCGCGGACGGCACGGTAGACCGCATTCTCACCGGCACCGAACCCTGCCTCGCCGACTGTGACGCAGTGTTTCTCTGCGCGCCGGTAGAGACCAACAGCGGCTATCTCGCCGCACTCCGCAATATTCTGACAGCGGACACGCTGATTACCGATGTCGGCAGCAGCAAACAGAGCATAGAGCGCGAGGTCTTGCGCCTCGGCCTCGGTTCTCAGTTTGTGGGCGGTCATCCGATGGCCGGTTCCGAGAAGAGCGGCTATATCTATTCGGATGCCCTGCTCCTCGAAAACATCTTTTATCTGCTCTGCCCGACCACCGAGACGCGCCCGGAGATGCTTCGGCGAATGGAAGCGCTCGTACACCGTATGCTTGCGAACCCCTATGTGATCGACGCCGCGACCCACGACCGCGCGGTCGCAACCATTTCTCATCTCCCGCATCTCATTGCGGCTTCGCTCGTAAACCTCGTGAAAGACACAGACAACGAGGCGCACACCATGCGCTCGCTCGCAGCCGGCGGTTTTAAGGACATCACCCGCATTGCGAGCTCTTCGCCCATCATGTGGCAGCAGATTTTTTCGGCCAACCGGGACGCTGTACTCACCGTCCTTGACAGCTACATGGATGCGCTCGCGGGAATCCGCACTGCCTTGCGGGACGACAATATGCAGGCGATTCACGAACTCTTTCTGAAATCCGGCCGGTTCCGCGACCAGTTCAGTGACGCCGCAGGCCTCCTCAGCGCGCAGTACTCGTTCTCGGTGCATGTTGCCGACAAGCCTGGTGCGATTTCGATTATCGCCGCGATTCTCGCCGCCGGAAATGTAAATGTCAAAAATATCGGCATCAACCACAACCGGGAGAGCGGCGACGGCGCGCTTCGCATTGAATTCTATGATGCCGACAGCTGCCAGAAGGCCGCTGCCCTCTTAAACGGCTACGGCTTTGAACTCGAGATGAACCGCTGATCTGCTCCGCGCAGAGAAAGGAGTTTCCATGCACTTATCCGCTTCCACGCCGCTCCGCGGCTCTCTCGTCATTTCCGGCGACAAATCCATCTCGCACCGCGCCGTGATGTTCGGCTCGCTCGCGACCGGTACGACCGAAATCGAGGGCTTTTTGCCCGGCGAGGACTGCCTCTCCACCATACGCTGCTTCCGCAGTATGGGCGTCCGGATTGAACAGCGCGGCAGCTCTGTGACGATTCTCGGGCGAGGACTCCGGGAGCTCATGCCGCCTGCGGAAGCGCTCGACTGCGGCAACAGCGGCACGACCACCCGGCTCTTAAGCGGCGTGCTCGCCGCGCAGCGCTTCTCGTCCGTTCTGACCGGCGATGCCTCGATTCAACGCCGCCCGATGAAGCGCGTCATCACACCGCTTTGCGCAATGGGCGCCGATATCAGGAGCATCTCCGGCAATGGCTGTGCGCCGCTCGCGATTCGCGGCAAACAGCTCTACGGCGTTCACTTTAACTCGCCGATTGCCTCTGCTCAGGTGAAATCCGCCGTGCTGCTCGCCGGGCTCTATGCCTCCGGCCAGACCACGGTCACCGAACCCATGCTCTCCCGCGACCACACCGAGCGCATGCTCTGCGCCTTCGGCGCCAAGGTCTCGACCGGCAGCTTCGAGGGGCGCCCCGCCATCACCGTCTCCGAGACCGAAAATCTTTACGGCACCGAAATTTCCGTGCCGGGCGATATCAGCTCCGCTGCCTTCTTTCTGGTTGGTGCGAGCATCGTGCCGGGCAGCGAGGTGGTACTTCGGAATGTCGGCATCAACCCGACGAGAGACGGCGTCATTTCCGCACTCCGCGCGATGGGCGCAAACATAGAGGTGCTGGATGTCCGGAATGCGGACAGCGAACCGGCGGCCGACCTTTTGGTGCGCCACGCGCCGCTTCACGGCACCGAAATCGGCGGCGAGCTGATTCCCCGTCTGATTGACGAACTTCCGGTACTCGCAGTCGCCGCAGCCTGCGCCGAGGGACGCACCGTGATCCGCGATGCCGCGGAACTAAAAGTGAAAGAGTCGAACCGCATTCACACCATGGCGGAGGGGCTCTCCCGCCTCGGCGCTAAGGTAGCGGAGACCGAAGACGGCCTCATCATCGACGGCGGCGCCGCCCTTCACGGCGGCGAAGTCGAGAGCTACTTCGATCACCGCGTCGCGATGAGCTTTGCGATTCTCTCGCTCGTCACCGACGGAGATGTGAAAATCACCCATCCCGAGTGCGTCAACATCTCCGCGCCGACCTTCTACGAGGATCTCGAGCGTCTCCGGAATTAAAGGCCTCTGACTACATTTTTTCAGCTCTTCCTAAAAAGCACTTGCATTTTGGAGCTGATGTGCTATTATAAACAAGTACTTTGCGGGATCGTAGCTCAGCTGGGATGAGCGTTCGCCTCACACGCGAAAGGTCAGGAGTTCGAGCCTCCTCGGTCCCACGAACGAAACTCTGTCGTTGATCGGCAGAGTTTTTTTGTGCCGTAAATCCTTCGATTTTTCTTCTCAGCCCTGATCGGCAGCCACTCCTTTTCTCGAACTTGATCGCTTCCGGTTCATTTTCTCTTTCTTTTACCGGCTTTCTTTCCCGCTATTTTGTCTCTTGCCGCATCATTCTTCTTTTCACGCCTTTCTCTTGCGGATACACTTTGTACGCTCATCTTCAGCGGCGCTCCTTTCCTTTTCTTGCTTACTTCTCTCTGCCTGGCTTGATTCTCATTCTTGTTTTACCGCTTCCTGCTTGTTTCTGCTCATCCTTCCTCTACAGCAGTGCCGAAAGCGTTCATTTCTAATCTTTTGATAAACTTTTCACATGTTCTCTTGCGTATCCTGCTCTACTGTGCTACAAACTATATAACATATCAAAGCAAAGGAGAAACCATGCAGGAGAACAAGAATCCCAAACAGCCCACACCGCTGATTCCCAATCTGTACTTTGTGATTCTTCTGATTACCCTAATTCTGAACACAGTCATTGTTCCGCAGTTACAAAATGCAAGGGTCAAAGAAGTTTCCTACAATGTCTTCATGGACCTGACCTCGCAAAAGAAAATCGATAAGGTCCAGGTTGACACCAATCAGATTGTCTTCACGGAAAAGGGGCAGAGTGCCATCTATAAGACCGGTGTCATGACAGATCCCGATCTCACCCAGCGGCTCTACAATGCGGGCGCGGACTTCCGCACCGACATCGTCCATGTCCAGACGCCCATGGAGAAGCTCCTCTACAACTGGGTCATCCCGATTATCTTCATGATTATTTTCTGGCAGATTCTGAGCCGCCAGTTCAGCTCGCTCGCCTCCAAGATGGGCGGCGGCATGGGCGGCGGTCTCGGCGGCAGCCCCTTCGGCAACTTCGGCAAGAGTAACGCCAAGGAATATGTGAAGTCCACGGACGGCATCCACTTCCACGATGTCGCCGGGGAGGACGAGGCAAAAGAAAGCCTGCAAGAGATTGTGCAGTACTTAAAGGATCCGAGTCAGTACACCGCAATCGGCGCACAGATGCCGAAGGGCATATTGCTGGTCGGCCCGCCCGGAACCGGTAAGACTCTGCTTGCGAAGGCGGTCGCCGGTGAGTCCAATGTCCCCTTCTTCTCGATTTCCGGTTCGGAGTTCGTCGAGATGTTTGTGGGCATGGGAGCCTCCAAGGTTCGCGACCTCTTCCAGCAGGCCAAGGCGAAAGCCCCCTGCATTGTCTTTATCGACGAGGTGGATGCCATCGGCGGCAAACGCTCTGCGGGCTCCTTCGGCGGAAACGACGAGCGCGAGCAGACCTTAAACCAGCTGCTCACCGAGATGGACGGCTTTGAGGGCAACTCGGGTGTCATCATACTCGCGGCGACCAACCGCCCCGAGTCCCTGGATCCGGCGCTCCTTCGCCCCGGCCGCTTTGACCGCCGCATCCCGGTGGAACTCCCGGATTTAAAGGGCAGAGAAGAAATTCTCAAAGTGCACGCAAAGAAGGTGCGCCTCGCGGACAATGTAAACTTCCACACGATTGCGCGCATGGCCTCCGGTGCCTCCGGCGCCGAGCTCGCGAACATCATCAATGAGGCCGCGCTCCGCGCGGTTCGAAGCGGCCGCAAGGTTGCAAACCAGCAAGACCTCGAAGAGAGCGTCGAGACCGTCATTGCGGGCTACCAGAAGAAAAATGCGGTGTTGACCGACAAAGAGAAGGCGACCGTTGCCTATCATGAGATTGGTCACGCTCTGGTCGCCGCGCTGCAAAGCCACTCTGCGCCGGTACAGAAAATTACAATTATTCCCCGCACCTCCGGTGCGCTCGGCTATACCCTCCAGGTCGAAGAGCACGATAAATACCTCTACACCAAAGAAGACCTGTTGAATAAGATTTGCACCTATACCGCGGGTCGCGCCGCAGAGGAAGTGGAGTTCGGCGTCATCACAACCGGCGCTTCGAACGACATTGAGCAGGCGACTAAGATTGCGAGAGCCTTGATTACCCAGTACGGCATGGACGAGCAGTTCGGCATGGTACAGCTCTCCCAGCGCAACAGCCGTTACCTCGGCGACGAGAGCACTTCAACCTGCTCGGAAAAGACACTCGAGGAAATCGATAAGCGCGTTGTCGCCCTGGTACAGGAGCAGCACGACAAAGCTGTTGCCTTGCTCCGCGAGAACAAGGACAAGTTAAACGAGCTTGCGCAGTACCTCTACGAGAAGGAAACCATCACCGGCGAGCAGTTCATGGACATTCTGAACCGCCCCTCGGCCTATGCTTCGCTCGCACAGGCGCAGCCGACGCTCTGAGCAACGCGAAATATGCGTTTAAGCGTATGAACAAGCAGCCCCCGGATTCACCGCAGTCGAACGGTAATTCCGGGGGCTTTCATTTGGCCGACAAACAGAGCTTTATCTTTAAGGCTCGCTGTAACGCAAAAGCCTCCTTATCGATTGATATCGATAAGGGGGCTTTGTTGTTTGCAAGATTATATTTACATCATCCCAGGCGCTCCAGCACTTCCGAAATCTCTCGAAAAGACTGTATCCGCTCCTCTTCTTCCGGGTGCGCATTCTCCGGGTCAAAGAGCAGAGCCTGCATCTTTGCCGCATGAGCACCCTCAAGATCGTGTTTTACGGAGTCGCCGACAAAGAGAATCTCATTCATCTCGATGCGCTCCGCTCTTCCCGCGCGCGCCAGCGTCTCGTTTGCCTTCTTCGCGCTGTACTTGAAGAAGTGGCGGAGCGGCTTGTCCACGCCGCACTCCTCGCTTGTCACGATGAAGTCGACGATGTCGCCAAGCCCCAGTTTCTCAATCTTCTTGTACTGCACATAAGCGGTCATATTCGTACCGATACCGATCAGAAAGCCCCGCATCTGCAAATCCCGGAGCATTTCGACGGCGCCTTCATTCGGCACCATCGTATCAAGCAGTGCCTGCCAGTAGCGCTCCGCGAGCGCGGTCGCGTGCGGAAAGACAGGGAGGTTCCGCTTCGCAAGCCAGAGTTCCGCGCGCAACACGCGGTTATGAGACGCCGCAATGGGTCCCATTTTCTCTGCCTGCTCGGCAATCAGCTCTTCTATCTCGCGGCGCGTCTGCTCTTCGGGGAGCCGGAACTGGTCTCTCGCATAGGCTGCCCAGGCGTCTGCGCCTGCCCGATGAGCCGCCTTGAAGTCATAGAGCGTATCGTCGAGGTCAAAAATAATTGCTTTAATCATGCTTCCTCTCAAACTTCACGCCGCAGGATGCGGCAGATTTCGTCCACATCCGCGAGCTCCAAATCCGCGTAGAGCGGCAAGGTCAGCACACGTCTGGAAACGGCCGCCGCAATCGGCGTGCTCTCCGGTGTGTAGCGCTGTCCGAGGAACGGAAATGCGTTGGTGCAGGGGTAAAAATACTTCCGCGGGAAGTAGCCTCTCGCCTGCAAGCGCTCTGCGGCCTCATCCCGCGTCTCCCCATAAGCGTCCAAGAAGACGACGGGGAAGTAAGCGTAGTTCGGCGTCACATTCGCCTGCTGCGGCGGAAGCTTAAGTCCTGTGACACTTGTGAGCCGCTCCCGATACCGCTCATAGACCTGCTTCCGCTTGGCAATCTCCTCGGGAAAATGCCGGAGGTTACAGAGCCCCATGGCCGCCTCGAATTCGTTCATCTTTCCGTTACCGCCGATACAGTAGGTCTCATTCTCCTGAATGCCGAAATTTTTGATTCGGAACAGTTTCTGACTCAGTTCCGGATCATGACAGCAGACCGCACCGCCCTCAATTGTGTGAAACACCTTGGTCGCATGGAACGAGAACATCGCGACATCGCCGAACGAGGCCGCACTCTTTCCGTCTTTTTGCACGCCGAACGCATGCGCCGCATCATAAATCAGCGGGAGATGATGGCGCGCCGCAATCTCCGCGAGCGCGTCGGTATCACAGAGCGTGCCGTAGACGTGGACGGGCAGGATTGCCGCCGTGCGCGGGGTAATCAGCGCCTCGAGTTTTGTTGGATCCAGGGTGTAAGTCTCGGGATCAATGTCGCAAAAGACCGGTGTCAGTCCCGCGCGGACGATAGCCCAGGTCGTCGAAGCAAAGGTAAAGGGCGTCGTAATCACTTCGCCGCGGAGACCTAACGCCTGCAGGGCAAACTCGAGCGCGAGATGCCCGTTCTGAAAGAGCGTGACCTCCGGCACATCGAAAAAGCGACGGAGTTCCTCGGTCAATGCCTCGTGCTTGACTCCCATGTTGGTGAGCCAGCGACTCTCAAAAATATCGCGAATCTCTTCGACATACTCCTCGAGCGACGGCAGCGAAGAACGCGTCACCAGTATTTTTTTCTCCATTCTCTCCCCCTACCTCTCAGGCCGGTTGCAGTCTCCGTGCCGTTACGCGAGAAATGCCTTGACCGCGCTGTACACGCCCTCGCCGTCCAGACCGTAGTGATGAATCAGCGCCTCTGCGGGGCCGGACTCCGTGTAGCGATCGTAAATGCCGACGCGCTTTAACTTCGCCGTGCACTGCTCCGCGAGTACTTCCGCGACCGCGGAGCCGAGACCGCCGATGACCGAGTGCTCCTCGACCGTGACAATCTTACCGATTTCCTTGGCTGCGCGAAGCACTGCCGCCTCATCGAGCGGCTTAATGGTGTGCATGTCGATGACGCGTGCCTCTATGCCCTCGGCCGCGAGCTTCTCTGCCGCTTCCATTGCCGACGCGACCGGAAGTCCCGCCGCAATGATTGCGACATCCTTGCCCTCGCGCATCGTAATCGCCTTGCCGATCTCAAACTTGTAAGTCTCGGGATTGTTGAACACCGGCGTTGCGAGGCGACTGAAGCGCATGTAGACAGGTCCGTTGTGCGCATACGCGGCGCGCACCATGGCCTCGGCCTCGACATCGTCGGACGGCACCATGACCACCATGCCCGGGATGGTGCGCATCAGCGCAAAGTCCTCGTTGCACTGGTGGGTTGCGCCGTCCTCGCCGACCGATATGCCGCCGTGCGTCGCAGCAATCTTCACATTCAGCTGCGGGTAGCCGACGGAATTCCGAATCTGCTCGTAGGCTCTGCCCGCCGCAAACATTGCGAACGAACTCGCAAACGCAACGCGTCCGGTCGCGGCAATGCCGGCTGCGACACCAATCATGTTCTGCTCGGCAATGCCGCAGTTGATGTGACGCTCCGGAAATGCCTTACGGAACACCGCGGTCTTTGTGGAGCCCGCGAGATCGGCATCCAGTACGAGGAAATCCTCATGTTCTTTTCCAAGTTCCGCGAGGGTTCTGCCGTAGCTCTCGCGGGTCGCAATCTTCTTTCCCTGACTCATAACATCTCCTCCGCCTTGTCCAGTTCCGCCAGAGCCTTTGCGAGCTCCTCATCGTTCGGGCCCTTGCCGTGCCAGCCGACCTGATTTTCCATGAAGGAAATGCCCTTGCCCTTCACGGTCTTCATGACAATGGCTGTTGGGCAACCCTTCGTATTTCTCGCCTCCGCAAATGCCGCGCGGAGCTGGTCAAAGTCATTGCCGTCCGCCACATTGATCACATGGAAGTTGAAGGCCTCGAACTTCTTGTCAATCGGATAAGGCGAATTCACCTCGTCAATCGGTCCGTCAATCTGCAGATTGTTGTTGTCCACGATTACAACCAGATTGTCGAGCTTCCGGAAGCCCGCGAGCATTGCTGCCTCCCAGACTTCTCCCTCTTCAATCTCACCGTCGCCGAGCAGCGCGTAGGTGCGGTAGGACTCGCCGTAGATTTTCGCTGCGAGTGCCATGCCAACCGCCGCGGAAATGCCTTGGCCGAGCGAACCGCTCGACATATCGACACCCGGAATGTGCTTCATGTCCGGATGGCCCTGTAAATAGGAGCCGATGTGACGGAGGGTTAAAAGATCTTCCTCCGGGAAAAAGCCGCGCGCCGCAAGCGCCGCGTAAAGGCCGGGTGCGCAGTGACCCTTCGAAAGCACAAAGCGGTCTCTCTTCGGATCTTCCGGGTTCTTCGGGTCAATGTGTAACTCCTCAAAGTAAAGCAGCGTGAACACTTCCGTTGCCGAGAGAGAGCCGCCCGGATGCCCGGACGCAGCCGCATGTGTGGCGCGGAGTATACCTCTCCGCAGCTTTAGCGCATATCGTTTCAGCTCCTGATTATCCATGTAATTTGTCTCCTCCTGTCCCCAAAGTCCAAAACAGACTTTGGATCCAGTATAGCAAAAGCTTCTATATAAGAGAAGAACCTATCTTGCGAAAAAGCTTGCGCGAATCGCGCTGAAATAAACATCAAAAAAGCTCAGGCTTACACCTGAGCTTCATCGAGCTTTCGGCCGGACTCGAACCGGCGACCCACGCATTACGAATGCGTTGCG
>ERZ773197.1019-NODE-1019-length-20640-cov-37.809862_pt1 | contig 20640 bp, 27 predicted proteins | sample MGYA00580999_ERZ773197 | MGnify/ENA primary metagenome ERZ773197 (study PRJEB29015, sample SAMEA2738166) | human oral metagenome | biome: human oral; feature: human-associated habitat; material: saliva | place: China | collected 2185 ...
ATCGCATCGGCTTCGGTAACTCCATTCGTCAAGCTCGTCAAATGGTAAACCATGGCCACATTTTGGTAAATGGTCGTCGTGTAGACATTCCATCCTACTCCTGCAAACCAGGTGACGTTATTGAACTTCGTGAAGCTTCCCGCGACAACGAAATGTTCAAAACTAACTTCCAAGAACTTCGTTCTTTCGAACTTCCTTACATTGAAAAAGACTTGGAAGGCTTCAAAGCTACTTTCACTCGTCTTCCTCAACGTGAAGAACTTCCTATCGAAGTTAACGAAACACTTATCGTCGAATTGTACTCCAAATAATACATACAGTTCTACAAATGCACAAAGCACAGTACTTATGCGTATAGGTACTGTGCTTTTTCTTTTAAAAATAGTTAAAATTTGTGTGCGTTGCTCAACCGTTGCACAACCTTTAACTAAATGATGATGGTATTTTATTTACTTCCTCAATGTACTGCTCAATCGTCTTATGCGTGTACACATCAGCAGTAATGTCTTTACTTTGTGTGTGGCCAACAATAGCTTTTAGTACGTAACGATCCATTCCATAATTGCTAGCCAAGGTTACAAACGTATGTCTAGTATCATGTGGTAAGTGGTCAGATATACCAATCTCTTTACAAAATCGTTTTATAGGCTTTCCTAGGTACTTTGAAGTGTACCCTTGGGGGATAAGTGTATCAGATTTAGAAACGCTCGCCTTGGCGTAAATTTCGCGATAAAAAGGCATGACGCAGTCGGCAATAGGTATCAATCTATCCTTGCCGGCTTTCGTTTTAACTCCACCTATGATATATCGTTTATCTAGGTGCACGTTTTCAAGCTTTATGGATAATAGCTCTATTGGTCGCATACCGGAGTAGATATACATTAATAAGAGCTTGGCTATATCCAGGTGAGCGTGTTCCCATATGGTTTGAATTTCATCCTCTGTAAACGGTTTATGTATATCTGACTTCTCAGCCGGTTTTAACTCGAGGAGTGCTGCGTAATTCTTAACGATAATATCGTTCTTAATAGCTGACTCAAAAGCGCCATTCAAGCCTTTTAATATAATAGCTATAGATGAGCGACTTAAATGGCTATTTTCATCAATTATAGCTTGCAGGTGCACGAGTTTAATTTCTTGTATAGGTTTATTCCAAATCGATGTTAACTTCGCTTGTGCGGTCGAATATCCGCCTTTTTTGACGTCTATTCCTTTTCGCTCTTTGTCGGCTATCATCCAACGCCAACATTCACTGAATAAGACTTTCTTTGTTTCAAACTTTTCAGGGTAAATACCATACTCAGATAAGGCGTCCCATGCTTCTTTTGATTTAGCATAGTAGCCAATCGTCTTACGCTTACACTTGCCGGTCTCATCGTAGCCAATAGTTACGACTGCACGGTAAGGCTTGCGTAAGGGCTTATGTTTCATTTTATAAACGGATCCAGAACCGTTAGCTCGTTTCATCGCCATAAATGAATGTCCTCCTTGTCATAGATAGCATGGAGGTAGTATAATATGTGTACAGGTAAAACTAAATACACCACCCTGTGCTATTTGGTTTCAAGCGGCGGCATCGTTAATTCGGTGTCGCTTTATTTTTTTTTACTACTTTAATTTAATCTGTTTTTCTTGACCGCCAAGATAGTAGGTAACTGTTGGCTTTAGCTCAGTCATCACTTTGGCCACACCTGGTTGTACAGGTGCGATAAAGATATGGTGATGGTAGAAGGAGTGAGGGAACATATCTAGTCGATAGCTAGGCGGAACATCTTCAACGATTTGCCATTTAGCATCTACAGATTTACCATTGTCTAAGGTAATCTTAGAGTTATAGCCACCTGTAGCAGATAGTATCGTCCAATCCTCTAGTACCACCTGTGTAGTAGTCTGGCCTAGGACTACCTCGTCTTTAAAATCAATAGACGGTGTAGGGCGTAATAAGAAAATTGCAGATATACAAACAACAATAAGAATAAGAACTGTAATTGATACCCTTTTAGCGTTCATATCGCCCCTCCTTAAATGTTAGAATTGTTAATAATATAGCCTTGTAAGTCATTATAAATTTCGTTACGAGTCTTCTCGGTGACTATATTACAATCGCGTTCATATTTCGCTTTAAGCTCAAGCTCGCGTTTTACCTCGAGTAGGTGATTAAGAGAGTTCTTTAGAAAACCTAAAGCCAAAGTTTGGTTATCCTTCAAGTCTGAGTTCTCCATAGAACCAATGAATAATTTAATGCCCTCAATCTCATTGGTAAGGCTTCGGAGAATTCTGTCATATGTAGTATAATGAAGTTGATTATCTTTGTTTAACTGATCTAAAACTATATACATCCCTTCGAGGTAATCCGGGTGTTTTCTACCAACAAACTTAATTAAGTTAAGAAGTTGTAGATACGGAACGTTAGTCGAATTTGAAGCAATAAATTCGTAAATCTCTTGGCGGAGTTTCAAAGACGCTTCGTGGCGAAGTTTTAAATTCTCATTATAGGACTCTATCATGGACCATTCTTTAGTTCGTTTGTCGTCAGTGAGGCCAAGGATATACTCCGGCGTAGTATTGAGTGCCTTAGCAATAACCTTTATTGTTTTGATAGGTAAGTTTTCTGCATCGGCGCTTTCATATCTATAATAGGTTGCGCGAGAGATTTTGGCACGTTTGGCCATTTCTTCTACGGAGTAATTCTGCTCTTGGCGTAGAGCTTTTATGCGTTCACCTATAGTCAATGTATTCATGATTATACCTCTTATATTAATATCATTTTATGAGTTAATTATATAACAAAAGTATCAAAAATACAACACCGTGTTTTAAAAATAATTTAAATGTGGCAAATTTGTCTCAAAATGTTTGACTTTGAGACTGAACTCAACTATACTATGATTAGGAAATGAATATTGATGCATTAAGGAGGTGACCTGATGAACACCAAGAAGCTTAAAGCGGCAATCATTGAACGTGGGTACAACATCGGGCAGTTTGCGGAAATCATTGAAATGGATAGATCCAAACTCTACCGCAGACTTTCTCGAGATGGGGCCACGTTTACAATCGCAGAGGTATTAGCAATTAAAGCTAAACTCGACCTATCCCCCGCTGAAGTTGTAGATATTTTTTTGCCCTGAATGTCTCAAAATCTATAATATGAGACTGTTTTAGTTTAGAAAGGTATTCAATATGAATGATTTACAGGTATTTAACAATGCGATGTTTGGTAATGTGCGAATTCTAATGCGCAATAACGAGCCTTGGTTCGTAGCAAAGGATGTATGTGATTGTTTAGAAATCAAAAATACAACAGATGCTATAAAACGATTAGATGAAGATGAACGGGCTAGATTGAATCTAGGTCGTCAAGGTGAAGCGAATGTAGTAAATGAATATGGTTTGTATAGCTTAGTAATGTCAAGTCGAAAACCAGAGGCTAAAGAGTTTAGACGATGGATCACACATGAAGTGCTTCCAAGTATACGTATGCATGGGGCGTATATGACCAGTGATGTGTTGAAACAGGCGATACAAAGTCCAGACTTCCTTATTCAATTAGCTTCTCAGCTTAAAACTGAACAAGACGCTCGTAGACATGCTGAGCTAACTATTGTACAGCAAGCTCCGAAAGTCTTATTCGCAGACGCGGTCGCAACTAGCCATACGAGTATTTTAATAGGAGATCTAGCGAAGTTACTAAAACAAAATGGCGTGGACACCGGACAGAAGCGATTGTTTGAACAACTTCGTACTGATGGGTATCTCATCAAAAGTGGCAATAGCAAGAACATGCCGACGCAGCGTTCCATGGAATTAGGCCTGTTTGAGGTTAAAGAAAGTACACTGGTAAATTCAGATGGAAGTACTCGAATTACCAGAACCACAAAAGTGACCGGTAAAGGTCAAGTGTATTTTGTTAATAAATATGCCGGTAGAGGAGGTATCGTACTGTGAAAACCAATCTTCCTGATATCGCGCCTGTAGTAGCGGCGTTAGACCGGTATATCATTGATACCTTAGATAATGGCTACTTGGAAGAAGTTAAATGCGTGGCGGATTTAGTCAACGCTCGCATAGCGTTGGTGACGACACACCTTGCGCTAACGACTAAAGAAAAGGCGTTACCTGTTAGACAAAACGGGTTACCTCTATTCAGTAGACGATCTATAAACAAATAGCCCCCTCGGTACCGCAAATACCGAAGAGGCTCAATCAAAAAATAATTCGATTTAAGATGATTATACATCATTAAGGAGCATATGACTATGATTAAAAAGACAATCGCAGTTAGCCAAATGGCTACCGTGCTTGGGTGGACATTAACGGCGGTACGTGAATGTATCGCCAGGGATAAGTTCCCATTCGCTCAATGTTGGCAATGCCAGGGCAAGAAAGGCAGAACCTTCTCCATTGATAAAGAAGGCTTCCGATTCTACCTAGCTAACACTCTAGGATGGACCGCTAGCCGAATTGATAAAGAATTCAAAGAAGCTCATATTTATTAATTCTATAAAGGTAAAAAAAAATGGATTTAAATTTCAAAGAATTTTTTGGACTTATCCTGCTGACATTTGGTCTTATCGTGTCTGTTGGTGCAGGAGTAGGAGTCTGTTTATGGATATTAAAAACAATTCTATAACGTGAGGGTACAAAAATGATAACTGTAATAAAAGTAATTGGTTTTATCTTAATCATCGGAGCTATGGGCTCCCTAGAACTTGACCGAGTGACATTCGGTGGCTATTTAATGCAAATCATGTTAGGCGGATTAATGATCATATCAGCTAACCAACATGAACGCATTAAGTATCTAAAGGAACGATTACATGGCACGCACTGAAAGAAATTTTAGACTACGCCAGGATGTATTCTACAAGTTATGGAACACTAGGGCCGATGAATATAAAACGCAGAAGTCTATACAAGACGCTGCGAAAATATCGAAATCTACCATGCGAAGATTATTACTTGGTAACAGAGTAGACTATAACACTGCTCAATCCATAGCATCTATATTTCAAGTGCAAATCCCTGTTCTGTTTGGTGAGGTGATTAGTTATGAACATTGTTGATAGACCTTGGCCAACTATCCCTATGGCCAGATTAAAAAAAGGGTTAACCATTAAAAAACTTATATACGATCATACGATTTATGGCTTTGTAACCTGGTGCCATGAATTTGGTATCAGTACCAGTATCAGTAAACTTAATCATGGTGATACCTGTAGCATGACCACTGCTAAACGAATAGCTAAAGGGCTGAATATCCCTTTTGACTCTATATTTGATGTAACATCCCGGAGGCAGCAGACCTGGGGCAATCGTTTTGGGTATAAGCTCAAAGTGAAAGAGTTTAAAGCACTGCTATCTAGACGTAAATTAACGGTGTGCCAGGCGGCCGAAAAGTGCGGAGTAACTGCCACTAGCATATACGACTATCTTAATGAAGAAAAGGTCGCAAGGTTTAAGACGGCGGTTCTTATTTCGGATGCTTTACGAGTTCCGATAGAGTCCATATTCCAAGCACAAGACTATTAACGGGCTATGATGTGCTACGGTTAGCGCGGAGCCCTTACTGAGGTGTTATTACAAGAAAGGAGGAATCCTATGGGAAGTTGCTCAAACTGCCCTAATCGTGACTACTGCATCCCTGATGAATGTACACGATTAGGAATGGCTCAGTCAGTACCGCAAATATCTGACGAGGCTCAATCAAAAAGTAATTCGGTTATTCGTATGAAAGGTTAGACAGATGTTAAAAATTTCGTTTGAAGCAAACACCGCTCATGACCTACATGAGCAAATTAAAACGTATCTTAGTGAGTTCCACGTTAGCGAACCTAAAACAATCCCTACAGAAGTTATTAATCCGACAAACATTACTCCGGATCCATTTCAAAACGTAGCAGTAGAACCTGTAGTCACTGCACCGGTAGAACAGCCCTCCGCGCAACCGGAACCTACTGTATCCACCGTAGCTCCAACAGCTCCGGTTACTGAGTCTACAACTCCAGTAACTCCAGTAATTCCGGCGGTTCCTGTAGCACCTGTTAAGGAGTACACCTTAGAAGAAATTCAAGTGGCAATGCAACCTCTCATGGACGCCGGCAAAATAGACCAAATCATCACTCTATTACAACGATATGGTGTATCTAGTTTGCCAGAAATCACTAAGGACCGATACGGTGAACTCATTACTGACCTTAGAGCGTTAGGGGCGCGCCTCTAATGTGCGCCGCTCATGCGCTATTAAGCGCATCAAGTTCTCATAGATGGCTGCACTGTACCGGGGCTCCTAGATTAGAGGAGAAGTTCCCTGATACAACGTCGGTATACGCCAAAGAGGGCACACTTGCTCACGAACTATGTGAACTCAAATTAAAGAAATATACAACTGCTATGGCAAAAGCTACGTACACCAGGGCGTACAACAAAATCAAAAAACATGAGTTATGGCAAGGTGAAATGGATGAAACCACAGAAACCTACCTCGACTATGTAAAAGGTGTTATGTTGAGCTACCCTGTGGCTCCAGTTGTAGTTATCGAAAAACGAGTTGACTTTAGCGCCTATGTTCCAGAAGGGTTTGGCACTGCAGACTGTATCATCTTAGCCGGTGATACCCTCCATGTCATCGATTACAAACACGGTAAAGGTGTAGTAGTTGATGCGGACCACAACCCTCAGATGATGTTATATGCACTTGGTGCGATGCATGACTACAGTCTCTTGTATCAATTCAAAACGGTTAAGATGACGATTGTGCAACCTCGAGTCAACAATATCTCTGAGTTTGAAATGTCAACTGACGAGCTTCGTAAATGGGGCGAGGAAGTAGTTAAGGTTAAGGCCCAAGAAGCCTATGCCGAGGATGGACATCATTTTGAAGCCGGCTCCTGGTGTGGCTTCTGTAGAGCTAGAGCCCAATGTAAAACTCGATGTGAACATTACGATGCTATGTATGTTTACGCTACAGAACATCAAGACCCTCGATTAATTAACCTAGAGGATTTAGGTACATTCCTAAAACACGGCCAAGATATCGAGGCTTGGGTCAAAGACCTAAAAGAGTTCGCACTATCCGAGTCATTGGCCGGTGCTGAGGTGCCAGGTTGGAAGGCGGTAGAGGGCAGAGGTTCTCGTGTATTCCAAGATGGCGAAGTGGCCATCCAAACATTAATCGATAAAGGCGTAGATGAGTCAATCTTATATGAGCGGAAAGTGCTCAGCTTGGCTCAAATAGAAAAAGCAATCGGTAAGAAAGAATTTAATGATATTGTAGGCGACCAAGTTGTTAAGAACCCTGGTAAACCTACTCTTGTAGTCGATACGGATAAGCGCCCTCGTATCACTAATACACCTAGTGCGGCGCAAGTATTTAATACCAATGGAGGTAACTAATTATGGCTTTTCAATGTAAATCTAATGAAGTTCTTTTACAAAACGTACGTTTATCTTTTGTTCATTTACTTGAACCTTACACTAACCCTAATCAAGTGGGCGAACCTAAATATAGCGCTATGATCCTTGTACCTAAATCTGATGTAGCACAAGTGCAAGCTATCCAACAAGCAATCGAAGCTACTATCGCAGATGCACGTGTTAAACATGGTGAAAAAGTACCGGCTCAACCTAAAACACCTATTCATGATGGCGACGGGTATACACCTGGTGGTAAAGTGTATGGCCCAGAATGTAAAGGTCATTACGTATTCAACGCTTCTCAATCCATGAAGTTCAAGCCTGAAGTAGTGGACTTACAAGGTAACCGATTAACGGAACCAGGCCAAGTATACTCTGGCATGTACGCCAATATCTTAGTTAACTTCTACTTCTACAATAACCAATCTGCCGGAATTTCCGCCGGATTAGGTCCTGTTCAAAAAGTACGTGATGGTGAACCACTTGGCGGTGGTCAACCGGCTTCTGCTGCATCCGTATTCGGTGCACCTCAAGGCAGTGCGGCAAATGTATTTGGCGGTGCTGATGCGGTAGCTCAACCGGTTAATCCATTAACTGGTCAGCCACTATAATCGGTGGCCAGTATGCGCTACGACAGTAATAGACATTTAAGTATCGACATCGAAACGTACTCGTCAAACGATATTAGCGCAGGCGTTCACAAATACGTAGAGGCGGAGGATTTTGAAATCCTCCTCTTCGCATATTCTTATGATTTATATAAGAATGTCACGGTGGTGGATCTAGCACAAGGTGAACAAATACCCCCTCAAGTGTTATCAGATTTAGGTAATCCATATGTAACCAAACACGCATACAATGCTCAGTTTGAGATAACGTGCCTTAATAAAGCCGGCTATCGTACCGAAGCGTATCAATGGGAATGCACAATGATACACGGTGCGTACCTGGGGTATCCAATGGGCTTAGCTAAACTCGGCAATGCGCTAGGCTTGCCTCAAGATAAATTGAAGGACAAAGCCGGTGCTGCTTTAATAAGATATTTCAGTATTCCATGTAAACCTACTAAGTCGAATGGAGGTAGAACTAGAAATCTACCTCACCATGACCCGGATAAATGGAAAGCCTACGTTGAGTATAACAGACAAGACGTAGTGACTGAAATGGAGTGTTATCAACGATTATGGTCATTCCCTGTTCCTAAAGAAGTATGGGATGATTGGCACCTAGACCTTGAAATTAATCAGCGGGGTGTACTTATCGATAATGACCTAGTACAAGGTGCCCTTGCTATCGATGAAGAGAATACTAATCTTTTAACTCAGCAAGCACAAGAGATAACACGACTTGATAATCCCAACTCCACCAGGAGCTTACTTAATTGGCTCAATGTGAATACTGGAGTTAATATGAGAGACCTTACTAAGGACTCCGTTGATCATACACTCAAAACAACAACTAACGAAGTGGCCAAACGGGTACTTACCTTACGTAAGAAACTGGCCAAATCCTCAGTATCAAAGTACGTCAAGATGGAAGAGTCTATGGGCTCTGATTTTCGCCTCAGAGGAGTATTACAGTTCTATGGGGCTAACCGTACAGGGCGATGGGCCGGAAGGCTCATACAGGTGCAAAACTTGCCAAGAAACTACATTGAAACGCTCGATGTTGCACGTTCCCTCATTAAATCTCGCAACAGAGCTGGTATTGAAATCATGTATGGCGATGTAGCGGATACACTCTCACAGTTAATCCGTACCGCTATTATTGCCCCTACAGGTAAGACCTTATGTGTAGCTGACTTCTCGGCAATCGAGGCACGGGTTATCGCATGGTTAAGCGGTGAGCAATGGCGCCAGGATGTATTTGCTAATGATGGGGATATCTACTGTGCGTCAGCCTCCTCAATGTTTGGAGTTCCCGTTGTTAAACATGGTGTGAATGGTCACTTACGACAAAAGGGTAAAGTCGCAGAACTTGCCCTAGGGTATCAAGGCGGTGTTAACGCGCTTAAAGCGATGGGTGCACTAGACATGGGTTTAACGGAGGAAGAACTTCCAAGTATCGTCAATTTATGGCGTGAAGCCTCTCCCCGTATCCGTGATTTATGGTACGCAGTTGAAAATGCCGCGGTGTATACCGTAACAACCGGTAACCCTATGGCTGTAGAACATGGAATTACATTCCGACTTGAACTAGATCCATTGTATGGATACCGATACTTAACCATAGAACTCCCAAGTGGTAGAAAGCTATTCTACCCGGGACCGCATATCGAACAAAACCACTTCGGCAAGGACGCTGTACACTTCTACACTCAATACAATACAGCTTGGGAACAAGATAGTACTTATGGCGGTAAACTTGTCGAGAACATTACACAAGCGGTTGCGCGTGACTGCCTAGCGGTAACTCTAAGACGACTCAAGGATGCTGGATATGAAATCATCATGCACATCCACGATGAAGCAGTTATGGAGATACCTAACACTAACTCTAAAGAAGAACTTGATAAGGTTAACGCCTTATTCTCTGAACCCATTTCGTGGGCGCCAGGTTTACACCTATCGTCCGCCGGGTTCACCAATGATTATTATATGAAAGATTAATTCGGAGGTCGGTATGAATACTGACAGGAAGTTAATAATAAGCATAGGTCAGAGCCGAACCTCTAAACAGTGGACTCGTACAGAGACCATGTGGTCAGAGTTCATCAACCGATTAAGTCAACCTATTCGGACTCAAGAAACTGTGGCGGAATACCACCAACTATCTAAGTCAGAACAGGGTAAGCTTAAAGACATCGGTGGGTTCGTCGGTGGTAGCCTTAATGGTCTACAACGTAAGGCTATTAATGTTACCGGACGTGACCTTATTACACTCGATCTAGACTCCATTATGCCAGGTGAGACGGATAACGTAGTACGCACAGTAGATAGTCTCGGTATGGCGTATGTGATTTACAGCACTCGCTCACACACAGAGCACCGTCCACGTTTACGTGTCGTAATCCCTACTGACCGTACTATGACTCCAGATGAGTATGAACCAATCGCTCGTAAGATGGCGGAGCTCATAGGTATCGGTATGATGGACTCTACTACGTTTGAAGCCTCACGTTTGATGTATTGGCCCGGGTGTTCATCGGACGCTCAATATGTGTTCCATTACGCAGATAAACAGTTCTTATCGGCCGATGGAATGCTCGCACAATACACTGACTGGCGTGACGTATCAACGTGGCCACAAGTCCCTGGGTCTGAGGTATCGGTTAAAGTTAAACAGCTTTTAACTAAACAACAAGATCCATTAACGAAACACGGTATAGTCGGAGCATTCTGTCAGACATATGGTATCCGCGAGGCAATAGATAATTTCATCCCTCACGCATACACCTATGTAGATGGTACTAACGACCGACTAACGTACGCAGAAGGTACCACGGTAGGTGGTGCAGTCATCTATGATGATGACAAGTTCTTATATTCTCACCACAACACTGACCCATGTGGCGGTCAACTGGTGAACGCGTTTGACCTGGTGCGGTTACATAAGTTTAGAGATTTAGATGAAACCGCTAAGGATGGAACGCCTGCACATAAGATGCCTTCTTTCCTAGCTATGGCTAAATTTGCTCAGTCAGACGCTAATGTATTATTAGCACTACAACAAGACAGGGCGAGAGAGTCTGCGTCGAATGTATTCGCTGACCTTGTTACTGATGCGGATCGGGCGCAATTAACAGACCTTGATGCTAACGCATTAACGGATGTAAGTTGGATGGCCAACGCTAAATTAGCTTGTGACGAGAACGGTAAGCCTAAGAAAACACGGGATAATATCCTTAAAATCTTAGCGCATGACCCAGTTCTGTCTGGGCGTATCGCCTATGACAAGTTTGGAAGTCGCTATATGGCGATGGGGGCGTTGCCTTGGTCTCCTACAGAAAACGGTGTACGTATTTGGACTGACACGGATGATAGTGGTATCCAGTGGTACCTAGAACAACGGTACGATATTACTGGTAAGGATAAGGTTCTAGACAGCGTATTATTGTGTGCTGAACAGAACTCATTTAACCCTGTTACTGAATATTTATCTCGGCTTATATGGGATGGTGTAGAACGTTTAGATAGTATCTTTATCGACTACCTAGGAGCTCAGGATAATGTCTACACGCGAGCAGTAGGACGTAAGTCCTTCGTAGCGGCAGTAGCTAGAGCATACAACCCTGGATGTAAATACGATACCATGCCTGTACTTATAGGCTCACAAGGTATCGGTAAATCATCCCTTATCCGCATCATGGGTAAGGACTGGTACGCAGATGGACTTAATACCTTTGATGGTAAGGAAGCTGCTGAAAGTATTCAAGGTCTATGGCTAATAGAAGCCGGTGAAATGGCCGGATATTCTAAGGCGGAAGAGAACGCATCTAAGCAATTCTTATCACGCCAGGTGGACGTATTCCGTAAATCCTATGGTAGACGTACACAAGAGTATCCGCGCCAATGTGTATTCTTTGGATCCACTAACCAACATGAATTCCTAAAAGATGCTACCGGTAATCGCCGGTTCTGGCCTATTCAACTTGGTTTTAGTAAACCATGTAAAAGTGTATTTGAAAATCTACCGGGTGAAGTTGACCAGTTGTGGGCGGAGGCAGTGCATAGGTATCGTCAAGGGGAGAGCCTCATCATAGAGGATAACCCTGATGTATTGGAACTTGCAAATGCAGCACGTCAAAGCCACATGGAAGGCAATGCGAAAGCCGGTATTATCGAGGAATATCTTAAAAAGAAAGTTCCGACTAACTGGAATACGATGTCGCCTAGTGCACGTCAAATGTTCTTATCTACTTCGGCAATGCAACCAGAACAGGAACTTGTATACCGTGATCGGATATGCGCTGCAGAAGTTTGGGTAGAATGTTTTAACAAGGATATATCCTGGATGAAGAAGATTGATACCCGTGAAATTAACCAAATTTTAGATAATTTAACCTTCTTATTAAGGTATGATAAGGTTCAAAAATTCGGTCCTTATGGAGCACAAAGAGGGTTTAAAATCCAACCCGAAATGGTGCAATAATACGGTAACATTCGGGTAACATTCCTTGCTATTCTCAATTAAGAATGTTACCCCAGAATGTTACTATGTTACCAGAATGTTACCCGAATGTTACCAAGAATGTTACCGCCATAAACACAGTAAATACCTATATTTATAGTACATATTATATATAAAAGTAACATTCTTTTATATACATAATAAAAATATATATATTTAAGGGCGTTTAAGGAGTTAATAAGGGTTAAATAGGGTATATATAGAGAACTTAAATTTAGAATGTTACTTTTGTTACCTCGCCTAATTGAGAGTGGCGAAAGGGGTGTCTCGAATGTTAGAAAAACAAATCGAATTTAAATTAGTTAGGGGAGTCAAAGACTTGGGCGGTAAGGCCTATAAATTTGTATCTCCTGGGAATATAGGCGTACCAGATCGGATTGTAATTTGGCCCGATGGAGTCATTCACTTCGTAGAGCTTAAGACTGTCCGAGGGCGTACGACTAAGTTACAAGATATTCAACGTAAAATGTTACTTGCCCTTAATCAGACTGTATTTACCCTTTACGGACCAGATGAAGTTACAGGGTACTTACAAAGTGAGGGCAAGCATCATGGTGGCAAGAAATGAAATTCACGCCACATCCATATCAACGATATTGTATTGACCGTGTTGTTAAACAACCAAAGATAGGGCTGTTTCTGGATATGGGCTTAGGTAAAACTATCATTACACTATCTGCGATATATCAGTTGAAGTACAACCTGTTCCAAGTGCGCAAGGTGTTAATCATAGCGCCTAAGAAGGTGGCCGAGGCTACCTGGCAACGTGAGGCGGCTAAATGGGATGGTGTAGGTATCTTACGTATATCTACTGTGTTGGGTAGTTTAAACAAACGTGTACAAGCCTTAAATACACCGGCGGATGTCTACATCATCAATCGTGAGAACGTATCATGGTTAGTCAATCATTATAAGAATGATTGGCCATTCGATATGGTGGTGGTCGATGAGTCAAGTTCCTTTAAATCTCATCGAGCTAAACGATTTAAAGACTTGGCCAATATGTACAATCACATTAAGCGTATGGTGTTACTAACTGGTACACCATCACCTAACGGATTAATCGACTTATGGGCTCAGGTCTACCTACTTGATCGGGGGCAGACATTAGGACGAACATATACATCGTTTAGAGAACATTATTTTGACCCCGACCAACGAGGAAGGGATGTAATATACAGTTACAAGCCAAAGGCAGACTCTAACGATGCTATCATGGCGGCTATATCCGGATTATGTATATCGATGAAAGCTAGTGATTATTTAGAGTTACCTCCTATTGTATACAACACTGTGCCGGTAGTTCTTGATAGTAAAGCTAAAAAGGCTTATGAGGAAATGGAACGAGATGCCGTATTAGAATTATTCGATGCCGGCGAAGAAATCACAGCCATGAGCGCGGCTGCGTTATCCACTAAGCTACAGCAACTTGCTAACGGGGCGGTCTATGATGATGAGCGTAATGTACACGAAATCCACAACTGTAAAATAGAAGCCTTTATGGAACTTATTGAGCAGTTAAATGGTAAGCCGGTACTTGTGTTCTACAACTTCAAGCATGACTGTGAACGATTGAAAGCCGTCCTTGATAAAACAGACTTACGTGTTCGTGAGCTAAAAGGTGCGGAGGCTGAGTTCGATTGGAACGCCGGTAAGATTGATGTACTACTGGCCCATCCGGCGTCAACTGCCTATGGACTTAATCTTCAAGATGGAGGTAACCACGTTATATGGTTCGGACTTAACTGGAGTCTTGAATTATATCAACAGGCCAATAAGCGATTACACCGTCAAGGCCAGAACGAGAAGGTTATTATCCATCACCTAATATCTGAAGATACACGTGATGAGGATATGATGGAGGCCTTGGATCGTAAAGACCAGGCACAAGAATATGTACTACAGTCGCTGAAAGCGAGAATTGATAAATACACGAAAGGGTAAATGTTATGGCACTAGCTAGAAAATGTATCCGATGCAAGCTTACGTTCTTGGCTAAAAAGGACGAGCGCTATTGTAAACATTGTGCTGAAGCTGAAATATTGGCGATTGTTAAAAAGGGTACGACCGAGAACAATCCGGAGCCACGCCTTGCAACCTGTAAGAAGTGTGGCAAGCTATTTGAGCAAAACCGTCGAGGTAGACCTTCTGTAAACTGTCCGACATGTAAGGCAGAGAATATCAGCACATCAGAGAAATGGTCAAAAAAAAATACCAAAACCCAAGAACATTCTAAGATTATGGAGGAAACTACAGTGAAAGAAATTACTATTAAACAGGCTGATACTAAAGATTTACCTGTTGTTGCAGATAAACCACAAGTACACGATGCGGTTAATCATCCATCCCACTATACTCGAGGCAAGATTGAAGTTATAGACTTCATTGAGGATCAACAACTACCATATCATCTTGGTAATGTGGTCAAGTATGTTGCACGCGCAGGATACAAAGGCGATAAGCTAGAGGACCTAAAAAAGGCACGGTGGTATTTGGATAGGTACATTAATGAGGTGATGAAATGAAACCACTATTTGGCGGATACGTCACATTAGATCGTCATGAATATATTATGGCGTGTGATACCTGGGACGAAGCATTAAAAGAGCTACATTGGATAGCTGATAAATGTAAACCATGTGAAGGTATGACTATTGTAGTAGGCCGTGCTGTTCCATACCCAGGGCACATCAACGTAGATGAAGTGATTGGGAATGATATCAAACGATGTCAAGCGGAAGTGGACCAAGGTGAGGAAGTATATTACCTTCATGAAAATGTGGTTACACCTAGCCAAAAGGCTGAATTACAAGACTACTTAACTGATGTCTACCGTGCGTGGATTAATCGATATAACTTAAACGATGCTGCGTATCAGCTTACTAATATCACGATGTATCGATATAGTGAAATCTTACAAGACTGGCAAGAAGTATAGGAGGCCTATTATGGAAGCTAAAACAATGCGAATTATGGTCGAGTCTAACGATAAAGAGGCGTATTCATGTTCCATCGAGATGGAAAATGTTAATGGGATAAATGCGGCTCATATGACTGTTAAGATGATGTGCGCAGTAGCAAAACAATTCGCTAAAACTCCTAATAATATTATTGGGGTTATACATGAATTACATGAAATGGCGTTGGCAAATATAGAATCTTATGACATCAATGGCACGTTTACTCCGAATAAGGATGAGCAACCCTTGAAGTTAGATAAGCGATCGTTATCTTAGGTGATGCCTATGAGTAGATCGTCATGTACAGGGAGTGCACATCCTGGTGTTAGAAAGCTACAACGATTACTTAATAGTCGTAGGCGCATGAAGGACATTGAGTCACATCTGCAACGCCTAGAGGTCGAAGCACAAGATGAAAGGTCTAATACTCCAGAGCAACAGCTTAACTTAAACACTGCGCAGCGTGACCTTAATAATGAATTCCGTACACTGTCTAAGGAACGATATGAGCTATGGACATTGATATGTAAGATACCTAATGACGTTGAGCGTACGTTCTTAGAGAACAGATATTACTTTGGAATGAGCATGAAAGAGGTTATTGAGGATATGAGTTATAGTGAAGCACAGATATATAATATTCAACGGAACGCAGTGAAAAGTTTTTGTCAAGTATTTTCTAAAAATAAATAAAGACAATATGCAATTAGAGGTAACACTTATGATAGTCTACAAGTGTGGAGCAGAGGATACCGGGGAAAGTCCTCTACTACCACACACTGTAGGGTACGTTCATAGTGAATACCTTTCTTGTACAACACCTCCACAGGGCTTTACAGCACAAGAAGTATCATTAGGGACTGCGCACAACCACGTAGTCCCTTTTGCTTACTTCTTCAAAAGTTCGACCATTGACCTTTTGTCTTTTATTTTGAGAATGAATGATAAAAGGTACTCCCTAGCGATAAATCCAGCGGTGGTCGGCTCCGCGCGATATTGTTCCGCCTGTGAGAGAAAAAATCAAGTAGAAAGTACTTTTGGAGAGGACACTTAGAAAGGAGGTCAGAAATGGCAGTTGAGAGGCCTAAAGTCAAGTTCAGTGAACATGGTGAGCTCATAGTAACCACTGCGGTCTTATGTCAAATCTTAGACCTGGGACCCGAAATGATCAGTAGACATAATCGTGCAGGTATGCCGAAGGTGGCCACCGGTTGGTGGAACATTCGAGAAGTTCTTGTTTGGCTAGGAATGTCAAAGGATAAGGATGGAACGAAGTCGGCAGCGCAACGAAAATTAGAAGCCGAGGCGGACTATAAGGAAGCCAGAGCCAAACGCGAAAAGCGACTAAGCGAAGTACTAGATGGTCAGTACATAGATGTGGCCGATGTACAACGTGAATGGACTGGACGCGTTTTAGAATTGAAGTCATCCCTTGGTCTGCTAGCCAAAGCGGTTAGCAAAGAATTCCCAGATGCAGATACAAGGGTGATTGTAGAGAGGACGGTGAATGAGTGTGTCAACACGTACCTCGAAAGCTATTCGAGGGAAGGGAAGTACACCAAAACGGAAATCGACCACAAAAAGAAAAAATAAAACGAATTCAAAAGCTGAATCTGTTATGACATTGAAAAACAACGTCGATGAATTTTCGTTTACGTGGACAGCTCCCGAACTAGAGGCCTTTAAACCACCAGAGCGTTATACCGTATCTGAGTGGGCGGATAAGTTCCGTGTACTGCCAAGTACCGGTGCTGAACCTGGGCCTTGGCGCACTCTCCGTACTCCATACTTACGTGAACCTATGGATATGCTTAACAATGATCTGATTGAGCAAATTGTACTGTGCTTCGGTGCACAGATAGGTAAAACGGAAGCAGAACTCAACATGATTGGTTATGCACTACATCAATCACAAGCACCTGTCATGATGGTATACCCAACAGATCCCCTGGCAGAGTTCAACAGTGAGAAACGTGTACAACCGATGATTAAGAATTCTGAACCATTGGAGAAAATGTATGATGCCAACGCCAGTCAGAAGAAGGAGCTTAACTTCACGAATGGCAATTACATGGTATTGTCCGGTGCTAACTCACCATCAAGTCTAGCATCTAGGGCAATCAAATATGTGTTCTTTGATGAAATAGATAAATATCCAGCGTTCTCCGGTAAGGAAGCCAATCCAATCAAATTGGCTACAGAACGTACTAAAACGTTCGTTGATGCCAAACACGTGATGGTATCAACTCCTACGGTAGAGAACGGGAACATATGGAGGGCCTTTAAATCAGCTCACGCGCAGAAAGAGTACTATGTGCCTTGTCCACACTGCGGGGAATATCAGACCCTCAAGTTTAAACAAATCAAATGGCCTGAAAGTGCAAACGGCAATAAAGACCTGGTACGTGATACAGCGTACTACGAATGTGAGCACTGCAAGGAACCAATTCAAGATAAGCACAAAATGGAAATGCTGCGAAGAGGTGAATGGCGAACGGAGAACGTTCCGAACTGTAGGGTACGCTCGGTTGGCTACCACCTATCCTCTATATATAGTCCTTGGGTAGCCTTTGGTAAGGTAGCTTACGAATTCCTATCCTCTAAGGATTACGCAGATCAGTTAATGAACTTTATCAACTCTTGGCTAGCTGAACCTTGGCGGTCTGCTAAAACTAAGAGCACACAAGATATCCAGTTCACAGAGTCAACATATGAGCGAGGCGTTGTGCCTGATAAGGCTACACTCCTTATTGCTAGCGTTGACGTACAGCTCGATTACTTCTGGTGGGAAGTGAGAGCATATGCGCCAGGCGTTAAGTCATACTTAATCGACTATGGCCAAGCAAGTACATGGGATGACCTAGAAGATATTATCGTCAATCGTGAGTATCCAAGTGAATTTGGAGAACCACGCCAGGTGATGAAAGCCGGTATTGACTCAGGGTTCAGAACAGATGAGGTTTACCAATTCTGTGCAAGATTCCCTGAAATCTGTATACCGCTTAAAGGTTCATCCAATAGTACAACCATGACCGCACCGTATTCAATGTCAAGTGTTGAAAAGGGTGTTATCGGTGGCTTGAAACTGTATGTACTAAATACCGATTATTGGAAGGACTTTATCTTCGCTCGAATGGTAAGGCCTACAGATGAAATCGGTACGATCCATTTATTCAAGGACTGCCCTCAAGAATATATGGACCACTTAAGGGCAGAAGAAAAGCAAGAAATTCGGAATGTGAAAACTGGTGAGATTACCGTTAAATGGAAACCACTTACTGGACACCCTACGAATCACTTGCTAGATACATGCACTTATAACGCGGCAGTGGCTGATATTGCCGGAGTTAAATATTTAGTAGAGCCTGAGCCTTACGAAGAAGCTGAAGATACAACATCCTATGAGGATTACGGAAGCGGAATCGGTAGCACAGGACATTGGTTTAGATAAGGGAGGTGAACCATGAGCGATGTAAATGAACAACTTGAACGTGTCCGTCAAGTGATTGAGGATATCGAAACTAAAGGATATTCAGAGTTACAGATTGGTGGTAAACGGTTCAAGACGATTGACTTGCCAGTACTCTATGCACGTGAACAAACACTGATGCAACGAGTACATGAAGAGTCCAACGGATATCAAGCTGATGCATTCGTGACATGGGGTGGACGATGAATATCTTAGATAAAGTAATCGGTTGGGTTAACCCAGAACGAGCCCTAGAACGAATGGCAGCACGTGAAGCACTTCGCCAATATGACGCCGCATCAATGGACAGACTGAATAGTGATTGGCAACCTGCATTTGGTACGGCTGAGCAACTAGCAACAGGTTCACGTGATATTATTCGTGGCCGCGCAAGGTCTGCTGAGATGAACAGTGACTTAGCTGAGTCTGCGGTTATTGCCATCTTACGTAACGTAATTGGACCAGGTATCAAGCCACAAGCTAAGGTGCGTCATAAGAGCGGTAAACTCAATAACCAACTCAACAATAAGATTGAGCGTGCCTGGGCGAAATGGACGGAAGCCGGTAATGCAGACGTACGTGGGTTATCTAACTTCTACGAGTTGCAAACAATGGCACTGCGTAGAATGTTGTACGATGGTGAAATTTTAGTAAATAAGACTGCACAGGGCGATTATCTCCCCCTTGCCATCCAATTAATCGAGGCGGAGAACATAGGGGCCATAGACGTCAAATATGGCAATAATAACATCATTAGCGGTGTTGAGGTAAACGAATATGGAAAGCCTGTAGCATACCATGTTAGCCAAGCAGACCCTATGGGTGTGAGAACTTTTGAGGCTATGCGGTTAACTACAGACCAAGCGTTCTTATTCTTCAAACCAAATCGTCCAACACAAATTCGTGGTATGAGTCACTTGGCGTTAGTCTTACGTCGGATCCATGATATCGATGAGTATATGGATGCAGACTTAATCGCCGCACGTGTATCAGCGTGCTTCAGTGCATTTATCACTTCTCAGAATTCTGCTAGACAAACTGCAATGCTTCCACGTGATAGCAAAGGTAGACCTAGCATGACAATGGCACCAGGTATGGTTAGACACCTAAGTCCTGGTGAGTCTATCGAGTTTGCAGACCCTAAGCGTAACGCTGGTACTGCAAGCGAATACTCGGCAACTCAGACTAGACGTATCTCGTCCGGTCTTGGTATGAGCGCTGACATCGTAGCGCGTAATATATCTGGTAATTTCTCGGCCGCACGTCAGAACCTGTTAGAGGACCAAAAGACGTTCCGTCAATTACAAGAGTTTGTTATCGCACACTTCTGTATGCCGATTTGGAGAGCCTTTATTGATGCCCTCTATTTATCTGGTGAACTACCTCCAGATTATCTGGCGAACAAAGACAAATACCAAGAGGTATCTTGGCTTGCTCCAGGGTGGTCTTGGATTGACCCAGTAAAAGAGGTTAACGCCAATAAGGAAGCTATCAAGTCCGGTCTTACAACCCTAGAGGATGTGTGCGCAGCATCCGGTCGTGATTGGGAAGAAGTTCTTGAACAACGGAAGCTCGAACAGGATAGGGCTCGTGAGCTTGGGGTGTTACTTGATTATTCCAGTGAGTTGCAACCGCTAACGATGGGCGATGATGACACTACACAGG
>ERZ773197.1021-NODE-1021-length-20615-cov-10.100778_pt1 | contig 20615 bp, 32 predicted proteins | sample MGYA00580999_ERZ773197 | MGnify/ENA primary metagenome ERZ773197 (study PRJEB29015, sample SAMEA2738166) | human oral metagenome | biome: human oral; feature: human-associated habitat; material: saliva | place: China | collected 2185 ...
ACGCGACGCCGCAACCCAGGCGAACGCCGCCCTGCAGGGCGCGCAGGCCGCAATCGAGGAGACCCGCGACGACCTCACCCGCAAGATCGCCGAAGCCAACACGGGGCCTATCGATGGGTCGCGTATCAAGGCGGGTACCGTCACCGCCCGCGAAATCGTCGCAAGCGAAGCCCTATATGCCAAGCTCGCCGCGTTCGACACCCTCACCGTCGTCGACAAGATCCGCGCCGAAAACGCGATCATACCAGGCGAGTTGATCGCCGACCGAATCACCGGCAAATGGATCAGCGGCGCCCAACTCAGGGGCTCTGAGTTCGTGCTCGGCGGTGTCGGCACCGCCCGCACCCAGCGCGGCGACCAACTCATGCTCTGGCGGGCCGCCTTCACCTACGGCCACCCGAACGGCCAGAACCCCGCCACCACCGCTCGCTGGCAAGGCACGCACCCGGTTTTTGAGATCGCCCAGCCAACCTGGGGGCCCGAACACGTCGAAACCACCTCGACACCCACCACAGGTAAGACCATCCGTGACCTGCGCGTCACCCTCACCATGCAGGCACCCGCCGGCGCAACCATCACCGCAACCTACCTCATTAACGGTATCCCCGCCGTTGTCTCCACCTCCACCGGCGAGGCGACCACCCGCACCCTAACGCTAAACGTCGGCGACCTCGAAAGCACCGACCAACGCCAGATCATGGTCACCGCGACCTGGCCGCACACCACGCCACCGGCGGGCCGCCACTGGCCGATCCGCCTCACCCTCACCCGATGGGACGAAGCCTACTCGGACCCCGCGCCCAGCCGTATCAGCATGACCCGCACCAGCCAGAACGTGCAGATTCAGCTCGCAGACGGCAAAGGCAACGACGCGGCGCTCACCCCGACCGGGCTTGCGTACTGGCAGACAATTAACGGTCGCCGCACGCTCGTCACGGAGGTTCCGTGGGATGCGCTCGCGGACAAGCCGGCCTTGTGCTGGGCGTCGGGTGAGGTCTCATCGACCGTTTTCAACGGTGACGTGTGGAATCGCCTCCAGCTGCTAACGAACGGTCGGAAGCTCGTCGAGACCGGCGGCACCTGGAAGTCATCGGACGGCGGCCAGACCGTCACGGTCCCCAAGGCTGGCGTTTATCAGGTCGAGGCCTGGGCTGCCGTGAAGTCCTACGGGTGGGATGGAACGGTTCTTCTTGCGGTCACGAACGCCGCGAAGGGCGCCGTCTATTCCCCGACCTCGGCGTTCGGATCTGTCTACGCGTACGGGTCCGGCGGCCCCGGCCAGTACATGACGATCCGCACGTCGGGCATGATCCGCTGCGCTGAGGGCGAGCGCATCGGCATAGCCCTGCAATCGAACCAGAAGTCCTACGCGACCTTGAAGGACTACAGATTCACCGCCACCTACCTGCGACAGTAAGGGGAACCGTCTTGACCATCGAACAGTGGAACCGCGTCCGCACACCCGAGGCGGGTGAGGATATCCTCGCCACCTGGCCAAAAACCGCCGCGTCCATTGCCCACATTATTCATGTGGACACCTACGACGAGGCCGTGAACGTCTGTAACGCCGCCGCCCGCGCCGGGCAGCCGCCAACCGCCGCACGCCCGATCTACTTTGACATGTCGAACCACATCCACAAGTGCGAGGGCAGGAAGAGCCAGCGCGGCCAGTGGGAACTTACGCGCCTGACCCCAGTCATCACGTACGGGTCCGCCGCTGGCAACTGGGTCGTGGGCGCCAAGGCGTCGGTCCCTGCGCAGACCCCGCGCGTCGAACAGCACGGGCGATGGACGGGCTTCGCACAGTACGAGGGTGTCGCCGGGGCGAAGCGGTGCGTCACCCCGTTTATCAACTTCCCCGTCGCGTTCCCTGACGACTGCGTCCACGTGGGCGTCACCTTCGCGTACGGGCAGGTCAACTCCGACGTGAACGCGCATGTCCCGACCCGCTGGGCCGTGGACATCGTCAACGCTACCGGCTTCCGAATCACCCTCCCCGACCGTGACGTTGCAACCGCCGTGTCCTTCACTTTCCACGCCACCGGATATTAAGGAGACCCAATGACCACGAAGGGCGAAGAACTCGCATCCTGGATGACCTACTACACCACGGTCGCCGACGTCGGCTACAGCCAGCCGAACCGCCAGTCAATTAACTCGCTAACCGAGCCGATTCCCGGCGCGGTCGCCGAGGCCGACTGTTCCTCCTCCACGCTCGCAGCCGCGCGCCGCGCCGGCCTCCCTACGGGCTCGGCAAGCTACACGGGCGACATGCGCGCAGGCCTCGAGGCCGTCGGCTGGGCCGTCATCCCCTACGCGCAGACCGGCGGCGACGCCGACAACCTCTACCCCGGCGACCTCCTCCTGTCCGAGGCCGCATCCGGGGGCGTCGGTCACGTCGCCGCCTACACCGGCAACGACACGCTCGCCGAGCTCTGGATCGACGGCCTCGGAGACATCGGTGGTAGCGCATGGGGCGACGGCCCCGGCGACGAGACCGGCGGCGAGTCCCGCGTCATCAACTTCTACGCACACCCCTACACGGCGCGCGGCCTGTGGACCCACGTCCTGCGACCGCCAGCCGAAGCCGCCGACGGCACCACAACGACTTCGGGCGCGGCCCCCGCGCACGCAGCAACCACACCTGACCTGATTGGAGACGAAATGTACATCATTTGCACCCGCACCCCTTGGGGCGACTGGGCGTACGCCCTGATTCACGCGACCGTGGGCGGCGCCCGCGCCATCGACAACACGTACGGCGAACGCACCGCGTACGAGCGCCTCCTGGGCACGGCCCGCGTCGTCGAGTGGGACTTCTACAACCTACTCGTGCGTCAGGCGTGGGAGCGTCACAACGCCGCCGTCGCCGCTATCCGTGGGGGCGTGCGTGAGGACGTGGACGCCGCCGCGCAGCGCGTCATCGACGCCACCAAGAAGGAGGCCTGACCGTGAACCAGCTCCTCCTCGGCCTGCAGTCCGATCCGTTCATTATGACGGTCGTCGGCGGCCTCATCTGGCCGGTCGTCCAGGCGGCGCTCGACCGCCCGTACTGGACCCCGGCACGCCGTAAGGTTCTACTCACGGGCGTTGCCGTCGTCGTCTCTCTGACCGTGTGGGTGTCGGGTTCCTACCCGGCTACCTGGCAGCTGTTCGTCGCCAATGCGTCGGTATTCCTGGGTATCGCCTGGGCGGTGTTCCAGGTGCTTTCGGGCATAAAGATCAACGGAATTTCGATTATCGACTGGGCGGGTGCCCTCACGCCCGGCGGCGAAACCGTTGAAGAAGTGCGCAAGTACACCGACCTTAACGCTTTCCTGGCCGACTACCGCGCGAACCGCGGCTCGGGCGGTGACCGTGGCCAGTGACCCACATCCTCACCGATCCCAAGGTCGTCGAGGCCATTAACGGCCTGGTCGCCGTCATGATCGCCGGGCTGGGCGGCGCCGCCGCCGTCGGCTTCGCTCGCTTGAAAACGAGCATGGAGTCGCACCTTCAGCGGGCAACACGCGCCGCTGAGGAGGCGAAGGTCGCCGCCCAGTCCGCCGACGCGCAGGTCAGCAACGACCACAGCACGAACATCAGAGACGACCTCGACATTGTGCGTGAAACCGTGAAGGCAGTCAGTGAAGCGGTCGACCGCGTCGCGTCCACGCTCGACAGCCACGGTGGCAGCCTCACAGATATGAAGGAGCGCATAGACCGAATCGATAAGCGCGGCGCACGCCTGGCCGAAGAAATACACGACGAACGCACCGCTCGCGAAGCGGCGACGCGCATCATCGACACGCACGCGCACGACACGCACCTCGCGATCTACGAGCGCCTCGAGGCGCTAGAAGCGCGCGACAGCAAGTAACCCCCGTCCCGGCGCCGCGACGACCCCCGAGGCTCGCGGCGCATGGGGCGGGCCACCCACACCGCCCAGCTACACAGTGAGGAACACAATGCCCGCCACCATCAAGGGCCACGTCAAAGACCCCACCGGCCAGCCCGTCACCGTCACCATCACAGCCACCCCCACACCGAACCCGACGCGCACCCCTGACGGCGACCTCATCGTCCCTGGGTCTGTCATGAGCTCGGGCGACGACGGCCATATCACCGCCGAACTCAGGCCTGGCCGTTACGTCGTGTCCGTAGCTTCCCCGACTGGTATCCTCGCCGAGCGCGACGTGGCCCTCGCCGACGGGCAGACGCTTACCCTTGGCGACATACTCACCGCCCCGGCCCCCACGCCCGACACCCCGGCCCCCGCGCCCGGCGGCACGCCCCTCGTCGACGAAAACGGCAAGCCCCTCACGCTCGCAGACATCAAGATCGTCAACACACGCGCCGAAGCAGAAGCCCTCCCCGACGGGGCCGTGTACCTCCTCACCGAGCAGACGGACGCGCCGGGGCATGATGACCACGGGGAAACTAAGCCGAACCCCGCGGCGGGCCCGACCCTGGTCGGCCACGCGGCGGGCCAGCATATCGGCGACACAATCGCCGTCCGCACCGACGGCCAGGCCGGCGACCGCACGATTCTCGCCGTCAACACCAAGGCAGTCAACGGGCAGACCTTCACATTCCCCGCCGGGTTCGAGACGCTCGTCGAACCGTACTGGATCGGCACCATGAGGTTCACGGTCGCCGTCGGCCCCTGGTCGCCGGAGCTGACCGTGCGCACGTCGCAGCCCGTCGAAGCCGCCTGGGCCGCCGTCACGACCCGCGGCGGCGGCACGCCCGTTGTCGGCCAGGTCAAGAAACGCCAGGCCGAACCCGCTGAGACCGGCACATGCACTGCCCCCGAAGTCCCCGCGACGACCGGCCTGACGATTGGCCTCACGTTTGAGCGGTCGACCGCGCCGGAAACCGCCGACCAGGTCACTATCAACGCCGGCTGGGAGCGCCTCGAGTTCGCCGCGCAAGAGGGCAACAACCTACAGACCATCCTCGTCGCGCGTCGCACCGCTCAGGCCGGCGACCTAACGGTCACCTACCCGAACACTCAGGTCGCGAACGGTGCGGGTGTGCAGGTGGTGGTGCCCAATGCGTGACGCCGTCGAAAACATCCCGGCGGGCCGCGTACTCAAGGTCCGCCGCCGCGACGGCGGGGACGTGACAGGCCGCCTGTACCGCCGCCGACGCGAAGGCGGCGACATCCCACTGCGACCCCGCGCAGCGACGACACCGGGCGCGGCGCGCGACCTGGTCGCCGAGTTCCTCGCCAGCCGCCCCTTCTACGTGTCTCACAGGCTCGGGGGCACCGAGTACCCTGAGTTCACGCAAGCCGGGCTTGACGCGTCCCTGCGCGCTGGCTTCAAGGCGCTCGAAATCTCCCTACGCCGCTGCGCGTCGGGCGAATACGTCATGATCCACGACTGGACCACCGAGCGCACCGTACCGGGTACGAAACTCCCGATCTGGTCGACCACCTGGGACACGCTGAAAACCCTGCGACAAGCGTCGGGGCCGTTCATGCGGTTCACTGACCTACTCGAGCAGATTCCCGACGACGTCATCCTCGCCATTGACCACAAGGTGACCTCATCGAAGCAGGACGCGAACTCCTCGGATCTGCAGTCTGAGCTCGACCTGTACACGCTGCTTGACGACGCTTTCAGCGGCCACCCGGAACGCCGGGTGCTGTGGAAGCATTTTGTCAATGCCGGGTCCGTGGACCGCGCCAAGGCACGCGGCTATCGGACCATGTGCATGTTGTACCCGAACGAGCTCGCCACCGCCGACCCGTCCCGCTGGGATGTGCTCGGTCTTGAATGGGACGCGCCCGCCGCCGCCTGGCAACAGCTCACCGCGACCGGAAAACCCACAATCGCGCACATCATCACCAACGAGGGACAGGCGCAAACAGCGCTCGGCAAGGGCGCGAACGGCCTCATGGCCTCCTGGCCTACCACCGTCCACCCATGACACCACAGTAAAGCCCCCGCCGCCCATAAAACGGGCCGGTGGGGGCTTCGTCGTGTATCAGGCGAGGAACATATCGGGATTTCCGAATAGTTCCTCCTATTTGCGCAGATCGGTTCGGGCGCCCTGACCGGGCCGCGACTCTAGCCCTCGCGCGAGCTACTGCGCAAGCCAAGTAAGGGAGATGCGCATCACATGCCGAGTTGTGGGGTCACGCCGCCCATGGCCACGCTCATAGCCTCAGCAGCGCCCGCGTACGCATCAGGAGCGAGGTGTCCGTACACGTCGACGGTCGTCTGGATCGATTCGTGCCCCATACGCCGCTGCACGACGGGCAGCGGGACGCCGGCGGCAATCAGCGCCGACGCATGGGAATGTCGCAGATCATGCACACGCGGGCGAGGTGACAGGCCCGCCGCATCACACGCAGGCTGCCAGATGTGAGCATGGAACGGCCCCGACGTGATCGGCCCGCCCCGGCGCGCCGTGAACACGAGATCACTCGCCGCCTTGCCCGCGAGCGCAGCGCGCAGCTCAGGGATCAGCGGCGCGGGGATTGTGACGGTACGCCGGGCGCGCTTGGTTTTCGGCGCCCCAATGTAGGGCACGCCATTCTCGCCCATCTTCCAGGCCTTGTTGACGCGGGCGACTGGCTGGGCGACGTCGAGGTCAACGTCGCCGACCGTGAGGGCGGTTGCCTCGCCGAAGCGCAGGCCGAGCCCGTACATGGCCGCGACGAACGGCTGGTAATCGGCGGGGATCTGTGCATGGAGGCGGGCGAATTCGTCGGGGGTGAGGAATCGCATCTCGCGGACGGTCGCGTCTTTGGGGAGGGGGACGCCTTTAGCCACGTTGCGGGGGATCACGTCCTCGTCGACGAGGCGTTGTAGGGTGGCGCTGAGGAGGGCTTGGGCGTTGCGGATGGTCTTTGCCGACGGGGGGCGGCCGGCGGTTGCCCCGCGCGTGACGGGGGTGCGGCGTAGTTCTGCGACCCACTTCGTGACCGCGTGCCGGGTGAGCATGTCCACGGGGACCATGCCGAGGCGCGGCTCGATCCGGTCCCGCACGATCTGCCTGTACCTACTGATCGTGCCGGGCGTCGCCGACGCGGCCAGGGCCTCGAGGTGATGGGCGCAAGCCGCGGCGACGGTGGGTGTGTCGGCGGCGGCCAGATCGTCGAGGCTGCGCATCTCGCGGGCAGCGGCACCGCCGACGCGGTCAACGAGGTCGGCGAAGCGTTGCGCGCTCGCGGCATCGTAGAAGGTCTCCACGACCGGGTTGCGCCCGCCGGTGCGGTATCGGACGCGGTACACGACGGTGCCGTCACGGTGGGTCACCGCCTTGACAGAAGCCATCCTTGCACCGCCTTGCTTGAACTTTGGGAGCTTTGCTTGATCTTGATTGTACTCCGCTAAATTAGCGTGCGTGTCACGCTCGCGTGTCACGCTGTTTCAGCACCCTCAGTTTACCGCAGAATCACGCGGTTTTTGTTGTGGAGATGGGGGGAATCGAACCCCCCGCAGGGTGTTTCGGCATTTGCGGTGCGAGTGTGGGGAAAGGTCCTAATTTTGCAACGAAAACTCGGTTTTTATAACTGGCCTTGAATAGGCTTAAAACACCCTTGCGTGACGTTGCGCGCGTGTCACGTGACACGCACCTAAAAACAGGTTCGCGCGCCCCCGCGCTCGTGGTCGCCCGTCTTGACACATTGCGCCCCGCGCGGGGCGCCCGTGGGGACGCAGATGTGGGCGGGGCGAGGTAGGATAGGGGCAATAGATCCCCGGCCGGGCCTCTGTTTCATGCACAAATGACCGGGGCCATATCGAGGTTAGGCACTGCAGGCCCCGGCCCAAAGCGGGGTGCGACCTAACCATTAGGAGTAGCGCGGTTCGCCACGCAGCCCCGGCCCATGCGCGGGCCCCAATGCGCAGACCCCACACCCCCGCCGTTGACTGGGCCTCTCACGGCGCGGGGGTGGCTCTCATGTCTACAGATGCGCCCGCCGCGAGCTAGGCTAGTGGCAGCGCCCCCACACTTCCCGACCGGGTTCCGTGTGGGGACTTCTCATATCACCGGCCACGCCTGGACGCAGATGTGTGCGGCCACTGGTAGAATGGGCGTAACAGATCGCTCGGCATCTTCGGGTAGCTGGGCGGTTCTCTCTTGGGTAAACCGCGCCCCGACGCGAGAGACCCGGCCACCTGCGCTGGCCTAACATGCGCAAACCCCGCCGCCCCTGGTAATGATCGGGAATGTCATGCCAGGGGCGGCGGCTTTGTCCCTAACACGGGACACGCGTGCTACGATGAACGCGTGCATACATATTGACACCCGGATGGCTCCGGGGCTTGCCCGCGCGCACGGGCCTCCTAACTTGCACATGCCCCCACCGGAATAAGCGCCCCGGTGGGGGCTTCGCTATATGCCCGGCGTTTTCAGGGCGCGCATGTCAAGCCGTAGGCGCGCCGTCGAGGTCCGCTATGACCTCCTCATAGGTGCGGCCCGTTTCAGCGGCTAGGGCGAGCTTCCAGGGGATGAGGTCGAGGGCGTCGCAGATACTCTGCAGGTCGGTCGCGCTCATTGACGCGACGCCGCGCAGGATGCGGTCAACGCGCGCCCGCGAGATGCCCGAGGCGGCGGCGAGCGACCTGATTGTGCCCCCGCGCGCCGCATTTGCGGATGTAATGAGCATCACTAACCGTTTCTCAAAATGGCCGATTTTCAGCGGTTTTTTCACCATGGTCAACATTCTATGTCTCAAATTAGCGACACGTCTAGCTATCCAGGCTTGCGTCTGTCTTATTTATGAGACATACTTGTAGTGTCTTATTTTTGAGACAACCAAGTACCAAGTAAGGAGGTGCCCAACATGGAAGGACTCACGACCGCAATCCGCGAGCGCGTCGCAGAAAACGGCCTGACCCAGGCCACCGCCGCACGCGCTCTAGGGATTGGCCGACAAACGTTTTCGAGGAAGCTCAACGGGCATGGCGACTTCTCAGTATCTGAACTGACGCGCCTCGCCGAGCTCCTCGGGACCACGGTCGCCGACCTCATGAAGCGCGCCGATCAGATCGCCAACGCCGACGTGGCCCCGACCCGCACCGGATACGCCATCAAAGACCAGCGCAGCGGCGTCGTCATCATGCAGGCTCGCCGCGTTGACTTCGGAGGCGAGGCCGCGTGACTCAGATCCTCACCCTCGCTGAGGCCGCCGACATGCTCCGCCTCTCCCCCGCCGCCGTTCGCCGTCGCATCCGTGACGGGCAGATCGCCGCGTGGAACGAGAAGGGCCGGGCCGGCTGGCGCATCCCCGCCGACGCGCTCACGGCCTACCAGGCCAGGCACGCAGCCGAACCGGGCGAAGGCAGGATCACAGCGCGCAGCAACCGCAGCCAGGCCGCCCGCAAGGCCGCCGCCACACGCGCAGCCCAACGGGCCGCGTAACCACCACAACCAAAAGGGCCCCGCGAGGCTGCCACCCCGCGAGACCCACGCACGACCCCACATGAAAGGACAAAGATCGTGCAGATCAACGGTACCACCCTCACCCCAAGGCAGGCGCACCTCGTGCGCGCCGCCCTCCACCGCGAACAGGCCCGCACCCTCGACGCCATGAGGATGCTCGACATGCCCGCCGTCAACCCCAAGGCGCGCGACCACATCATCGGCGCGTTCACGCTCACCATCGACGAGATCGGCAACCTGATCGACCTCACCCACGCCGACCAGGAAGGGGCCGACAAGTGACCGAGATGCTCATCCCCGCGAAGTACAAGGGCGACATCGACCAGCTTCGCAACGGCCACCACGGCTGGCACGGCCTCCGCCACCGCCTCGCCTGGGCCGTCGCACCCGACTGCATCCGCGCCCTCATGATCGCAGGCCTCATGGTCGCCACCCACCCCGACGAAGTCATGAACGCCCTGTTCGAGAAGAGCCTCGCCGAGTACGCCGCCCAGGCCGCACGCGACGAAGCCGAAGCCGACGAGGAGGCCCACCAGTGACCCTCGCAACCGTCGAATGGCTCCACAGCACGATCTGGTGGATCAAGCACCCCGGCACCCCCTGCACCGACAAGCGCGTCCGCCGCCTCATCCAGGACGCCCGCCTCAACGCCCTTGACCTCACCCTCGACACCGAAACGGACTGAATAACGATGAACACCAAGAACACCACCAAGTACACGCTCGCAGGCCTCGGCCTCACCGTAGGCCTCGCCGTCGCAGCCGCCGCGGCTCCCGCGCTCGCGGCCCCCGCCAGCCCGGAGCCGATCAGCGCTCAGGTCACCAAGGCCACCAGCGCCTCCCGCCAGACCTCCTCGGAGGTTGCCGTCGAGGGCACCTGGCAGACCCCGCGCCTCACCCCCGGCTCGGTCCTCACCGTTGGCAGCGTCGACGGCGGCTTCAACTGGCGCGCGAATTTCCCCTTCACCTTGGACGACGGCACCAAGATTGGCGAGTGCGTCGCCGACCAGGCGACCCTCACCTGCACGGTGACGGACGTTCCCGAAGCGTGGGCCGCGAAGGAAAACGTGACCGGCACGTTCCACGCCCGCGCCAGCCTCGTCGACAAGGCGGTCGGTACCGAATCGACGCAGATCACGCTCAACGGGCAGACCGTCCGCACGCTCGTGTGGGGCGACAAGGACGGAACCGGGGTCTGCTCGAGCGACTGCTCGGGGCCCGCTCATTTTGAGTACGCCAAGCCAGAGACCGTCAAGTACGGGTGGACCAACCGAGACGGCTCGGTCGGGTGGGGCATCCAGTGGAAGGTGGACCCCGGCGTCGAGTACACGATCACGGACGAAACCAACACCCTGCACACGGCGGTGAAGTGCAGCACCGGCCCCACGTGGGCACCGGACACGACCTCGTGGACGGACGGCAAGCTGGACGACACGAAGCACACGCTGACTTTCACGCCCCCGGCTGGCGCTCTCACCTGTGTTACCTACCCGGACGCAACGCAGCCCATCGACGGCGTCACGACGTACACGAACAAAGCCACGATCAACGGCGCATCTTTGGAGGCGACTGCGACGGTGAAGGCCGCCGGCGGGACGGACGGTGACGGCACTGTGAAGCCCACCCCCGCGCCGACGCCTTCCACGGAGCCGACGCCCGAGCCGACCCCCACCAACCCGACGCCGGACCCCACGCCGACGACCCCCGCGCCGAAGCCCTCGGATGAGCCTCAGTCCGCGCCGACCCCTGACCCCACTCCCGAACCTCGCGTGACGACCGAGCCTGTTCCCGCGCCCACGCACGCGACCCCGAAGCCCGAGCCGAAGGCCGACCAGACGCCCGCCCCGGCCCCGGCGCAGCGCCTCGCCAAGACCGGCGCCACACTCGACGGCATCAGCTTCGCGCTCGGTACCTTCGCCCTCGGCGCGCTGCTCGCCACCGCCGGATACGTGATTAACCGCCGTTACCTGGGAGGCAACGGACGATGAGCACCAACGACGCAACGGACAAGCTCATCCCGTTTGAACTCACCCTCGACGAACTCGTCTGGCTGCGCGCCTTCCTGGACCAGGAAAGAAGCGCCGCTGAGGTGGACCGCGCAAACGCTAGGGACTTCCACAATGCCATGGCTGCCCGCGCAGCTACGGGAGTGCTTGACCGAGAGATCGCGCAGATGACGGAGATCATCGACAAAATCTGCAAGCTGATCGACATCGTCGACGCGCACGAATCCCTCGCGCGGAAGATCGCCGCAATGACGCCTCCCGTCGCCTAACCCCGGCCTGGTGGGGCCGCCCCGCTGGCAGCCCGGCGGCCCCACCCCCTAATTAACCAAAGGAAACAAAACCCATGCGATACGTACCCGCCTACACCAAGACCGCCGCAACGATCTACCACCTGATCGCAGCCGCCGCCGCTACCTACGGCGTCCTCGCCATGCTGCTTGCGTGCTACGAGCGCAACCTCGCCGCCGGCCTCCTCGCCCTCATCCCCACCGCCGCCGGAATCGCGCTCGGTACCGCCCTCCTGGGCCGCGAAGAACAGCAGGGAGGCGAAGCGCAGTGACCATCCGTAAGGCCCCAATCCCCAACAAATCGCAGATCGGCTCCCACGCCCCCCTGTTCCTGCGAATCACCACCCCCGCCGAACGGCGCCACATTCAGACGCACCCCGGCGAAACGTTCCTCCTACCGAACGAGGAGAGCGAGACCGGCGGCTGGCCACGCCGCCGCGTTGACACGATTCGCGCCTATGCGCACCACCTGAACGCGCGCGGCACCTTCTGGGTCGTCGACTCCCGATCCGACGGGCAGGGCGGCTATCTCGTGTGGCTCTCCTGGGACCCGAACGAAGCCAAGCGCCGACAGACCACCAAGCGACGCAGGAAGGTCCACGAATGAACACCTGCAGGCGTTGCGGCGACGAACTGCCCCCCCCTCACAACATCTGTGAGGACTGCGCATACGACATGCAGAACGAACTCAACGACTGGGGACTATACCCCATCGGTCTCTCCTACTGAAAGGACCCCAGAACATGGCAGCCACCGAAGTTGCTAAGCCTCGCGGCAAAGCCACCACGAAACCCACCACCCCGGCACCCGCCCCGGCCCCTGGCTTCTCCTACATCACCGCCGGCCTACAGGAACGCGCCGACTACATCGCCCGCCTCGCCCCCTCGACGATCCTGCCCACCGCGTACAGGGGCAACGCCGCAAACGCGTTCGTCGCCGCCGAAACCGGCGCAGCCCTCGGCCTCGAACCACTGCAGGCCCTCGCGTCAATCGCCGTCATCAACGGACGCGCGACACTGTCCTCGGACCTCATGGCAGCGGTGGTCCGACGCGCAGGCCACACCCTGCGCATCGTGGAAAACAGCCCCGAGTCTGTGACTGCGACGCTCATCAGGGCCGACGACAAGAAGTTCGAGTTCACCGTCACCTGGGATAAGGACAAGGCCGTCAAGGCGGGCCTGTGGGGACAGAAGGGCCCGTGGTCGCAATACCCGACCCAGATGCTCAGGGCCCGCGCGATCACCGAGGTCGCCCGTCAGGGCGCGTCCGAAGCCCTCATGGGCATGATCTACAGTCCCGAGGACTTCGGGGCGACGATCACCGACACGGGCGAAATCCTTGAAGCTGAGATCGTGGACGACGCCCCCACCCAGGCCCCGGCGGCGAAGCCGAAGCCGGCCGCGAAGCCCGCGGCGGCCCCGTCACAGCCCGCGACCCTCGACAAGCCGCTCACCCCCGCGCAGGCCAGCGTCGCAAAGGGCCTCGAAACCCTCAGCTTCACGCAGGCTGCATATAAGGACTTGTGTAAGCGGTGCCTCGGCCAGCTAGTCGCCGTGCCCGCCCTGAACGACGAACAAGCCGCCACCCTCCACACGGAGCTGCTCGCGATCTATAACAGCAACCACGCGCAGCCCACACCCGAACCCGCGCCCGTCGCTGAGGTCGAAATCATCGACGAGACGGCCCCGATCTTCGACTACGGCGACGACACCGACCCGAACGGAGGCGCAGCGTGAACAGCATCGACCTGTACGACGGAATCACCCTCCACCAGGGCGACTGCAGGGACATCATGCGCACGTATCCCGACCAGCATTTCGACGCTGTCATCACCGACCCGCCCTACGGGATCACCTTCCTGGGCGAGAAGTGGGACACTGCCACCCCGACCGGGTTCCAGGCGTGGGCTCAGTCGTGGGGTGAGGAGGCGCTGCGCGTCATCAAGCCCGGCGGCTATCTACTCGCTTTCTCAGCGCCGCGCACCTATCACCGGCTCACGAGCGGCCTCGAGGACGCCGGCTTTGAGGTGCGCGAAGGCATGGCATGGATACGCGCCGACGGCAAGCCTGCAGGGTGCGACCTCTCGGCATCGTTTGACCGCGACGCAGGCGTCCTCGACCAGCGCGAGGGGCGCGCGATTGAACGCTGGGACACGAGCAAAACCGCCACAGATTTCAGCAATTACAAGCTACAAACCAGCGGCGCCCCGGTCACCGACGAAGCCAAAGCCTGGGAAGGATGGGGCGTTGGTTTGAAGCCCGCGTGGGAACCAATCGTCGTGGCCCGCCGCCCGACCGAGGGCCGCCTGGTCGACAACGTGCGTGAGCACGGTACCGGAGCAATGAACATCCGTGCAGGAATGGACGCGGTCAACGGCCTGTACCCGCCGAATCTTCTCATGGGCGAGCAGGCCATGGCCGCCGCCGTCGAGCAGGGAGCCCCCGACCACGTGTGGCCGGTGTTCCGATACCAGCCGAAGGCCCCTAAGCGCGAGCGCCCCATCGTGGGGGGGGTACAGCACGTCACCGTGAAGCCGCTCGAGCTCATGCGGTACCTAATCCGTCTGGTCGTAAAGCCGGGCTCGCTGATCCTCGAACCGTTCGCCGGGTCTGGAACGACCCTGCAGGCGGCGGCTATGGAGAACGTGCGCGCGGTCGGCTGCGAACTCGACGACAGGTACATCCCGCTCATCAAAGCCCGTTTCGCGCAGGGCATCGAAGCGCCCCTCGACCTGTTCGGACTGGGAGATGATGCGGCATGATCCCCGAATGGCCCCACAAGAGCCCATACGAGGAGGCCGCCGCGCGGCTGCGTGACGCAATCCTTGTGGTTGAGCTGCGTGACGCGATCAACCAAGCCTCAACACAGATGGACAACGCCGCGCGAGATCACGTCACGAACACGCACGCGACCAACATCCGCGACACCATCGACACCCTCACCAGCGAAAGAAGCCGGCCATGACGACCATCGGGAGCCTGTTCACGGGCTACGGGGGCCTCGACATGGGCGTCGCCATGGCCCTAGACCCCGAAGCGCGGGTCGCGTGGACCAGCGACGTCGAACCCGGCCCCTGCAAGCTCGCCGAGGTGCGCTGGCCCGACACCCCCAACCTCGGGGACATCACGCGGATCAACTGGGCAGACGTGGAGCCCGTCGACATCATATGCGGCGGCTCGCCCTGCCAGGATCTAAGCCTCGCGGGCAAGCGCGCAGGCATGGCCACAGGCACCCGCTCAGGCCTGTGGGAATCCATGGCCGCCGCCGTCGAAACCATCAGACCCCGCCTCGTCGTGTGGGAAAACGTGTTAGGAACACTCAGTGCAAGAGCCTATAGCCCGGTGGAATCCGAGCCGACAATGCTGGGAACGGGAACAAATGGACCTTCTCTCAGGGCAGCCGGACGTGTGGCAGGAGACCTGGCCACAATCGGGTACAGCACAGCGTGGCGTGTTGTACGCGCATCCGACGCAGGCGCCCCCCACCGGCGCGCCCGCTTCTTCCTTATTAGCTACCCCGACGGCCAACCTTGGGTCATGCGGCGGCCCGCAACACCCGGACAAACGCAAGGCAGGCGGCCACAGCGTGAGCCTACAAGACCAAGTGACGGCCCTCTGATCCCGACGCCGACCGCGTCCGACCACAAAGCCGGCCGCCACCAAGACGGCACAGGCCACTCCCTGACCCAGGCAGTACAGCTCCTACCCACCCCGGTTGCGCAGCCCTCGGGAAGCAGCCCGTCCGAACACCTGCGGAAGAAGCCAGGCAGAGAGCGCGTCACCGACCTAGGGATCATCGTCGAAAACGACCTACTCCCAACCGGCGGCCTCCTCCCCACGACGCAAGCCACGTACGCGCCGCGCTCATCCCCTGGATACGGGCCCAACCTCCACGAGGTGGCCAGCGAACTACTGCCGACCCCTAAAGCCGGCGACGGCGTAATGGGCCTCCCCCGCACATCGGGCCGGCCACCCGAAAAATCAACCCATCTTGCAACGCGACTTGAGTACACCGACTTCGGCACCTATGCCCCCGCAATCGCCAGGTGGGAGAAAGTCACCGGCCGCCAAGCCCCCCCACCCACGACACCCCCACGCCGGGCAGGCGGCAAACACCAACTATCCGCCCGCTTCGTCGAATGGCTCATGGGGCTACCAGACGGCCACGTCACCGGCCCCGACCTCAACCTAAGCCGCGAACGACAACTCCGAATGCTCGGCAACGGCGTCGTCCCACAACAAGCCGCGCTCGCGGTCCACACACTCATTCACACAGCTAAGGACGTAGAAAATGACAGCGTTTGACCCGCTCGCCGGTATTGACGGCGTGCGCACGTACCAGGAGCGCGTGATGGTGCGCGCCGTACGCCTCACCCGCGACAACGCGGACGCGATAGCGAAGATCGCCCGCAAGGTGGTCGCCTGCAGCGATTACGGCCTGATCTTCCTGACCGGGCCCGGCACCGCCGTGTGGGCCATAGAAGGCGACATGATCGTCGCCACGCCTGGCAGGATGCGCGTCTCGAAACGCACGGAGGGCGACTTCTGCGCCTGGTACACGCACGCGGGCGCCCCGATCAGCGAGGAGGACCTCGAAGATGACAACTGAACTGACCATCGGCGCGATCAACCCAGGGTACGGTGGCCTCCCTATCGGCGTGGCAGCCGCGCTGGGCGGCGCGACCCTGCAGTGGCACGCGCACCCCGGCCAGCCGGTCGACTACGCGGGCCGGATGGCCATGCACTACCACCACCCGCGAGCCGCCGCCTACACCGACATTAGCAAGCATCCCCCGATGGTGGACGTGCTCACCATCAACGGCGTCACAGACTGGCTTCGGGTAGGTAGGTGGCTGATCGACGCCGGTTACAAGCCCCCGCTCGTCATCGTCGAAGTTCAACTCCCCAACGATGAAGCCGTGCCGGTCTGCGACTATCTCGCCAGCCACGGATACCGCACGGAATGGCCTTGCCTGTGCTCGAACGCGGTCGGGGCGCCCCACCGCCGCCTTCGCACGTACGCAATCGGTGTCCGTAACGACATCGACGTGCCCACGGTGAACGCAGCCTACCTGGACACCGACCCGTGGACCGGCGACCTATGGCCCACGCCCAGCGCGTATGACACGCACCTCGACGTCGACGCATACAGGTGGGCGCAGGATGACATGGAAGGCCACGCCGACAAAGCCCTCACGCGCGCCCTCGAACACTGGGAGAAAGTCACGGGAGAGCGGTACCCCTATCCCCTGTACTCGCTGCCCACCAACACCGACGCGGGCCGCCTGTCTATCGGCTTCGTGGAATGGATGATGGGCCTGCCCATCGGGTACGTGTCCACGCCGAGCCTACATCTCTCACACGACCAGCGCATGGACCTCCTCTACTCGGGGACGGTGCCCCTGCAGGCCGCCCACGCCGTCGCCGTCGGCCTCAAGCAGATGGGCGAGCAATGATCCGGCTCGCCCTCACCCTGCACCCCGCCGTGTGGCTCACAGCCAACCAACGGCTCCACTGGTCAACCAGGATGCGGCGCACGCGGATGCTGCGCGCCCTCGCCGCCAGCGAAGCACGCATCACCGGCGCAGCGGGCCGACGGCTAGGCGCGTCCACGGTCACCGCTGTCATCGGCTACCCGACGGCCACCCGCGCAGACCCGGCCAACGCCGCGCCCACGGTGAAGGCGATCATCGACGGCCTGGTCGACGCCCGCGTCTGGGACGACGACGACCACACCCACATCCCGAGCGTCGCGTTTGAGCGCGACCCACAGAAAGCCCCCAAGGGCACCCATACGGTGACCCTCATAATTCACGAACAGGAGACCCACAAATGAAGCGCTACATCAAAGGCCAATTCACCATCTCGTACGCCGACGGCGACGGTGTTCCCGTCGGCATCGTGTCCGCGTTCCTCTCCCAACTCAAGTACGACACAGTCATCGACGACGCAGGCGTGGACGTTAACGGCCCGTTCGCAGGAACGCGACGCCTGATCATCAACTACCGCGAACCCGCCGAGAAGGGGGCCTGAAATGGTTACCAGCCGCAAGCCGCAAAATGTTATGACGCTCAGTCTCACCGCCGACAAGCCCATCCTCCCGGCAACCGTGAAAACGATGCTCGACAAGATTCCCTTCTACTCAGACATCGTCGAAATGCGCGTCACTACCAACGCAGGGCCGATCCCCACTCGCCGCGTCGATATCTTCTACACCACTTCGATGCCTTGGGAGGCCCAGTAATGCCACGGAAGATCGACCACAAGCGCGTCAGCTTTAACGCAGCGTTCGGGATCAGCCCCGAACAGCTCGCACGAGAAATTAACGCCCTGCCCCTCACTGCCCGCATCCTCACCATCGACGCCGTACCACGCGGATACAGCACGTGCGTGGATATCACCTACTACACGCAGCCGAAGCGGAAGGCCGAAGATGCTTAGCGCCGTCCGTACCGAGCTACTCACGATCCGCATCGAACACGGGGCCCGGATCAACCCCGGCGAACTCATCGAAGCCCTACAGACCATCCCCGCCGGGTGGGTGATCGCCGACATCAGCGGCTTCGCTCTCGCCGACTACCAGCAAATAGAGATCCGTATAGAGCCAGACGAAAGGATGAGCTAATGGCACGTTTCAATTGGCCTGGTCGCTTCGCGGCGCTTCCCGCATCCTACTACGACGACCCCGTCATTATCGCCGTCGGCCCCGACGCCGAGCTCTGGTACGTGCGCGCCCTCGCATGGTGCGCCGCGCACCCCGAAACCGACGGTGTCATACCCCTCGAGGTCGCCGTCAACCGCCTAGGCATCCCCGCCGCCATGTCACGCGTGGACATTTGCGCCCGTCAGGGCCTTATCACCAAAAACGGCGATTCCGTGAGCGTCACATCATGGGTGAAATGGAACGGCAAATGGCGTGACATTCAGGAACGAGCCGCAAAACGAGCCGCTACAGACTAGGAGGTAACAGCCGTGCGCATCCGAACCATCAAACCCGAATTCTGGCGCAGCGAGGACATCGCCGCCCTGAGCATCGAGGACAGGCTCCTATTCATCGGCCTATGGTCATACGTCGAGGACAACGGCGTGGGCCGCGACGAGCCCCAACTCATTCAGTGTGACCTGTACCCTCTCGACACATTCACTGAGGCCTCACTGAGGACTCACGGAGGCCTCATGCGCCTCTCACAACAGGGTCTAATCACCCGTTATGAGGGCCCCGACGGGCGCCGATACCTGCAAATCAACAGCTGGGACAAGCACCAGAAAATCAACCGCCCGTCAAAACCCCGTTTCCCGCAGTACAACGCCGAAAACTGCACACTCACTGAGGGCTCAGTGAGTCCTCACTGCACACTCACTGAGGGCTCACTCCCGGAACAGGGAACAGGGAACAGGGAACAGGGAACAGGGAAACTCACCCTTTTAGGCCCCTCTCACGAAACCGAAAACGCAGAGACCGCGAGCGCTGAGCTCGTGACCGTGTCCGCTGACGCGGCCCCGGCAACCACGAACACCAAGCCAGCCTCGAAAGCCTCGAAGGCCCGAGGCACGCGCTTGCCCGACGGGTGGGTCCCTGACGATGACCTCATTGCCTGGACCAAGGTCAACGCGCCCGCCGCGGCGAACGTCCTCGAGCTTGACCGTTTTCGCGACTACTGGACCGCGCAGCCCGGCGCGAAGGGCCGCAAGACCGACTGGGCGGCCACGTGGCGCAACTGGGCGCGCCGCTGCCAGGAGCAGCACACGCAGCCGAGCCGAGGCCAGGCCCCGCGCAGCACGACCATTGACCGCGTCAACGGATGGCTCGCCCTCGCCGAGAGCCTCGACGCCAACCACCAGCCCACCGACCAACCCGCGCTCATTGCCGTCGAAGGAGGCGCAGCATGAACCGCACCGAAGCCGCCAAGGTCCTCGCCAAGGCCGCCGCGTTCGACAACCGCCAGCCTGACCAGGCCGCCGTGCTCGCATGGGCCGAAGCGCTCGACCTGGACATGCCCCTGCAGGACGCCCTGCGCATCGTCGGGGAGCACTACCGCGACGAGCGCGCCTGGATCATGCCGGCCGACATCAACCGCAGGTGGCGCGCCCTCGGCAAGGCCAGGCTCGAAACCGCCGTGCGGATGGGCCTACCCGAGCCGCCCGAGGAGCTCTCAGACGAACCCACCGTATGGGCAGCGTGGAAGAAAGCGCAGATCAGCGCCGTCAAGGCCGGGTGTGACGGGGTGCAGGTCGAAGCGCGCGCCTGGCATGCCATCGGGCGCACGCCACGAGAGCGCCGCGAAGTGCCATCGGCACCGCCGCCCGCCGAGTGGCAGGCCATGCTCGACGCAGCAACACCCCGACAAGCCCCCGGGACGGGCCGCTGACAGGCGAACAGCCCCCCGGCGGTACCCACACCCACCCGGGGGTCTGAAAGGCCCGCAAAACGCCACACAGCGAATCGACCAGACGGACGGTTAATGGCGCTCGCGGCCCACACCAACCACACCACGCCCCACAAACGGCGTGAAATCAACGAAAAGGACACACCATCATGGCAATTGAAGCAACGATCACCGGCAACCTGGGCGCCGACCCCGACGTCAGGTGGACCCAAGGAGGCCAGCAAGTCACAGAACTGCGCATCTGCGCGACGCCGCGCAGGCAGCGCCGAGGCCCGGACGGTAAGCCCACGGGCGAGTGGGAGGACGCAGGCGCCCCCGTGTGGGTGCGCGCCGCCCTGTGGGGCGAGCGCCACTCGTGGATCGCTGAGACATGCCGGAAGGGCGACCAGGTCGCCGTCAGTGGCGTGATCGCCAAAGCCGAGTTCACCGGCAAAGACGGCCAGCGTCACGAAGCCCTGGAAGTCCTCAACCCGCGCTTCCTGGGTAGCACCGCCGCGCGCCGTCAGTACCAGGCCTCGCAGGGCCCCGCGCCCGCCGCGGCGAACGTGACCGGCCA
>ERZ773197.1025-NODE-1025-length-20534-cov-13.851213_pt1 | contig 20534 bp, 17 predicted proteins | sample MGYA00580999_ERZ773197 | MGnify/ENA primary metagenome ERZ773197 (study PRJEB29015, sample SAMEA2738166) | human oral metagenome | biome: human oral; feature: human-associated habitat; material: saliva | place: China | collected 2185 ...
GCGAAAGATTCGCGCCGAAAGCCTGTTTCTTATTGGAGGCGGATATTTTGCGAAGAGCGGAAGTCTTTGTCAACATTCCCGTGAAGAGCATAGCGAAGGCGTACAGCTATGCCGTGCCCGACGAGATGTCTTTCCTTGCGGCGGGCTGGCGCGTATTTGTGCCTTTCGGCGGACGCAGGGTCGAGGGCTTCGTCGTTGCTGTTCGGGAGAATGAAGGGGAGCGGACAGACTACGAGCTGAAGCCGATCCTCTCTGTTGTCGACGAAGAGGCATGGTTTACGTCCGAGATGCTGGAAACGGCACGTCGGATCGCAGACTTCTACCTGTGCTCGCCCGCTGAGGCGATGCGGCTCTTCATGCCGGGCAAGAGCGGCTTGAAGATCGAGGTCGAGTATGAGGCAAAAGAGGGGGAAGAGTCGCCTTTGACGGGAGCGGCGCAGCAGGTCTTCCGTTCTCTCCGTGAAAATGGCGTCATGCGGCTTTCTGCACTTCGCAAGGCGCTTCCTGCGCTTGCCGCCGAGATTCCCGGCCTCTTGGAAAAGCTCGTGCAGCAAAAATATGTGCGAAAGCTCTATCGGGCGCAGCAGCGCGACAAGGCGCGTTATGAGAATATCCTGTCGCTCGCGCGTCCGCTCGATGAGGCTGTGCTCTCCCGCTATCGAAGGCGGCGTGCACAGAAGCGTCTGTTGGAGCTTCTTGCCGCAGAGGGGGAAAAGACGGATGCCGATCTGCGCAAGGCAGGATTTTCCTCCGCTGTCCTTCGCGCGGTACTCGAAGAGGGCGATGTGAAGAGCGAGAAGCGGCGCGCTCTGCGCGACAGCTACGGAGATGTGACGGGCATCGGGGCGATGGTCGACCTGACGGCGGAGCAGAGGGCGGCTGTCGATGCCGTGCTTCCCTACATCGGACGGCGCGAGCATCGCGGCTTCCTCTTGCAGGGCGTGACGGGAAGCGGCAAGACGCAGGTCTATATCGAGACGGCGGCGGCCGCGCGCAGGGAAGGGCGCAGGGTCATCGTGCTCGTGCCCGAAATCGCCCTGACGAGCCAGATCGTCCTCGCCTTCAAAGGATCTTTTCCCGAGGACATCGTCGTCATGCACAGCCAGCTTTCCCTTGCCGAGCGAAACGACGCGATCTTCCGCGTGCGGCGCGGGGAGGCGGGCATCGTCATCGGTGCACGCTCGGCACTCTTCACACCCATCGAGGACGTCGGACTCATCATCCTCGACGAGGAGCAGGATATGTCCTACAAGCAGGACGAGGCGCCGCGCTACCATGCGCGTCCCATCGCCGAGGTCATGGCGAAGCTGCATCGCGCCGTACTGCTTTTGGGCAGCGCTACGCCGTCTCTTGAGACTTCGTACCGCGCGCGCTGCGGCGAGTTTACGCTCCTTTCGATGCCGGAGCGCATCGGTGCGAGACCGCTCGCGCATGTCGAATGTGTAGACATGCGCGAGGAACTGCATCGCGGCAATCGCACGATCATCTCCGCGCCTCTGCGTCAACTCATCGAGGAAACGATGGCGAAGAAGGAGCAGATGATCCTTATGCTGAACCGCCGGGGCTTCTCGACCTTCGTCATGTGCCGCTCGTGCGGCGCCGTCGTCAAATGTCCTTCCTGCTCGCTGCCGCTCGTCTATCATCGAAGCGGCAGGCTCCTGTGCCATCACTGTGACATCGAGCAGGCCGTGCCGCTCCTGTGCCCCGAATGTTCGAGTCCCTACATCAAATACTTTGGCTCGGGCACGGAAAAGCTGGAAGCGGAACTCAAGGCGCTCGTGCCGACAGCCCGTATCGTGCGCATGGACAGGGACACGACGGCGCGAAAGCTCGCGCACCAAGAAATCCTCACAGCGTTTCGCGAGAAGAGGTACGACATCCTGCTCGGCACGCAGATGGTCGCCAAGGGGCATGACATCCCGGGCGTTACGGCGGTCGGCATCCTCAGCGCTGATGCGAGCCTCAACATGCCCGACTTTCGCGCGGCGGAGCGCTGCTTCATGCTCATCACGCAGACGGCGGGCCGCGCAGGCAGGGGCGAGGCTGCGGGACAAGTCGTCGTGCAGTGCTACAGCCCCGAGCACTATGCGGTGCAGGCGGCGCTCAAGCAGGACTACGAGGCCTTTTACCGCGAGGAGATTGCCATACGCGAGCAGCTCTTCTACCCGCCGTTCAGCCGCCTCGTCAAGCTCATCGTGCAGCATGGGGAAGAGGAAGCGGCGCGTCAGGAAGCGTGCCGCATTCAGGAGAATTTCCTCGCTGCCTTCGCAGGCAGGGAAGGGCAGCAGATCATTGGCCCTGCGCCCGCCCTGATCGCCCAGTTTCGCGGCATCCATCGCTTCGTGCTTCTCATCAAGACGGCGGATCTCGCCGCAGTGAGGGAGTTCCTGCGCGGCGAGGGACTGGATAAGAGGAACGATGTGCTCATCGACGTCGATCCGATCATGACGATGTGAAATGGCGCATGCCGGAGTGCAGGAACATGACTTTTCGAGAGTTCATTGCGGACTTTGTGCCGTCGCTGCTCGTGTCTATTCGCCATAAGCTGCTAAATATACTATGGATATGATCTTGCTTCCATGCTATAATGACTGATAAAGTATTTGCGGTAAAAGGTGAGCGTGAGGAAAGCACATGTTGGGTAAGGGGAATGCTATGTGGAAGAAGATTTTTGGCAAGTCCGCAACACAAAAGAATGAAGTGACTCCCGTCGATATCGAGCGCTCGCGCCTGCCGCGCCATGTTGCCGTCATCATGGACGGCAATGGACGCTGGGCGAAGGGGCAGGGATTCTTGCGCACGGTCGGTCATCGCGCGGGTGTAGATACGCTGCATGATATTCTGGATACAGCGATTGATTTGAAGCTGGAAGTTCTGACGGTCTATGCGTTTTCAACGGAAAACTGGAAGCGGCCGCATGACGAGGTCGATTTCCTCATGCGGCTCTTTTCCGAGTATCTCGATAAGGAAGAAAGGGAGATGCATGAGAAGAACGTGCGCATCCGTTTCATCGGGCGCGTCGATGAATTGACACCCGAGCTGATTCGGCGCGTGCGCCATGCCGAAGAACTGATGAAGAACAATACGGGCGTGCACTTCTGCGTCGCCGTCAACTACGGCGGGCAGGACGAGATCTGCCGTGCCGTGCAGGGGTTGGCCGGGAAGGTACAGGCGGGGGAACTTTCGCCGGAGGAAATCACGCCGGAGCTTTTTCAGGCATCGCTTGATACGAAGGAATTGCCGCCCGTTGACCTTGTGATCCGCACGAGCGGCGACATGCGTCTGAGCAACTTCCTGCTTTGGCAGGCGGCGTATGCGGAGTTCTGGTTCACGGAAACGAATTGGCCGGATTTCAAGCCTGAATGCTTCATGGAAGCGCTTCGCGACTATGCGAGCCGCGAGCGGCGCTTCGGCGGAATCAAGGGAAAATAAGAGGAAATAAGGGGATAGCCCGATAAAGAGGTGCTTGACTTGCTTACAAGAATTATCACGGGCGTTGTCGGCATAGCGCTCGCAGCCTTCGTCATCATGCAGGGAGGTTGGCTCTATGCCGTTTTTGCCATTGTGCTTTCGTTCGCTGCATGGCACGAGTACGCGTCGGCGTTCGATCATTTGGGAAAGCCTCTCGCGAGACTCGTCGGCTTCATCGCTATCTCGCTCTTCGGCACTGCCGCCTGGCTGTGGGGAAGCGCGTGGCTCGTCGCAATCGCGACGTTTGCTGCGCTCCTCGTTTTTGCCGAGGCTGTCTTTCGCCATGAAACTTTTGCCGTCGATCAGGCGTGCTTTTCCATTGCCGGCATCGTCTACGTCGGCTTCTCTTTCGCGCATCTGATCCTGCTGCGCTTCCTGGCACATGATGTCGTTCTCGCAACGCCCGCCGGCGATATGACGCTCGGCTGCGCTTTCCTTTGGATCATGTTCCTCGGCACATGGTCGAGCGATACGTTCGCTTACTTCGCCGGCTCGTTCTTCGGCAGGCGCAAACTGTGCCCCGCCATCAGTCCGAAGAAGACGGTCGAAGGATTCCTTGGCGGCCTTGTCGGCACGACGGCAGTCGTCGCGGCGCTCGGCTGTGCTCTTGGTTTTTCCGTGCCGTTGATGGCATTGCTCGGCGTGCTTCTTGCGCTCACAGCGACGGTCGGCGATCTCGCCGAATCCGTCATCAAGCGCTATGCGGGCGTCAAGGATTCGGGGCGGCTCATCCCGGGGCACGGCGGCGTCCTCGACCGCTTCGACAGCGTGATGTTCACCGCGCCCTTTGTCTATTATTTTATTCAAGTCTTCGGCTTGGCAGGAGTTTGATGTATGAAGAATATTGCAATCTTGGGTTCTACGGGTTCGATTGGACGCCAGACGGTTGATGTGGCGCTTGCACATCCGGAGCTTTTTACTGTTTCCGTGCTCGCGGCGAACGCGAGCGACGAATTGTTGGAGAAGCAGATCGAAGCGCTCTCCCCTGAGCTTGCCGTGCTTGCCGACGAGGCGGCGGCGGCGAGGCTCAAGGCGCGGTACGGCGGCAAGACGCGCATCGAAGGCGGCCGCGACGCCTTCATCGAGGCGGCGGCATATCCGGCGGCGGACATCGTCGTCACGAGCATGATGGGGTTTGCGGGGCTTGCACCGACGATGAAGGCGCTCGAAGCGAAGAAGGACATCGCGCTAGCGAACAAGGAGACGCTCGTCGTCGCGGGCGAACTCGTCATGGCGAAGGCGCGTGAGATGGGCGCGGCGATCCTGCCCGTCGACAGCGAGCACTCGGCGCTCTTTCAGTGTCTGCAGGGCGAGGAGGCGAGATGCGTCGAGCGCATCATTCTCACGGCTTCGGGCGGCCCCTTCCGAGGAAAGACGCAGGACACGCTCAAGAAGGCGACGGTCGAGGAGTGCCTTGCGCATCCGACGTGGCAGATGGGGCAGAAGATCACGATCGACTCTGCTACGCTCGTCAATAAGGGGCTTGAGGTCATCGAGGCGCATTGGCTCTACGATGTGCCATACGATGCGATCGAGGTCGTCGTCCATCCTGAGAGCATCATCCATTCGATGGTTGGCTTTACGGACGGCGCCGTCATGGCACAGATTGGACCAGCCGACATGCGCCTGCCGATCCAGTACGCGCTGACGTATCCGAAGCGCCAGTCTTCGTCTTTCGAGCGGCTGGACTTTTCTAAGCTCGCGCATCTTTCTTTTGAAAAGCCCGACACGGCGACGTTTCGCGGACTTCCTCTCGCCTACGAGGCGGGGCGTGCGGGCGGCACGATGCCGTGCATCATGAACGCAGCGAACGAGGTGGCCGTCGCGGCATTTCTGGCGGGGAGAATCCACTTCCTCGACATCTATGCGATCATCGAGCGCACGATGGAGAAGTGCGGCGTGCAGAAGGCGCCGACGCTGGACGATCTCTTCGCCGCCGATGATGAAGCGCGGTGCGTGGCGCAGGACTTCCTGCAGGAAATAGGAGGTTGAGATGGTCGTAACGCTTCTTGCATCCATTTTCGTCTTCGGCATCCTCGTCCTCGTGCATGAGGTCGGGCATTTCGTGGCGGCGAAGCTCACGGATATGCGCGTCGACCGCTTCGCGATCGGCTTCGGGCCGAGGATCGTCAAGTACACGCACGGCGAGACGGAATACTCCCTGCGTGCGCTTCCGCTGGGCGGCTTCAACGATATCGCGGGCATGGATGCCGCGAACAATACGGCGGGTGAGCGCGGCTATTGCGCGAAGTCGATTCCCGCACGCATGATCGTCATCCTTGCCGGCTCTTTCATGAATCTTGTCCTGCCGATCTTCCTTTTCTTCGGCATCTTCTTTTTCGCCGGCGTTTCTACGCCTTCGAGCGAGCCTGTGCTCGGTACGGTGGTCGCGGGGCATCCTGCCGCCAGTGCGGGACTCCTTGCGGGCGACCGCATCGTCGCCATTGAGGGTGCGCCCGTGAACTCGTGGCAGGACATCACGAGCCTCATCAAGGACGCGGACGGCAAGGTTCTGCACGTCGAGTACGAACGCGCGGGCGAGCGTCAGACGACGAGCGTCATTCCTGCCTACAACGCGCAGGAGAAGCGCTCGCTCATCGGCGTCAGTTCCTCCGTCACGACGCGCATGCCGGGCTTCTTCGAAGCCGCCGAGCTTGCCGTCACGCGCACGGGCACGACGCTCATGATGATGCTCTCGATGCTCGGGCAGATGGTCACAGGCGCACAGCAGGCCGATCTCGCGGGGCCCATCGGCGTCGCGCAGATCGCAGGAGAGGCGGCGCAGATCGGCGTCGTGCCGCTTTTGAGTCTCACGGCTCTCTTGAGCCTCAATCTCGCAATCATCAACTTGTTCCCGATTCCGGCGCTCGACGGCGGTCACTTCCTGACGCTCGTCGTCGAGGCCGTGCGCGGCAAGCCCCTTTCGGCGAAGGCGATGCACTACGCGCAGATGTTCGGTGTATCGCTTCTCGTGCTCTTGATGCTCTACGCGACGAAGAATGACATCATGCGCATCTTCGTTGGCGGTTGATATTTTTGTTGAAAAAAGAAGGGTAGACCATGCAGAGGAAGATCACGCGGCAGATCCATATCGGCGCAGTCGCCATCGGCGGCGGCGCTCCCGTCTCCGTGCAGTCCATGACGAATACGAAGACGCAGGATGCACAGGCGACGGTTCGCCAGATCGAGGCGCTCGCGGCTGCAGGCTGCGACATCGTGCGCCTCGCCGTACCCGACAAGGAAGCGGCGGCGAACATCGGCAGGATCAAGGCACAGACGACGGTGCCGCTCGTCGCCGACATCCATTTTGACTATCGCTTGGCGCTTCAGGCCATCGAGCAGGGCATTGACGCGCTCCGGCTCAATCCCGGCAATATCGGCGGAGCGGAGAACGTGCGCCGCGTCGCTGAGGCGGCGAAGGCGCGCGGCATACCGATCCGCATCGGCGTCAATGCAGGCTCGCTGGACAAGCGTCTTCTGGCAAAGTACGGCGGAATCACGGCGGAAGCTCTCGTAGAATCCGCACTGGAGCATGTGCGCCTGTTGGAGGAGCAGGATTTTCATGATATGAAAATCTCGCTCAAGGCGCATGACGTGCCCTTGACGCTCGCGGCATATCGCCTGATGAGCGAGAGATGCGACTATCCTCTGCATCTCGGCATCACGGAGGCGGGCACTGTACGCTCGGGCATCATCAAATCGGCGGTCGGCATCGGTGCACTTCTCGCTGAAGGCATCGGCGACACCCTGCGCGTATCTTTGACGGGCGATCCGATAGTCGAGGTGCGCGTCGCGCGAGAGATCTTGAAGTCCCTGGGGCTTAGGGATTATGGCCCGACACTGATTTCCTGTCCGACGTGCGGCAGGACGGCCATCGACCTTCCTTCGATTGCCGAGCGCGTGGAAGAAAGGCTCAGCGGCATCGCACGTCCCATCCAGGTCGCCGTCATGGGCTGCGTCGTCAACGGCCCGGGCGAAGCGCGCGGCGCCGATGTCGGCATCGCGGGCGGCAAGGGCGTCGGCCTCGTCTTCAGAAAGGGCGAGGTCGTGCGGCAGGTCAAGGAAGAAGAGCTGGTCGAAGAGCTGTTTCGCGAGATAGACAGTATCTTGGAGGAAGAGCAGGCTTGAATAAAAGCGTCCGCTTGCCTTGAGCGGCAAAGCGCTTTCATAGACGGGGAATGCGGCGAACGAAGCGCACGCCCTAAGAGGAGGAAGTTTTCATTGCTTACATCGAAGTTATACGCGCCGACGCTGCGCGAGGTGCCTTCCGACGCTGAGATCACGAGCCATCGTCTCATGCTGCGCGCGGGAATGATCCGCAAGGCGGCGGGCGGCGTCTATACGTATCTGCCTCTGGCGTGGCGCACGATAAAGAAGATCGAGCAGATCATCCGCGAGGAGATGGATGCGGCGGGCGGACAGGAGCTGTGCATGCCGATCATGCAGCCGGCGGAGATCTGGCAGGAGTCGGGGCGTTGGAGCGTATTCGGGCAGGAGATGTTCCGCCTGAAGGACTGCCACGGCCGCGAATTCTGTCTCGGCCCGACGCACGAGGAGATGATCACGACGCTCGTGCGCGATGAGGTGCGCTCCTACAAGCAGCTGCCGCTTCTTCTGTATCAGATTCAGAACAAGTATCGCGACGAGATTCGTCCGCGCTTCGGACTCATGCGCAGCCGCGAGTTCATCATGAAGGATCTCTATTCCTTCGATAAGGACGAGGCGGGAGCCGACATTTCCTACAAGAAAATGTACGACGCCTATACGAACATCTTCACGCGCTGCGGACTGAAGTTCCGCCCCGTCGAGGCGGACGCGGGTGCGATCGGCGGCAATCACACGCACGAGTTCACGGTGCTCGCTGCCGCCGGCGAGTCAGAAATTGCGTGCTGCACGGCGTGCGACTATGCGGCGAACGTGGAAAAGGCAGAGCTTCTTCCCATCGACGCATCCGAAGAAGAGGCGCAGCCTTTGAAGAAGGTCGAGACGCCTGCCTGCAAGACCATCGAGCTTGTTGCCGATTTCCTGCGCGTGCCGCTCGAAAAGACGATCAAGGCGGTCGCCTTCCAAGATGAAAATGATGCTCTCGTGCTCGCTTTCGTGCGCGGCGACCATGAAGTCAACGATGTGAAGCTGCAGAATGCCGTAGGAGCGCTTGAACTGCGCATGGCGGATGAGGCGGCGATTTCGGCAGCGGGCGGCGTCGCGGGCTTCATGAGTCCCATCGGCATCAAGAAGGGCACGAAGATCGTCGTCGACAGCACGGTCATGAAGATAAAGAATGCCGTTGCGGGTGCAAACGAGGTCGACGTGCATTATACGGGTGTGAATCCCGTGCGCGATTTCACGGATGTCCTCACCGCAGATATCCGCTTGATGGCGGCGGGCGATCCTTGCCCGCATTGCGGTGCGCCCGTTGAGATCACGCGAGGCATCGAGGCGGGACAGGTCTTCAAGCTCGGCACGAAGTACAGCGAGGCGCTCGGCGCGACCTTCCTTGATGAGAACGGCAAGGAGAAGGCGCTCTTCATGGGCTGCTACGGCATCGGCGTCGGCAGAACGATGGCAGCGGCCATCGAGCAGCATAACGATGAGCACGGCATCATCTGGCCGCGTGCCATTGCGCCCTACGAGGTCGTCGTCGTTCCCGTCAATGCGAAGGCATCCGAGCAGCTGGCGCTTGCCGAAGAGGTGTATGAGATGCTTCTGGCCGCAGGTGTCGATGCGATTCTTGACGACCGCAAGGATCGCGCGGGTGTGAAGTTCAAAGACGCCGACCTCATCGGCTATCCGCTGCGCATCACGATCGGACCGAAAGCCTTGGAAGAGGGCAAGATCGAGCTGAAGGTGCGCCGCTCGGGCGAGAGTTGCGATTGCACGAAGGCGGAGTGCTTCGCGAAGGTACAGGAGCTTTTGAAAGATCTTTGAGTTTTTAGGAAGCGCAGATGTGTGAAGATGGGCGACTGAATTTATCAATGCTTCTTTGACATGGGAGACTGCTGAGAAAGGAGAGGGAGCATCATGGAAGGAGAAATCCTCTGGAAGAAGGATCATTACGCCATACGTTACTTCGAGGATGGCGATGAACATCTGCAGTTGCTGGCATTGGGCGATGAGATCGAGGTCCTCGTCAACGACGCATGGAAAAAGGTGAAGGTGGAGGAGAAGAACGGCGAGCCGGTTCTCGTCGGCGTCGGCTATGGCGACGGCATCGGCTGCCAGGCGCGTTTTGAGAAGAAGTAGCCGGAGGCGATGAGCATGGAGAAGATGGGCATAGTGTTTGCCGGCGGCAACGGCAACAGCGCTTATCAGATGGGCGCATGGAAGGCGTTGCGCAGCTACGAGCTTGAGTCTTCCGTCAGAGTCGTCTCCGGAACGTCTTTCGGTGCACTGAACGCCATGATGTTCGCGAGCGACGGCTACGAGAAGGCGGAAAACATGTGGCAGAATGCCGCGAAGCTCAAGATTTCCAACGTGCCGATCACGAAGCTCAAGGAAATCTACGACATCATCGTGACGAGCGGGCTTTCCGGCGTATCGTTTGAGCAGTTTCTCGCACTTTTCGGGCATGGTCTTTTCGATGAAAAGAGTTTCGCTGCGTTCTTGGAAGAGCATCTGGATTTTTCCAAGGTGCGTGAAAGCATCGAGCACATCTTTATCGGAGCAACGAAGTTTCCGACAGTCGAGCCTTCTTACTACGATATCCTGCGCTATCCGGAGAAGATGCGCAAGGTTCTTCTGACTGCGGCGAATGCTTTGCCGATCCTCTACTCGCAGCTGCGCTTTTCCAACGGCGTCGTGCTCTGGGAGGGAAGCTTCACCGATCTTTCTCCACTCCTGCCCGTCTACGAGGCGGGCGTGCGGCTGATATTCGTGCTGCACCTGTCGCAGAGGAGCACTGTGCAGAAGACCCTTTATCCCGACGCGAAGATTTACGAGCTTTTTCCGCGCCCCGATTTCTCCGATCGCCCGGGCTGTGTCGATTTCACGCGTCTCGCTGTCGAAAAGCGCATGAAGGAAGGCTACGGCGATATGGTCGACTTGATTCAGAAGCTCATGAAGGAGGGCGTCGTAAGCTGCCCCATCGGCGATAAGATCAAGGAGGTCAAGGCGCAGGAAGGGGACTTCCTCAAGCAGGCGAAGCGGACGGAGGATCGCGAAGCCGAGCGAAAGCGCAGTGAGATCATGGAACTTTTGACAGAAAAATGAGGTGGGCGGCGCTTTTCTGCTGCCGCTTTTCTTTTGAATTTGTGTGAAAGGTGGAGGCGCATGCAGTATGGAAGGGCTGCGGTCTGGCTTCTGACGGGGATCTTGGCAGGGATGTCGCCGACGGTGCAGACGGTTGATGCGGCGGAGGCGGCGGCTCAATCGAAGCCGCCGGCCTCGTCCGCCGTCCAAGGTGCGGGCGGCAAGACGAATACTGCGGGGACGGCGATGGATGAGGCTGCGTGGGAAGCCGCCTTGGCTGCAGGCGCGACGGTCAGCGCCGTGCATGGGACGGTGACGTCGCCGGATTCGGCTGCAGCGCAGGCGGCGCCGGATGCTACGCCAGCGGCAAATGCGGGCGCAGCTCAAGCGGAGCGTCCTGTTGAGTCACCGACAACAAATGAAAAGTCTGATGCAGCGCTGGCGGCGCTGACGCCCGATGGAGGTGCAGCGATGCAGCAGGTGCAGCCTGCGCAGCAGATGCAGCAGGAAAGTGCGGTCGTACAGATGACGCCGCCCGAGGTTCAGGCAGCAAAGACGACGGCAGTTCCGAATGCGCCGGCACGCGTGCAGGAAATCATGCAGAAGTTCCGGCTCTCGGGCAATCCGCGAAGCGGCGCTTACAGCTGGGTCTACACGTCGCCGACGTGGACGGCGGAAGCCATCAGCCGCCCGGCGGCGGGCAGCAGTTACTTCCTGCTCGCCGGTTCGGAAAACCTGCGCTTCCAGTCCTTTGACTGCGATGAAGTATGGTACTTTCATGAAGGCTGCGGCATGAGGCTGACGGTGCTCGCCGCCGACGGCACGGTGCGCACCTTCGAGCTTGGCGTGGGCGGCGCCGCTATGCCGATGGTTCTGATTCCCAAGGGACAGATCTTCGCGGCGGAGAATATTGACTCTGTGGGCTACAGCTTCATCAGCTGCATGACGATTCCTGCCTTGGAGACGGCGGGAATCCGCGTCTGGCAGCGTGAGGAGCTTCTGGCAAGGTATCCGCAGGCGAAGGAAGCGATTGAGCGCTACACCGATGCGCCGTGGGGAGCGGCTCGGACGCAGGAGACGGCACAGGCGGGAGGCGATATTCATGGCTGAAATGGTGCGCATGGAAACTTTGGAAGAGATTCGCGAAGGCTGCCATAAGAGCGTCAAGCGGTATGCCGTGCTGGGCGCGGCGAATGCGGTCAATCCGATTCCAGGACTCGACATCAGCGTTGATGCGGGACTCTGCCTGCGCATGATGGCGGATATGCGTGCGCGTTTCGGATTGTCGAAGGAAGCCGAGAGCAAGCTGCGCCACTACGACGTCCTCGTGCCGCTCGTTAAGAAGGTGTTCGACTTCGCGACGAAGGAGGGCGTGATGATCGTTTTGAAAAGCTTCGGCAAGCGCTACCTCGGCAAGACGACGGCGAAGTATGTGCCCTTCATCGGGCAGGGAATCGCAGCGGCTGCCGGGTATGGCATGATGCGCTGGTTCGCACGCCAGTACATCGAGGACTGCTACGAGCTTGCACGCTTGGCGCGTGAGAATGCGGTCACAATCGATGCGGAGGCGAAAGTACTTCCTTAGTCTTATGGAAAAAGGCTGGCAGACATGGTAGCCTTTATACTTGGATTTAGGAATCGACGGGAAGAGGAGAGACAGCGTGAACAGGGTGATCGTAAAAGTCACGGGAGAGCAGAAAGATGCGGCAGGCGATGTCAGCCGCATAGAGATGACGGCCATGGGCGAGCATTACTTTCGCAACGGCAAGCACTACATCATCTATGAGGACACATCCCTTGCCGAAGGCGCGCCCGCCTCGACGATGCTCAAGGTTGCGGCGGATTCCCTGACGCTGACGCGGCGCGGCGCCGTCGAGCAGAAGCAGCGCTTTTCGCCGCAGAGCGAGAGCCGCAGCCGCTACCGCACGCCCTTCGGCGCTCTCGATCTTTGCGTTGCGACGCAGCGTCTCGATATCGCTTACGGCTCAGTCTCAGGTCGGATCGACGTCTCCTACGACATGCACATCAACGGCGAATGGCAGTCGGCGAACGAACTGCACATCGAGGTTGAGGCGGATGTGTCGGAACGGCAGAAGCTGAGTTGAGACGCCTTTTTCACGGAGAAGATTAGGAGGATTTTTTTGGACATCAAGGAACAGTTGAGTGCAGCCATTCGGCAGGCGGCGGAACAGGCGATTGCCGACGGTGTGTTTCCGGCAGGAGAGCTTGCCGACATCCTGCTCGAAGTGCCGCCGGACAAGAAGTTTGGTGATTTTGCAACGAACTTCGCCATGCAGTCGGCGCGCGTCTTTCGCATGAATCCGAAGAAGATTGCCGAGGAGCTTGTGTCGCGCATCGAGGGCGACTGGCTCGATCATGCCGAGATCGCAGGGCCGGGCTTCATCAATTTCTACCTCAAGGGCAATGTGCTCTATGATCTGCTTCGTCATATATACGAAGAAGGCGAGGCGTGTTTCAACCTGCCGCAGAAAGATACGGCGTGCATCATGGTCGAATATGTGAGCGCGAATCCGACAGGCCTGCTGCACGTCGGGCACGGACGCGGCGCAGCGGTCGGCAGCGCCCTCGTCAATCTCCTGCGAGTGGCCGGCTATCCTGTTCACAGCGAATACTACATCAACGATGCGGGCAATCAGATCGACAACCTCGCGGCATCGGTCAACGCGCGCTACTTGGAACTGCTGGGCAAGGAGACGGCCTTTCCCGAAAATGGCTACCACGGCGCGGACATCATCGACACGGCGAAGCGCATCGTGGAAGCGGACGGCGAGAAGTATCTCTCGCTGAGCGAGGAACAGCGCCTCGCCGCCTTCAAGGAGATTGCCTTGAAGGAAAAGCTTGCACAGCTGAAGGAGGATCTCGCCGCGTTCAACGTGACGTTCGACGAATGGTTCAGCGAGCGCACGCTCCATCCCGAGGCCGTGCGCGACGCTTGTCAGACGCTCAAGGAGAAGGGAAAGGTCTACGACAAGGACGGCGCCCTGTGGCTGCGCTCGACGGATTACGGTGACGACAAGGATCGCGTCGTCATACGTGACAACGGAGTGCCGACATACCTTGCAGCGGATATCGCCTACCATCGGAACAAGTTGGAGCGCGGCTTCGGCCATCTCATCAACATTTGGGGAGCCGATCATCACGGCTATGTCTGCCGCGTCAAGGCGGCGCTCGCGGCACTTGGCTATGCGCCCGAGCAGTTGGAAGTGCTCCTCCTGCAGATGGTCAGCCTGTATCGCGGCGGCGAACTCGTGAAGATGTCGAAGCGCACGGGCGAGAGCGTGACGCTTGAAGAACTCATCGAGGAGGTCGGTACGGACGCGGCGCGCTACTTCTTCCTCATGCGCTCACTGGACAGCCAGCTCGACTTCGACCTCGACCTTGCGAAGTCGCATTCCAACGAGAATCCCGTCTACTATATCCAGTACGCACACGCACGCATTTCTAGCATCTTCCGCCAGGCGTCCGACGCTGGAATTGAGACGGGCGGCGCACCCGAGTTTTCGCGGCTCGTCGATGAGACGGAAATCGCCCTGATCAAGAAGATCGAGGAATATGCGGAAGAGATCGAGCGTGCGGCGAGAGAGCGTGCGCCGCACCGCATCGCGCGTTTCGCTTACGATACGGCGGGGCTGTTCCACAGCTTTTACAACAAGTGCCGCATCGTAGGCGTGGAGCCGGCGCTCTCGGGCGCACGCCTGGCGCTTGTGGCGGTCGCGAGGAATGTCCTTCGCCATGCGCTGGGGATTCTAGGCATTTCCGCGCCGGAGAAGATGTGACAGGAAGCAGGAGGTCATGATTTTGGAAAATACGGATTACGCGAAGCGCTCGGAGACAGATGTGGCGCATGATATTTTGAGTGAAAAGAACGAAGCGATGTACTACAAAGATCTCGTCCTGGAGGTCATCGACAAGAAGCGAAAGCCCGTGCAGTCGCTTTCCCATGCGATTTCGGAGGTCTACACGCTGATCAATATGGACAGCCGTTTCCACTATGAGGGAGAGGGGAAATGGGGACTGACGGAGTGGAATCCGCCCGAAGTGAAGCGCACGCACGCCTCGCGCACAGGCGCTTCTTCCAGCCCCAAGACGTCGCGCCGCCGCGAAAAGCTCTTGGAGGGCATACAGGAGGAATAAGACTCTTGCAGAATACGGCTCGGCAAAGCATCGGGCCGAGGCTGCAGATGAAGTCGGTCTTTTTCGCAGGATATGCCGGACACAGGGCAGGAGGAAAAAATGGCAAAGTATATTTTCGTTACGGGCGGCGTCGTTTCGTCCCTCGGCAAGGGCATCACGGCTGCTTCCTTGGGGCGGCTCTTGAAGAATCGCGGCATCAAGGTCACGATCCAGAAGTTCGATCCGTATATCAACATTGACCCCGGCACGATGAGTCCATACCAGCACGGCGAGGTGTTCGTCACGGACGATGGTGCGGAGACGGATCTCGATCTCGGACACTATGAGCGCTTCATCGACATCAATCTCACGAAAAACTCCAATATCACGGCGGGCAAGGTTTACAACAACGTGCTGACGAAGGAACGGCGCGGCGATTATCTGGGCAAGACGGTGCAGGTCATCCCGCACATCACGAACGAGATCAAGCAGCGCGTCTACGATGTTGCGGCCGCGGACGGCGCCGACGTCGTCATCACGGAAATCGGCGGCACGGTAGGCGATATTGAGAGCCTGCCGTTTCTCGAAGCAATCCGCCAAGTCAAGAAAGAGGTTGGACGCTACGATGTGCTCTACATCCATGTGACGCTCGTGCCGTACATCGCGGCGGCGGGCGAACTGAAGACGAAGCCGACGCAGCACAGCGTCAAGGAGCTTCGCGGCATCGGCATCCAGCCCGACATCCTCGTCTGCCGCGCAGACAAAGAGATTTCGAGCGAGATGAAGGAAAAGCTCGCGCTCTTCTGCGACGTGGACAAGAGCGCCGTCATCGAAAATCTCACGGCATCGACGATCTACGAAGTGCCGCTGATGATGGCGAAGGAAGGCCTCGACAAGATCGTGCTCGAAAAGCTCCACATGGATTACAGCCCCGCGAACATGGAAGAGTGGGAGAAGATGGTCTTCAAGATCAAGCATCCCGCGAAAAAAGTCAAGGTCGCCGTCGTCGGCAAGTACGTGGATCTGCCCGACGCCTACATGTCGGTGACGGAGGCGCTGCACCATGCGGGCATCGCGAACGATACGGACGTCAAGATCGCTTGGATCAATTCGGAGGCGATCGAGGCTGCGGACGTCGAGCTCAGCGAGGTCTTTGCAGGATGCAAGGGAATACTTGTGCCGGGCGGCTTCGGCGACCGCGGCGTCGAGGGCAAGATCCGTGCCGTGCAGTACGCGCGTGAGAACGCGATTCCGTTCCTCGGTCTGTGCCTCGGCATGCAGTGCGCCGTCATCGAGTTTGCGCGTCACGTCTGCGGCATGACGGACGCCCATTCGACGGAGTTCAATCACGAGACGAAGCATCCCGTCATCGATCTCATGCTCTCGCAGAAGGACGTCGAGGACAAGGGCGGCACGATGCGCTTGGGGGCTTACCCGTGCAGGCTTCGGGACGGCTCGAAGAGCCTTGCCGCCTACGGGGAGGAGGAAATCAGCGAACGCCATCGCCACCGCTACGAGTTCAACAACGATTTTCGTGCCGAGCTTGAGCGTGCGGGGCTTGCCGTTGCAGGAACGCTGCCCGATGACAGCCTCGTCGAGATCGTCGAGGTCAAGAACCATCCGTGGTTCGTCGGCTCGCAGTTCCACCCTGAGCTGAAGTCGCGTCCGAACCATCCGCATCCGCTATTTCGTGATTTCGTGAAGGCGGCTCTTGAAGTGAAATGAAGATCTTCCTGACATTGCTCTTGGCGGCGCTTTTCTGCAGCGCCGCCCCTTTTTCGGAAAACGCTGCATTCGCCTCGACACTGGGGGAAAATGCACGGACGGCATCAGAGCGAAGGCCGGAGAGCGGCATCGTCGAAGGATTCTACGGCAGACCGTGGACGGAGGCCGAGCGGCGCATGATGCTGCACTTCTTGGGCGAACACGGCATGAATCTCTACGTCTACGCGCCGAAGGACGATCCGTACCATCGCGAGAAGTGGCGAGAGCCGTATCCGCCGCAGGAGATGCTCGCGCTGAAGCGTCTTGCCGCCGAGGCGCGGACTGCGGGCGTGGAGATGGTCTTTGCCGTATCGCCGGGTCTTGACCTGCGTTTTTCGGGCTGGGCGGGCGAGGCGGATGAAAAGACTATGCTGCGAAAGCTGGAATCTGTTCATGAGATGGGCGTAGAGCGCTTCGCCATATTCTTCGACGATATTGAGCACAAGGACGGCAGGGCGCAGGCACTTTTCGTGAACCGCCTGAATGAGGAGCTTTTAGCACGTCACCTCACGGAAAAGCCACTGTTTGTCGTGCCGACGGAATATTTTCTGCAAGATATGGAGACTGCCGGCGTGGCGAAGCCCTACACGCGTGAATTTGCCGCACAGCTCGATGACGATATCGTCGTGCTGTTCACAGGAGAAGGCGTCGTGCCCGAAGGCATAAGCGCCGAGGATATGACGGAGGCCGAGCGCCTTTATGGGCGGACGCTCGGCATCTGGTGGAACTATCCAGTGACGGATTACTTGCCAGGAAAGCTCGCGCTCGGCCCCATACAGGGATTGGATGAAACTGTGGCGGAGCGTGCGCCCGTGTTCTTGATGAATCCGATGGAAAAGCCCTATCTTTCGCGCATCGCTTTGGCGACGGGCGCAGAGTGGCTCTCTTCGCCTGCCTCGTATGATGCGGAAAGAGCTTGGCATGCCGCCATCCGTGAGCAATACGGCGGCTTGGCAGGAGATATGGAACTTTTCGCGCTTCATTCGCGCCGCATGGAGAAGGATTGGGCGCATACGGGCGCACTCGATGCGCCTTTGCTGAAAGAGCAGATGGAAGCTTTCTGGCAAAAGGCGGAGCGTGGGGAAAGGGCCGACAAGGAAGCGGAAGCTCTCGCAAAGGAATTTCGTCGCCTGAAGCGTGCTGCCAAGCAGTTGAAGGAGAATCTTCCGCCGGAAATTCTTGCCGAATGCCTGCCGCAGCTTCAGCTCTTCGCTCAATATGCGGAGTCGGCGGAAACGTCCCTCGCGATGGTGAAAGCGCAGCGTGAAGGAAGCTTTGCGCACGAGACGGCGCTTTATCAAAAAATCAAAGATGTTCCAACAGAGCAGCAAAAAAAGGAAGAACCGCGTCTCTCCGAGCAGGTATTTGCAGATTTTATCGCGAAGGCGAAATCGTGGCATGAGATGCAGGAGCATGGCGTAGGACGGAGGGAAAACTAGCCGTTCGGTCTGCGCCTTGACCTCTTGGGAGGTTATGCTAGAATATATCAAAGGTGTATGGATGTGCATTTTTCGTAGAGGAGGAGTTCTTTATGTCGTTTCTTGATTTGGCGAAAAAGCGCTATTCTTGCCGCAAGCTTTCGGCGCAGCCCGTGGAGGAGGAGAAGCTGCAAAAGATTTTGGAGGCGGGGAATCTCGCGCCTACGGCAGTCAATAAGCAGCCGTTCCGCATCTGGGTTTTGAAGAGCGAAGAGGCGATGCAGAAAGTTTCGCAGACGACGTCCTTCATCTTCGGCGCGCCCGTTGCCTTCGTTGTGGGAAGCAAGGCGGACGCTGCCTGGGTGCGTCCTTTTGACGAGAAGAACTTCGCGGATGTGGATGCGAGCATTGCGGCGACCCACATGATGCTTGAAATCGAAGCATTGGGTCTGGGTACGACGTGGGTCGGGTATTCGATGCGCCGAAGCTCAAGGAGCTTTTCCCTGAGATGGCGGACTATGAGCTTGTGGCGATCTTCCCCGTCGGCTATCCAGCCGAAGATGCAAAGCCTTCGGCGCGTCATGCGGAGCGAGTAGGTATTGAGATGCTTGCGGATTGGCTTTGAGAGATCGCTGTTGCCCCGCTGCACACACGTTGCGGCGGGGTTTTCCTTATGGAGCGGATTTTGTTGAATGCGAGGAAGATTTATGACATACGTTGAGCAATTGCAGGATATTGTGCGCACGCTGCGCTCCGAACATGGCTGCCCATGGGATCGGAAGCAGACGCATGAGAGCATCAAGCCAGGCTGCATAGAGGAAGCGGTCGAGGTGCTCTGCGGCATCAATATCCTGAAGGCGACAGGAAGGGCGGAAAACCTGCGTGAGGAGCTTGGAGATCTTCTGCTGCAAGTGATCTTTCATGCGCAGCTTGCCGAAGAAGAGGGACTGTTCACGTTGGAGGATGCAGCGAGAGCTGCTGCAGAGAAGATGGTGCGCCGCCACCCGCACGTGTTCGGCAAGCCGGTCAAGGATGCGTCAGGCAAGCCACTGACGGAATGGAAGGAAATCAAGGCATGGGAGAAGTCCGGTCGAGAGTGGGAAGAGGACTACCTGCCCGACGCCTTTGCGGAGGCCGTGCAGCTTTTGCAGAAGGCGAAGGAGCGCAAGAAATTGCAGTAGCACTAAGCGCATGAGCGTTTTGGTTCCTCAATGCCCATTGACACACTATTTATTCTATGATAGGCTGAATCCGAAAGTAACTTCATATTTTGCCGATCGGGTGCGCATAGCGCTCAATAGAGAAGCAGGTGAAAGACCTGTGCTGTCCCGCAGCTGTAATGCAGAGTCGACCTCATGATGCCACTGGGAAACTGGGAAGGCGAGGAAGATGAGGATGCAGAGCCAGAAGAACTGCCCGCTCGGAGCGCTGTTATTATTCCTGCGAGAGACAGGAAGGCGTGGCTTGTGTTTCGTGCGCCTTTTTGCTCTTTAGCAAAGAGGCTTTTTATATGTCTGGGCGAAAGCGATGGAAGGAGGTGGATGGAAGGCGTAGAATGATGGAGCATCTACAGGAAGAGATATTATGAGTATTCAGTGTTATGGATGCGAGGAGGCATGAAAGTGAAGAAGTTTTGTATGTTTCTGCTGGCGGCGATGATGATTCTCACCGTCGGCTGCGGAGGCACGGATCAGGCGAAAAACGAGCGCGCAGAGAAGGGTGAAATCGTGATCTCGGTCGGCAAGTATATGGTAGGCGAGGGTTTCGATCCGACGATGGGATGGGGGCTCTGGGGACCGGATCCGTTCCACAGCGCATTGATGGGACATGATGAAAAGAATCAGCTCATCAAGGAGCTGGCTACAAACGTTGAGCGTTCAGAGGACGGGCTGAAATATACCTTTACGATCCGGGATGATGCGAAATTCTCTGACGGTCAGCCGCTGACGGCAGAGGATGTCGTCTTTACCTACGAAACGGCGAAGAAGGCGGCCAGCGCCGTGGATCTGACCGCGATGGAGTCGGTGCGCGCCCTGTCCCCGACGCAGGTGGAGTTCAAGCTGTCACGCCCGTGGTCTGTTTTCCTCGAAACGGCGGCCTCCCTCGGCATTGTGCCGAAGCACGCCTATAAAGAAGGGTATGCGACGGCGCCAGTCGGCAGTGGTCCTTGGAAGGTCGTATCGTTCCAAAAGGAACAGCAGCTTGTGATGGAGCCGAACGAATATTATTACGGAGAAAAACCGAAGCTGAAAAAGGTGACAGCGCTGAATCTGGGCAATGATGCTGTGCTTGCAGCAGCGCAGTCCGGACAGGTCGATCTCGTCTTTGCACCGCCCGAATTTGCCAAGGCAAGCGTGCCGAATATGAAATTGGTAGTGATGGACAGCATTGACAGCTTCTGCGTCAATATGCCGCAGGAGCCGGAGCATGATGAAAACGGAATGCTCATCGGCAACAATGTGACGAGCGATCCGGCGATCCGGCAGGCGCTCAATATCGGCATTGACCGCAAGACGATCATCGAGAATGCGCTCGGCGGCTTCGGAAAGCCGACGATGA
>ERZ773197.1030-NODE-1030-length-20482-cov-5.423508_pt1 | contig 20482 bp, 22 predicted proteins | sample MGYA00580999_ERZ773197 | MGnify/ENA primary metagenome ERZ773197 (study PRJEB29015, sample SAMEA2738166) | human oral metagenome | biome: human oral; feature: human-associated habitat; material: saliva | place: China | collected 2185 ...
TCTTTTCTTTTGTGCAGTTTTTCTTTTACCTCCTTCAAGTTGAAATATTTTCTTAGTTTTTCCTCTCTTCTTTCTTTAGAAGAGGAGTCTGCATGGAATTTAACATTTCTTTCTCGATGCCCTTCTGCTCCACTCTAATCTTTCATTGGAAAAAGGTGTTTATGCATTTCGTAATTTCCAAAAATATTAAATTATTAAAATATTTTTCGACACGCTTTATTTTTTTAATAAATAGATTTTACTGTTTTTGTTAAATTTTTTTCAAAGCAGCAGAATATAAAGCTAAAAATGGCTATTTTAGGTTTTTTAAGGGGTGGGGATTCTCTTACAAATTTTTCTGCATTTAGTGGAAAGTATGCTATATTTATTCGTGGACAAAATGTCCGAGTGGATAGAAAGTCATTTTCAAAGAGGAAAAAATAGAATGTTTAAGAAAGAAGGAGACGGAATGACGATACAAGAGGAAAAAGCTTATCAAGAATTACAGATTTTAGAAGAGAGATACCCTGTGCTTGTCCCGTTGCATAAGGAGATTGCAGAGGCATTTTCCATGATGCGGGATTCTTTTGAAAGAGGCGGCAAGCTTCTTCTTTGCGGAAACGGCGGAAGCTCCGCGGACAGTGATCACATTGTCGGAGAGTTAATGAAGGGTTTTTGCAAGAAGAGAAGGATTTCCGAAAAACTCTCTTCCGAACTAAAGGCTCTTTACGGTGAGGAGGAAGCGGAGTATTTCTTAAAGCATTTGGAGCAGGGACTGCCGGCTATCGCTTTCAGCGCGCAGACTGCGCTGCATACAGCGTATAGCAACGACCAGGATGAGGCCTTATTTTACGCACAATGTCTCTTGGGATACGGAAAGAAGGAAGATGTGCTTTTCGGCATCAGTACTTCAGGCAATGCAAAGAATGTGGGATATGCCTTAAAGCTTGCCAAAGCTATGGGGATTAAGAGCATTTTACTGACAGGAAAAGACGGTGGGGCGGGGAAAGAACTTGCAGACCTTTCTATTGTTGTTCCATCTAAGGAGACCTACCGGATTCAGGAACTGCATCTTCCGATATACCATTGTTTATGCCTTATGCTGGAGCAGTATTTTTTTGGATAGCCTATAATATCGCTTTTACCGCATCTAAAAGTGTAGGAAAGTAAGAGAAGTCTTGCTTTCCTTCTTTTTTCTTGAAACGCTTGGATTTTTACCTCTTGATTTACATATGCTCTTTATCAATCTATAATAAAAGCGTAATTGTAACGAGGGTGATAAAATGAACGCTTTAGAAAAATACTTTTTAGAAAGTAATATTATTACAAATAAACAGGCGGAAGAGATAGGCATCAAAAGGCATATCTTAGCTTCACTTGTCCAGAAAGGCGAGCTGGAGAGAGTTAAAAATGGAGTCTACAAGAAAAAGGATGCCATAGATGATGACTTTGCCGCAATATCACTTAATAATGAGCAAGTGGTATTTTCTTTCCATACAGCTTTATATCTTCTTGGATTTAGTGATCGAACACCTAATGTTTTTCACATCAGTGTACCCCAGGGATATAATACAGGGCATATAAAACGAAAATTTTCAAATATTAAAGTGCATTATGTCAAGATAGATTTTTTTGATTTGGGAATTAGTAAGACAAAAACACCGCTAGGCTCTTCTGTCAAATGCTATAACATGGAAAGATGTATCTGCGATATTGTTTTAGAACGGAAGTCGGTTGATAAGCAGATATTTATAGATGCAATGACCGGATACTTTAAGAGCAAAGATAAAAATATCAGAAATCTTATCAAATACAGCAGAATCCTTGGTATTGAAGATGAAATCAGAAAATACACGGAGGTTTTATAAATGATAGGTCCGGAAAGTCTTAAAGGCAAAATAAGAAAAATTGCGAACTCTAAAAACCTCAGATTACAAGAGGTTTTACAAATGTTTTTCTTTGAAAGATTCTTGGAAAGACTGTCAAAATCTGAGTATATATTTAATTTTATCATCAAAGACGGACTTCTTATATCTTCAGATGATAACAATCTACTTCAAAAGAGCCTATAATATCGCTTTTACCGCATCTAAAAGTGTAGGAAAGTAAGAGAAGTCTTGCTTTCCTTCTTTTTTGGCTCTCTCCAACTCTTCTTTTCCGTAACCGGTTCCAAGGAGTATCGGCTTAACACCGAAGTTCTCGCCTGCCAGGCAGTCCAGAAGTTTGTCTCCTATCATATAGGAAGTACTAAGCCAGCTCTTTCTATCGGGAAGCGTTCGATTTTCCTCTTCCAGTCGGGCCTCTTCCTTCGCCGTCAATCTATAGGGGGAGTGGATTCGTATGGTACGAATGCTCTCTATGCTTCGCCCGGGACTATTTCTCTCTTCCAAAAGCATATCCCATTCCGCCTGATAAAAGAGTCCCGTCTTCGGCTTTCTGCAGGGACAGTCAGTATTGTACGGAGGGAGACCCTCCAAGTGATGAGGACAGTAGTAAATACCTTGTAGGAAGATACCCTGTGTCTTAAGTTCCTCTCTCATGTAACGGTGAAGCAGTTCTGCATCTTTCTCCGTATAATAGCCTCTTCCGATTCCTGCCTGATTCGTAATCACAACAAGTTGAAAGCCCTGTTCATAGAGAAGCTTCATACCCTCTACCACTCCGGGCAGAAAACGGAAGTCTTCTGCCTTATGGAGATAGGAGACTTCTTCATTAATTGTTCCGTCCCGATCTAAAAATACGGTCTTTTTCAGCATTTTCCGCTCTCTATATCCTTTCTAAATTGCGCATAAACACGATTACAAGGAACTTAGTGATCTCCATAATGAGATCCACATTCTACTATCTCTAAAATATTTCCCTTGACACAAAAAACCATACGATTCTTTTCATCAATGCGAACACTCCAATATCCTGCCAAATTACCGGATAATACCTCCGGCTTTCCTATACAGTTGTATCCGTTCCTATCAATGTCTTTTAGCAATCTGTTTATCTTCTTTAATGTTTTCTTATCTTGGACTTGCCAATAGAGATACTCTTCCCACGCCTCATCATGCCATATCTTTTTCATTATTCAGCCTCTATGAGTTCATGCTCATGCACTTTTTTTCCTGCTTTCATATCCGCAATACGTCTTTCCAGCATAGCAATATGCTCCTCACTATAAAATGGATCTACTGATACTTCAAAAGGTATTCTTTTCTCATTTGCAACTTTAGTCAGAAAAATATTGATTGCAGAAGACATCGTTAACCCCATTGCCGTACATGCACTTTCCGCTCTCTCTTTAATCGAATCATCCACTCGAAAATTCACTTGTGCCATAGTTCTATCTCCTTTTTTCTTTAGTATATGACAAATATTTTTCATTGTAAAGTATTTGCTATATAAATATAGGGCTTAGTAGAAGTCCTCCACCTTATGAAGCTAGGAGACTTCTTCGTTAATTGTTCCGTTCTCTATGTCCTTCCGAAACTGTGCATAATCTTCCGGGATTCCGATATCCATAAAATAGCCGTCCGAGGGAAGTGCCTGAAGATATACGCCGTCCTCCAGCCATGCAGGAATACAGTCATTTTCCAGACTCTGCTTTCCTTCCGGAATCTTCTCAATGAGGCTTTTTTTCATCACATAGATTCCCCCGTTTATTTCGCCGGGCTTCGGTGATTTCTCCTCATTTAGGCTCATTTTCTCGTTCCAGCGAAGTATGCGCCCTGTCTCATCTTTTAGGATTGCCCCGTAACGAGAGATATCTTTGATTTTCCTACTGGCTATGGTCATTACGGCTTGATTTTTAAGCTGCTCTGCCAGCAGATTTTCATAGTCCGTATGAAAATAGGTATCCGCATTTAAAACAAGGACATTTTCCTCGGAAACATGGGAAAGGGCATTTCTGATGGCTCCACCTGTTCCTAGGGGGCTTTCCTCATAAGAATAGGATATGGATAGTCCATATTCCTCTCCGCTTTTAAAGTATGCCTCTATCTGCTCTCCCATATAGCCGAGGGCAAAAATCAGGTGCTTTACGCCACTCTCGAAAAGCATTTTCACAAGATAATGAAGAAAGGGCTTCCCCGCTATATCCGCCATGGGCTTCGGGCGGTCGGAGACCACCGAACGAAGTCTCGTGCCGAGACCTCCGCATAAAAGTATTGCTTCCATTGTTCTCCCAACTCCTTCCTTCTTAACTATGCTGTGCTTGTATTATATTACTGTTTATCTATCACATAGGCTTTACAATCAGAGTATCAGCCATTTTCCATTCTTATTGGATCCTTCTCTCTTAACTATTTCCATTCTTCTTAGCTCCGCGAGATATCTTTCCGCTGTGGGTCTTGATATGCCAAGCTGTATTGCAATCGAATCCGATGCTACTGAGGGACTCTCATTGATGATTTCAAGTAGTTTTTCTATTCTTTCTCGCTTCTTGACCGCTATATGCGATAGTTTAGATTTTATCCCATCATTTATTCCATCAATTTTGTCGTTTTCGGGATTTATCCCATCATTTATCCCATCAATTTTGCCGTTTTCAGGATTTATCCCATCATTTATTCCATCATTTATTCCATCATTTTCGCCTCTTAGACGATTTATCCCATCATTTATTCCATCATTTTTGCCTCTTGGGCGATTTATCCCATCATTTATCACCTCAGTTTCATCAATTCTTTTATCCTCTTCCATGCCTGAAATAAAATCAGGATGAACAAAGATTCTAGAAATAAAATAACTATGTTCTTTATCCGTCTCAAACTCCGGTAGAGGTGATCCATTCCTTTTGATTGCATCCAATATTTTCTTGAATCCGGTATTTCTTCCTTCTGTAAGATGAAGTTCCTTAAGAAATTCTCCAATACGACGATTCCTGTATCTACGGTTAGAAACACGATAGTCCTTCAGTTGTTCACGAGTAACTGAGTAAACCGGTCCGGGATAGCTCACAATTTCAATTTTGTCTTCCTCTATTCTGACTTCTATTGGCTCTCGAACATCATATGCTTTATGATACACAGCATTTGCCAGTGCTTCCTCCAATGCCGCATAAGGATAGTTATAGATGTGATCAGCCTCCGCTCTGTCGGGATGCTTAATGATTTTCCGCTGAATATAGTTATTACTGATATATCTCAAAGCATCTTTCAATTGCTGATCGAGTGGTCCCTTAAAGGTCTGCTCATCAATTTCGTCTCCTCCAAGTCCCTTGGGAAATGCCACAACATCAATCTGCGCATATGGAAAAAACTTCTCCGGCTCGTCAGAGAAGAACATCAATCCAACATTCTTCGGTTTTCGATACTCAGGCATAGTATTACAGATTCCCATGTCTTCACAAATTTTTTCCAACGGTCTGGAATCTAAATCTTTTACCATACTGCTTCCGACAGCAGAAAGGTACTGCCTAATCAGATTAATATTTAAATCCGTCATTTCTGCCTGATGATTTACACGATCATCAAACGGAACCTTGTTGGACAAAGAATAAAGCTCATTCAGTTCATGCTGAGAGGGCTTTACTGTGCTTGCCATCTTGCGAATAAAATATGTGCGTTCTTTCGATGCTACTGCCTTAGCTTTTAGATATGTAAAATTGTCCGGACTACTGTACGGTCTCACATCTCCACCCGGTGCCCATATTACAATGAGGGTTTTTCCTTGATATTCAACCGGCGCAACAACAGGGAGATAACGTGGCTGTATCAGATTGCATTTGTTTAGCAAATCCTTCATCATCTCATCTACCTGACTTATCGGTATTCCCTCGACCGGAAGTATGGGACGTCCATTCTTTTCTTTCACACCAAGAACAATATAGCCACCTCCCCAGTTATCAATATCATTGGCGAAAGCGCAAATCGTTTTTAGCGATGCTTCAGGCATCCAGCTAGTCTTAAATTCTATACGAGCTCCCTCGACCACATTCCCTGTCAAGAGGGTTTCTATACTTGTTGGAAGTCCCATTTCATCACCTCATTTATGACCTCAGTCTCCACTTCTCCGGACTTTGTTTCACTATAAATATGATTTTTGGATTGTATATGATTTTAGCCGCATACTGCGATTTTGTAGCTGTTGAAATAAGGGGTAATCTGAGCCCGCCGGTACTTGCGAAAAACAAAGGAACTGCAGTTTTTCGCTTAGTATCCGCTGCAGGGCGAAGTTAGCGGGAGCGTGCCCCTGTTTCAACAGCTGCAAAACGCAGTGTTAGCATAATCTTCTTACAATCCAAAATCATCCTTTATCCCCTTAAATACCGCATCCGGGGAAAAGTGCTCCGCGATATACTCTGTAGCTTTCTTCGAGTACTCCCGAATCCTCGGCAGGTTCTGGTAGAGCAGGACCCCTTCATCGGCAAATTTCCGCGGATCGTCCTCTACCACCATAACTTCCTTGGCATGGGGAATGCCCTCTGCTCCGCAGGAGGTGGTGAGCACTGCTGCTCCTTCGTGAAGTGCTTCTACAACCTTACCCTTTACCCCTGCACCATAACGGAGCGGAACAATCACAAGGCGACTCTCCTGATAAAGCTCATGCAGTCTTTCATCACTCACAAAGCCGAGTACCTCGACTCCCTTTATTTTTTCCAAGTCTTTCACCTTGTCCGTAACATGGCTTCCTACTATACGGAACTTTAAGTCGGGTAGCTGTCTCTTCATAAAGGGCAGGACTTCTTCACAGAACCAAAGGACAGCATCTTCATTGGGCGGGTGGGCAAAGCCTCCTACAAAGAGGATTCCCTCTCTTTCTTCTCCGATCTTCTCTACGGCTGCAGGCTTATCGAAGACATAGGCGGTAATGGCCTTTACCGGGATGCTGTCATCTATTTTATGGATTTCCTCTACTTCCAAAGAAGAGGGATAGTAACTCATTTCCGCTTTTCCCATGACAGAGAATTCCATATTTTTAAAATACTGGATTTCCTCCAAAAGCTCCGGTTTCTGCTCAAGTTCATACTCTCTTTGAAGTCGAAGGAAGTGCAGGTCGTGTCCGTAGAATATAATCTTCCAGGGGATATTTTCCTTAATAAAATCAATATATTTCGTTGCAATATGCGGACGATTAAGGTAAGCGATATCGATCATCTCCTTGTTTCGCTCCATCCAGTTCCAGATATCGCCCTGCATCCTGCTGCCATACAATACTTCTATCCCAAGATTCTCTAAGGCCGAAGTATACGGCTCTTCCTGTAGGAAGTTGTCGCCAAGGAATTTCACGATGACCCCTTTGTCCGTCAGCAGTTTCAGATACTGATAGGTCGTTTTCGAGCCGGCATCCTTGTCAAAAGTCGGAACATAGTGATCGACAAAGAGAACATAGCGTTTTCCCTGTCCTCTTTCTCTTGCACGAAACGGATTCGGATTTCCGGTATTCACACTCTGCTTCTTCAGCTCTTCCTTCCACTTTTCCTTGAATTTTTCCTGATTTACCTTCTGGTAACGCTTTAAGCCGCTACCCTCCACATCGGTTCCGTTGGAAATTCCTTCATAGTGAATGACCTTGGAGCGGGGCTGGTAAAGGACCTTATACCCGTGCTTTCGTACGGAGAAGGCAAGGTCCGAGTCCTCGCAGTAAGCCGGTGCAAAAAGCTCGTCAAAGCCCCCTATTTCCTTCCAAAGGGAAGTGCGAATGAGGATTGCGGCACCCGAGATGTAGTCCACTTCCTTCACATAGTTATATTCCGGCTCATCCGGGTCTTGCAGTCTTCCGTAGTTCCAGCCGGAGGCATCGGACCAGATAATCCCACCCGCTTCCTGCAGTCTTCCGTCCGGGTAGACGAGCTTTGATCCCACCATACCGGCATCGGGGCGTCTTTCCATAAGTTCAAGAAGGGAAGAAAGCCAGCCCTCCGTCACTTCCGTATCATTGTTTAAGAAGAAAATGTATTCTCCTCTTGCGACTTCCGCAGCCTGATTGCAATTCTTTAGGAAGCCCATATTTTCCTTGTTTCTGGCAATGACGAGATTCTCGGAAAAGAGACGCAAATCTCTCGTTGCATCAGTAGAAACGTCATCTGCGATAATCACTTCGTATGGCGTTTCTTCCTGACTCGTATGGGCAAGAATCGATTGCAGGCAGCGATAGGTATAGTGAATCTGATTATAGCAGGGAATGACGATGCTGACCTTTGGCTGCTCTATTTTATCAAAACGGACTTTTCCGCACTCTACATAGGCCTTTCCAATCTTAAAATGCCCCAAGATCCGATTTCTTCCGTCCGGAAGAAGATAAAGGAGTAAGGTTCTGATGGGATGCAGGAAGGTCTGTGCGATATAGTATAAAATCAGTCTTCTCTTACTATCCTCCGGAAAACGGCGATTAAAGGCGGAAGAGACTTTTCTTTTAATTCTGGAAAGAAGGCTCTGATTCTTCTCAAAGTACGCCTTTTCCGTCTGAAGCTGTGCGATATCCCGTTCATGGGTAGTGATTACCTTTTCCAGGTTTCCTACATGGACCTGCGTAAGGCGGAGCACTTCTCTTTCTTTTCTTAAAGAGACATCCTTGTCCTTGATATCCTCCTGTAGATGCGCGATAATCCGTTCCTTTTCCTGAATCTCTTCCTTTTGCTTTTGGAAGTTTTCAGGACTGAAACGCTGACTGCGGTAGGCCCAGGCATTGCTCTCTTCGCTCTCTCCGTGCACTTCCTCCTGAAATTCCTGCTCCTTTTTCTCCATAAGAAGAAGCTCCGGCTTTCCTACGGAAAATAAACGGAAGAAGCTCTCCTCATCCTTGTATCGTAATTTCTCTTTATAACTTTCATACCAGTAGTGAAGGATGCGGTACTGCAGGAAACTTCTCTCCGCTCCCTCCGGGAACACCCACTCGCAGTCGATGAGAACCGCATCGTCGCCCGACATCAAAACATTTTCAAAAAGTAAATCGTAGTTTGCAGGAGCAATCCACTCTTCTCTTCCGAGAAGAAGATCTAAAGCTTCCATGATTTCCTTAACCGGCGCTTTTCCGTCCGTTATGAGCTCGCCAAGGATTTCGGAAATGCTCTTTCCCTTTAAAAAGGGGTAAACAACATAAGATAGAGAGTCCGAAGATTCGTAGGCTCTCCGAAACTGTTTTTCTTCCAAAACCCGGATCTTTCGATTCGCAAAAAAGACTTCCATCCTCTTTCTTTTCTCGGGAAGGCTTTCGATATGCGGGTTTGCTTCCTTTGTAATACTTTCCTTTAAAACAAACTTTTCTCCCTTTTTATCGGAAAGAATCTCTGTTTTAATGGCATAGCAGGGTTTTCTGCTCGCATTGTATTTTAGATAATTCAGCTTATTGCTATGGATATCCTTCATTTCGGATATGCCGACATTATTTTCTCTGAAATAATACAAAAAGCAAGGTGCGAAATTCGGAAAAACACCTTCTTCAGAAAGTGCGGCGATACTTCCGCTTTCTTCTCCTTCCTGCGGTAGCCTATCCTTGGTATAGAAATGAATCGGATAGTCCAAGGAAGGAAGCGGGAAATAAATTCTGTCCTCGCTCTTCTCATAAATGCTTTTCAGATTTTTCCCGATTTCCTGCAATTCTTTTAAGCTTGTGTAGCTCAGTTCCTTCTCTATATAGCCGGTGCTTAGGCTTTCCAGACTTTTTTCATTTTGTACCCCCAAAATGACCGCGCCGCCCGGAAGAAGCCATTTTTCCGAAAAGCTGAGGAGCATTTTCTCTATGGAATCTTGGAATAGAGTGAGGATACGCTTATTTAACGAAGGAATAAGGACATAGTCATACTGCCCTTCTTCTAAGCGAAGGGAGAGGCGCTTCACTCTCTTTTTAAGCTTGGAAGCAAAAAGCTCTTCCGACTCCTTATCGCAAAGGAGGAGAACCTTTGCATCCTTCTCAAGGCCTCCCTCTGCCGGAAAGAAATTAATCCAATCCATCAGATTCCATTTATACTCTGCAAATGTCATGCTTCGTGCCTTTCCAGAGCCACTTCGGACTCCATATCGTAAATCCCGACTGTATTTTTATTGGACAGTACGGTGATGCTTGTGATGTCGTATTTTCTATCGTAAACGGTATGCTCTCCGCCTTCAAAGCCCGTACAGGAAATGGATAGCAGATACTCTCCGCCCTGCAGGTTCATCTTTTGGCTAAAGGAGCAGATATACTCGTCTCCCGCCTTTACAGCAGGGATATTTTCCCCTTCAAAAAGCGTATTGGTTCCGCTTAAGTCCATCCCCCGCTTATCCTTTATCGTGAAGGTGAAAATGGGAGCGGCTATCTCGTCATAGAAGTGAATCCTCTCCCGAATGGTAAAGCGCTCTCCTTTTATGAGAATATTACTGAGTTTCCCATCCTTATCGAATATACCGAAGTCTACAATCTCCGCCTTTCCGTTTCCATAGAGTTGTGCGGAAGGGTTAATGCTCATTTCGTCTTTCATAAGGCGCTCCGGCTTTTCACTGTCTTTTGCAGAGAAATCGGCTTTAAGGCGATCAACTTGTTGTTTTGTGTCTACCTGCTCGCCTGTGCAGGATGTCTGACCTACGTCGGGTTCGGTACTTGTGCCGGTGGCTTGTTTTTTTTCAGCTTCGCTGTCTGATCCGTGAAGCTCCTCACGGCTCTTCTCCATATTTACTATCTTTCCATCCCCTAAGAAATCCTGCTCGTCTACAAACTTTTCCGCCACCGGATTTTTTCCGGCAAGAATCTTCTTATATTGGTCAACCATCTGCCCGGGAAGACCTTCTCCTACCTTTTCCCCCTTGTTAAAGAGGATGACGCGGTCGCAGTATTTCATAACGGAGCCAAGGTCATGCGTTACCATAAGAATGGTTGTTCCCTTCTTCTTCAGCTCGTCCATCCGATGATAGCATTTTGCCTGAAAGAAGACATCTCCGACCGAAAGCGCCTCATCGACAATCAAAATCTCCGGATCAATAGAGATATACAGCGCAAAGGCCAGGCGCACAAACATTCCACTGGAATAGGACTTCACCGGTTGGTGCACGAAGTCTCCGATATCTGCAAAGTCTAATATATCCGGGAGCTTCTTATCCATTTCCTCCTTACTGATGCCCATCATGGTGCCGTTCATGTAGATATTTTCTATACCGGTATAATCCTGATTAAAGCCGGCTCCAAGCTCAAGAAGAGCGCAAACTGTTCCCTTTGTTTCCACACTGCCGCTTGTCGGGCTGAGAACCCCGGTAATAATCTTTAGCATGGTGGACTTTCCGGAACCGTTTGTTCCGATGATGCCTACCGCTTCGCCTTTATTTACCGAAAAAGAAATATTTTGCAGGGCAAAGAAATCCTTATGATAGGATTTCTTTCGTATACTGATACTTTCCAATAATCGGTCTATAGGACGGTCATACAGACGATAGACCTTACTCACATTTTTTACGGAAATCAACTCTTCATTCACCGGTTTATTCTCCCCCTGGCTCTCTTACTTCACCCTCTATGGGCATTTGGGAAAATTATAGCATTCTCAAGGGTTCCGGTCAAAGAAAGCTTGCTTTTGAAGCAAATATTTCCTGCCATATTATACAACTGTATAAAAAAACAGCTCCACTTTCGTGGAGCCGTTTCTCTTAATCTACCTGGTATGGCAGCAATGCAATGTGTCTTGCACGCTTAATTGCTGTTGTAATTGCTCTCTGATGAGATGCACAGGTACCTGTGATTCTTCTGGGAAGAATCTTACCTCTCTCGGAAATGTACTTTCTGAGAGTTCCAACATCCTTATAATCTACCGGCTTAGACTTCTCACCGCAGAATGCACATACTTTCTTTCTGCTACGGAAGCCGCCAGCCCGTCTTGGTCTTGCTGCACCGCTTTTATCTGACTTCTGAAATGCCATGGCTTTCCTCCTTAAAATGGCAAGCTACATCTTGCCCTCTTTCATCCTGAGGAAAACTTCCCAACCTAGGTGAAGGGGAGTCCCTCGTCCTCTACCCCATCAGGTATACTCATAAATCCTTCGCTTAAGTCATCTGTTCCGCCCATAAACGGACTACTCGACTCTCTGGAATAGGAAGAGCTTCCGCCTCCCTGTCCTTTGCTGTCTGCGAACTCCTGATCCTCCACAATGATGTCTGTGGTATAAACAGTCTGTCCGTCTTTGTTCTGGTAACTGCCGGTTTGAATGCTTCCGGAAACCAACATACGCATACCCTGATGCATATACTTCTCGGCAAATTCCGCTCTCTGTCCAAAGGACACGCAACGGATAAAGTCAGCAGTAGGCTGACCATCGCCTTGGTTTCTTCTTCCTCTTCTATCCACCGCAAGCGTATATCTTGCGATAGCCAAGCTATTCTCTCCTTGTGAATACCGAATCTCAGGATCTCTTACCAATCTACCCATTAGGATAACTTTGTTCATCTTTTACTCGCTTTCCGCTTGCTTATTCAGCTACAGTTTCTGCTGCAGTCTCTGTTGCCTTCACCTCAGCTGCTTCTTCAGGCTTAACAACAAGATAACGGATTACCGGCTCCATGATACGAACCTGGTTCTCGAGCTCGTTAGGAGTGTTTGCATCTCCTGTGAACGGGATGAAATAGTAGTAGGCTTCTTTCATGTGCTGAATTTCATAAGCCAGTCTCTTCTTACCCCACTCTTCGATAGGCTCTACAACAGTACCATTGTAACGGGTGATAAATCCCTTAATCTTTTCAATGGCTGCTGCTCTCTCCTCATCATCGAGCTTCGCACTGAGAACAACGCATAACTCATACTTGTTCATTCGCTTTTACCTCCTTATGGTCTCTGGCCTTTCCTTTTGGAAAAGCAAGGAATAGTGATACAGTCGCCTATTTTAACAAAAAAACTGTAGTTTCGCAAGCTAATTATTAGTTTATTTTTGCTGTATTGTTTTAGTTTATTGTGCTTTAGTTACTTTGTTTATTCCCGGAGTAAATCCTACAAGGGGATTTACCCGTGAAACTTATTATAGGAATTCACCTTATGGTTACTTTAGGGAACTCAAATGTCATCCCTAAAGTACAACTTTTCTTTTGAAAGTCTATGGAGAAGTTCTTCTTCCCCCTCTTCCGGATAGCCTGTATAGCGGCAGAAGAGCTCCTTATTCAGAATTTTCATCATAATAACGGGATGTTCCGGAAGCTCATCTTCTTCGGAGGAGAACCTTGCTTCTTCCTCTCTCCTACTTAAGAGTTCTTCCGTAGGAATCGCATAAAGCTTGTAGTCCGACAGCTTTTCCGCTTTTAAAACATCCGCTTTCTCCGATAACAAAAGCTTCGTATCCTTTCCCGCTTTTTCTTCAGATTCTCTGAAAGTCTCCGGCTCATCCGTGATAAACTTCGCTACAGTCTGAAAGCCATAGGGCGTATAAATCTTCTCCATTACAGGAAGTAGGAAGCAGAAGGCTTCTCCTTCCTCTTTCAGGAGCTGAAAGCTATAGCTGAGCAGCTCCCCCATAATTCCCTGCTTTCTCTTATCTTTTCTCGTTGCCACCGCATAGATATAGCTCGCCGTGATTTCCTTTCCGAAAAAGGAGAGCTGAAAGGGATTTAAATGCAGCATAGCAATCACTACGCCGTCCTCTTCCATGGCAAGAATCCGTTTCGGTCTCTTCTTGTAATAAAAGTCCAGAAAGGCTTCCGTGTCTTCCGGAAAAATCTCTCTATACAAGTCTTTTGTTCTCTCCTGCTCTTCCGGTGTATTAAGAAGCAGAATCTTCCTGCTCATACTGCATAACCTCTTCTTCAAACTTATCTACGACATAGTTCTCATAGCCCCGAAAATCCTTTTGCACAAGCATATATTTTCTCGCAAAGCCGATAGGATTGTAGCTTTCCTTCGCCTTTCTTAACCCGGCAAGTCCCATATCATCCTCCCTGTTCACAAGCTTGGCCTGCGGGAATTCGTGAAGCAGGAACTCCTGATTGATAACCTGATAAATACCCGGAATCTCCGGATTTCCTTTTTCTATAGAAATACAAGCCATCTCCTCTTTCGGATTATATGCGCCGATGGAAAAGGCTTCCAGCCTCCCGTCTACGAAGATTCCTCCAATATAATGGTCGATACTCATACAATTTTGTAAAACTTCATGGATCCCCTTGATTTCGTACTCCAGGGTATCCTCTCCGTTTCCTTCTTCCTTTACACGGGACTGATACCATCGGTCCAGAAAATCCCAGACCACCTGCTTCTCGCTACAACAGATGCTGCGATACTCCCAGCGTCCCTCATACTCCCTTTTAAACTTGTTGACCAGATTTTTCTTCTTATGAAAACGCTTACCGGGAAGCGTCCGGAGCTCCTCCGCGTCATAGAGATAATCCTTAAAATCCTCCTCTTCTTTCACAAGATAGCGGGGATTCTCCTCCAGAGTAAGGAATTTGATTGCCTCCTCATCCGCAAGGTAGATCTTTAAGGGCTGTTTTAAAACTTCGTTGAAATATTCTTCAATTCTCTTAAAGTAAACGGGAAGCGCCTCTTCGTCACAATACGGCATCGCCGTGTACTTTTCTCCGTCTCTGTCCATCAGAAGAAAAAGAGCCTTGTCCTCTTCTTCGGCAATCAGAATATCACAATATTCCCGCCATAGATAACTATCGAGAGCACAGCTATCACAGGTTTTGTTCGGTCTTCGATAAAAAAACGGAGCTATGCGCGTAGAATCCTCTACACGCATCTCTGAAAATTGCAATGCATTTGCATCTGCCATGAATCTTCGTTCCTTTCCTTTTGTACTGTAGTTCTCCTATTCTACCATAGATTGGGAAAAGAAAAGGAAAAAAGAACGCTTTTCCTCCTTTCTTTATGCTTTTTTTAGCTTTCATCGGGAAGCATCTTCTCTGTAGACTCCTCACCAATGATTTCACCCAATCTAGCATAGGAAAATGTACTTGAATAGCCCTCATATTCGGATAATATCCATATATGGATATGGTTTTCTTTGCCTCATCTCTGTAAAAAGGAAGATGACTTCCCTATGTTGTTCTATTTTTTCTTTCTTCTTTCCCGATTCCGTATATATGATTCAACTCCTCCGTATACTCCCCTTTATTCTTATACACTACAAGGGGAGGCAGAATCCGAAGCTCCACACCGGCATCCTTTACCGCCTCAACAAGGAATAGCTTTGCTTCTCCGTTTACATAGGAATGCACTGTCCTAAGTCTCTTCGGCTCAAGCTTATTTTCCCGCAATATGCTGATGATCTCCGCCATCCTCTTCGGGCGATGTACCAAAAAAAATTTCCCGCCGGATTCCAAAGCAAAGCTTGCAGCCCTTGCCACATCCTGAAAACGACACAAAATCTCATGCCTTGCAATAAGTTTTTTCGATTCCGGGTTCTGCAGGTCCGACTGCATATAGGGCGGATTTGCCGTTACAATCTGATAGCGGTGAGAAAGCCGTTCTCCATTTTTCTTTCTAAGCTCCGTAATCTTACAGAGGTCACCCGTCAGCATTTCCATACGCTCTTCTTCCTGATTTAAGGCTATGGAACGCCTTGCAAGCTTTACCGCCTCTTCCTGGATTTCCAGTCCGCAGATTTCCTCTGCTTCCGTCTTCGCGGCAAGGAGCAGGGGCACAATACCGTTTCCGGAACATAAATCCAAAACCCGATACCCCTTCTTTACGGATTCTTTAGCAAATGCGCTAAGTAGCACTGCGTCTATTCCATAACAAAAGGCTTCCGTATCCTGCACAATACGGTAGCCTTTACATTGTAAGTCGTCGATTCTTTCCACAGCTTACTCCAAATCCATTTTCCGGCGAGGCTTGAACTTTAGGTCGGAAACAGCATACTCTCTAAGCTCTTTCTCATCCTCTTTTTCCAAATTCACAATCAGCTTCACTTTCTGGTTTAAGACGGAAACGGAAACCACTTCTCCTTTTAAGCCGTCTTTTGTCGTAACAAAATCTCCCAATGCAGGGAGCTTGGAATTTAAGAAGTCGTAGACCTCTTCTTCATTTTTCAAACAGCACATCAGTCTTCCGCAGACCCCTGAGATACTGCTGGGGTTTAAGGAAAGCCCTTGGTCTTTGGCCATTTTGATGGAAACCGGTGCGAATTCGGAAAGGAAGCTATGGCAGCAAAGCGGTCTTCCACATACACCAAAACCGCCAAGCAGCTTCGTTTCATCTCTCACTCCAACCTGCCTAAGCTCAATTCTTGTTCGGAAAATTGCCGCAAGATCCTTTACAAGAGCACGGAAATCCACTCTTCCCTCTGCAGTAAAATAAAACAATGCCTTTCCTCTGTCGAAGGTATATTCTACATCAATAAGCTTCATTTCAAGGCCGTGCTCTTTGATCTTCTCCTGACAAATCGCATAGGCCTTCTGCTCTTCCTTATGGTTCTCTTCGTATTTTAGCCGGTCTTCTTCCGTTGCTTTTCGAATAATGTCCTTTAGCGGGGCAACAATTTTTTCCTCCGGCACTTCCTTATTTTCCAAAAGAATCTCTCCGTACTCGACTCCTCTGGAAGTTTCCACTATGGCATATTCTCCACGGGAAAAGTTGACTCCCCTGGGAGAAAAATAGTACACCTTTCCCGCTGTTCGAAACTTAACGCCAATTACTTCTGTCATATAGTAAAACTCCTATACCTCTTCACTTAAAAGAAAAAACAAATCCATTAACTGCAAGGAACTCTGTACATTATACAGCTTTCCTTCCTTATATCGTTCCATATACTCTCCCCATCGCCCCAAGGCTCTGAAGGAATATCGTTCTCCCATTTCCACAATATGCACGACAGCTTCTCTGCCGTATAAAAGCTTTGTATCTTTAGAGCATTTATAGCATAACACATCCCTTAAAATAATATCAAGAAAGCAAAATAAATCCTCGCTATCCACCGTACTCAGCTCCTCGACAAATTTTTGCATTTCCAGCTGGCTCTTCCGATTGATTTCCCGTATAAACGGAAGAAGCCTTGCCAGAATCGGATTCTGCATGAGTGTCTCCCAACGCTTCTCTATATCCATCTCTCCGACAAATACTCTTACAACACGGCTTAGAACCGTAGGGAGGAGTCTTGTCGCATTCTTTGCAAGAAGAAGGATTATCACATGCTCCGGTGCCTCTTCCAAGGTCTTTAAAATCGCATTCTGCGCTTCTATAGTCATACTGTCGCTGTGCCAAATCAGATAGACCTTGTACTTCCCTTCTTTCGGCGATATCTCTACAGTCGCTTTCACATCCCGCCGAATCTGCTCTATTGAGATACTCCCCTTCTTTCCGCCTCCCTGTTTCTCCTCGAAATTCACAATAATGCAGTCCGGATGCTCTCCCTTTTGCACCCGGGCTGCAACGTTTTCCTTATATTCTTTCGCGCTTGCAAAGCCTTTTTCCTGAAAATGCTCTTCTTCCGAAAGCACGGTCGCAGCAAACTGCCCTGCCATCCTCTCCAGTTCTTCCTCTTCCTGCCCAAGCAAAAGATAAGCATTGTGAATTCTGCGGGTGGAGATTGTATATTGCTTCATTTTTTATTTTTCTCCAAATCTTTATCTTGCTGTAACAAATTGTAAGATATGCCCCTGCATATTGAATCAGCGATTATATCCCGATATATTAAATCACAGATTGTATTCCGATATATTGAATCACAGATTGTATTCCGACAGATTGTATTCCGATATATTGAATTAAATATCAGTCAAGGCTATGGAATAAGACATTCACGTAAATCCCCCAGTATTTCCTCAACACAGGCGGAAAGTTCGATATTCCGGTATCGTTTCTCAATTTCAGCTTCTTGCAGCTTTTCTTCAGAAAAGTCCTCGTCGTCTGCTTTAAAACGACGCTGAATTTCCTCCTCCGTCATCTTTCCTTTCCCTTCCTCCCGAAGAAGGGCTCTTTGTAGGCGGAGCTCTGTCGGTACTTCAATATAAATCGGAATAATATTTTCCTTTCCAATCTTCTTCTTTAGCTGCAAATAGCTTTCCAAAGTCCCGATAGCCAGCATAGAAGCAGTATCGGTCAAATCTTCCTCCGCCTCGGTTCCTTTTTCATGATTCTTTGTTCCTGCAGAATCCGCTCCGCTTTTCCGTTTTTCCTCCGGTAAAATTGTACCGTAGTACCATTTTCCAAAAACAGTGTCATAAACCCGGTATTCCGCCATTTCTCCGGAAGCAATATAGTTTAGGAATTCTTCTTTTGTTATAAAGTGGTACTCTTGTCCTTCTATTTCCCCCTCTCGCATAGGGCGGGTAGTATAGGGAATCAGCTGCTTCCAGCCGGTTCTCTCTAATAATTTATGGAAAATGCTGTCCTTTCCTGAGGCTGATTTTCCCATAAGGTAATATATCATTCTGCTTTCCTTTTTATAATAACCGTAGAGCTAATCATCATATAAAACGTATGGAAAGAAGTTATGGTGAAACCACGCCGGGGCCTACTTCATCATCACCATGGTCTATTTCGGGTCCTTCTCCGATTACGGCGTTGTCCGGGTTTTTCGTTCCTTGACTGCTTTCTTTTGTTTTTGATTTTTTGCTTTCAAGGGTCGGAGACTCCCCTATACTTTCCTTCTCTCCCTTCCCTTCTTTCTCGCTTTTACTTTCCTTCGTTGTACTACTTTCCTTTGTCTTATCTTCCTTTTCTTTAGCCACTTCCGTAGTACTTTCCTTTTGGCTTTCTGCAGATTCCACAGTACTTTCTTTTGTGCTTTCCGCCATGCTTTCCTTTTCTTTCTTTTTCGTTTCTTTCACTTCTTCGGTGATGACTACCGCTTCCTTGGTCTGTTCTACGGAAGCCTCGGTTTCCTTAAGGTTCGGTAGTGTAAAGCCGTAAATATTTTTGAAAAGAATAAAGCCTGCAACTATGGTTACTACAACAATAGAAAGAGCAAATAGCAAGCGGAGCACATCTCCGATAAAATTTGCTTCATCATCCACTCTTTTTCGTTTATTTCGTTGATCTTTCATAATATCTCCCCAAAATGAACTGTAATTTAACTATTTTATCATTCAAGAAGCTTTTTGTCTTGAAAGAAATGAATTTCTTCCAAGGAGATATGGATTAATTCTCTACAGAGATGCATTTCTCACAAATTGAAATGGATTTCTCCTGAAAAGATAAGCTTCTCTTCACCGCTGTCCAGTTCTACTTTGAGTTCCCCTTTTGGAGATATTTCGATAACCTTTCCCTGCAGTTCAACTCCATTTTCCTCAAAATAAACCGTCTTTCCCAAAACAAGATTCTTTTCTCGGTATTCTTTCAGGACTTCCTCTTCATTGCAGATAGAAAAATAGTGATAAAGTATTGTTGCAATAAGAATATTACGGTCAAATTCTTTGCATTTTTCTTCATCATAGCTGCCGAAAAGAGAGCCGGCAATATTTTCCAATTCCTTGGGGTATCCTTCTATGGGAGTAAATAGATTGATTCCGATTCCCATAATGCAATATTCCAAGCTTGGACTTTGCTGCGCTGAACCGTTCTCCAATTTGAATGTCTGATCCGGATTCGTCGAAGTAGAATTTTCTTTCGTAAAATTCGAGTCTATCTTCGCAGTGAATGCACCGGAGCAAAACTTCCCTTCTGCAAGGATGCCACAGATTTTTTTTCCCTGTAAAAAAAGGTCATTAACCCATTTAATGGATAAAGATATTCCGTAAAGCTCCTCTATTGCTCGTACTACTGCCACAGCTGCGTGTGTGGTAATTAGTATAGCATTTCCTTGCTTATCTTTCGGTCTTGTAAATATAGAAAAATAAAGCCCCATCCCCCTTGGGGAATAAAAGCTTTTTCCCTGCCGTCCCCTTCCTGCGGTCTGGTAATCCGTAAGAAAAACAGCCCCATCAGGTAGTACTCCCTGTTTTAGAAAGTCTTTCATTTCTGAATTGGTAGAAACACTTTCTAATAAAATATGGATTGACGGTACTATCGGATTTGATTCTAAATCCACTTTATCTATATAATATTGCAGTATTTTTTTTTCATCTAAAGCGAGCATTACGATTCTCCAGTCCTTTCCAAACTTTCAATTTGCAATAAACCGGCATAGTATTCCTCCAGTTTAGAGAATAAATCCTTATAATCCTTCAAAATCTGCTTACGCTTCAGTTCTGCTCCGATTGCATCATAAAGATAATCATCCTCTTCTTTGATTGATGCAATATCAAGCCTTCCTTCATCATCGAATTGCATCAAAAAAACACCGCCTATATCCTCCGTAAAGACAACGGCAATCTTCTGCAGACTTGCTTTTACTTCTTCAGGCAAATTCTGAAACCGTGGATTAAAGAAAAATTTCTCTATATAGGAGTTTGCGCCGCACAGAACTCGCTTCGCAGACTCGCCTTCTTCTTTTATCATCATATTGTTTATCCTTTCAGTCTATACTTGATTCCTTGGTCTATAATACGTGTTTTGTTAACATTTATCAATTCATCCGAAGTTCAAATCACCCTACATCCTTTATTTATCATGCTGTAGAGCAGTTTTAGTTTTTGATAAATAAAAAAATCTCAAGGACTTTCCTTGAGATGATAAAATGACGCCAACGAGACTCGAACTCGTGATACCACCGTGAAAGGGTGGTGTCTTAACCGCTTGACCATGGCG
>ERZ773197.1031-NODE-1031-length-20474-cov-6.633821_pt1 | contig 20474 bp, 19 predicted proteins | sample MGYA00580999_ERZ773197 | MGnify/ENA primary metagenome ERZ773197 (study PRJEB29015, sample SAMEA2738166) | human oral metagenome | biome: human oral; feature: human-associated habitat; material: saliva | place: China | collected 2185 ...
GATTCTTACACAGCTTGGCTTGTCCCTTATCATGCCACTTTTACTTTGCCTATTTTTGGTATATCGCCTAAGAGAAGTTTTTTCTCTGGGCTATTGGATATACATTCCCGCTTTTTTCTTTGGCTTAGGTGGTTCATGTATGACGGCATATAAAGTCTACCTTTCCGTTTGTAAAAAGGAAGAGGAAGAAAAGAAAAGTAAGGACAAGGCATTTAACGAACATAAGTCCTGAAAAGGAAAATCTGTCCTGAGACGGATGTTTTGTTTATTGCGAAAGTCTCTTACCTATGGAAAGGAAGAAAAATGAGGGTTCAGGAAACTGTGAAGAAGGAAAGTCTGCAGATTGCCGTGCAAAGCGGCATAGCCACGTTTATTATGTGGATTTGCATTTTCATTCTTCACCATTTTATTCCGGAGAAAGTGAGCTTTGATTATCGGGTGATTTTGTCCGGACTGCTTGGAACAGTTGTAGCTGTAATGAATTTTTTGTTAATGGGGATTACGGTGCAAGGGGTTCTTAGCGTAGAAAATCAGGAAGAGGCCTACCAGAGGATGCGGCTCTCTTACCGAAAACGTACCATGTTACAGCTTGGCTGGATTATTCTTGCTATTGTGGCACCTTGCTTTCAAGCCGTACCGGGTATTATTCCTTTACTTTTTCCGGGAGCATTTCTTCGCATAAGAGGAATTGTAGAGTGGAGAAAGGGTAAAAATCAAAAACAAGGAGGTGAAAACTAGAGTATGAATTTTGATATTTCCGGCGCAAAGATATTCTTGAAAATTCCTACGGGAATTCCTGTTTTAGGGGACTTTTTGCTTTCGGAAACCCTAGTCGTCAGCTGGGTGGTTATGCTCATCATTACCGGTCTTTGCATTTTCCTGACAAGAAATCTGAAGGTGGAAAATATCGGTAAGAGGCAGGCTATAGCGGAGCTAATTGTGGAAAGTGCGAACAATCTTGTTCGGACCAATACGGGAGGAAATCGTTTTGACAAGATGATTCCTTTTGTGGCGGCACTCTTTGGAACAAGTATTGTTTCGAACTTAATCAGCTTGACGGGCTTACGAAGCCCCACAGCAGATTTATCGACGGAAGCGGCCTGGGCCATCGTCGTATTTACCATGATTACGGCAAACAAGATTAAGGCCGGCGGATTTTTGGGCTACCTAAAGGGCTTTACTACCCCGATTTTCATTATGACACCCTTCAATATCCTTTCGGAGATTGCTACCCCCATTAGTATGGCGTGTCGTCATTTTGGAAATATTTTATCCGGTATTGTTATCAACGGATTGATTTATGCCGCACTTGCGCTTGCGTCATCCGCAATACTTGGACTGATTCCGGGAGCTGTTGGAGCATTTTTATCCCATATTCCTATCTTGAGTGTAGGTTTACCGGCTATCTTATCCTTTTATTTTGACTGGTTCTCCGGAGCCATGCAGGCATTTATCTTCACCATGCTCACGATTATGTATATCGCCAATGCGGCGGAAGGATAAATACTTCTGAAAATAAATACTTGAGAAAATACATACTGCAGAGAGATAAATATTATGGAAGGATAAGTCGGCGAAAGATAAATACTGCAGAAGAATAAATCTTGCAGAAGAAAAGTTAATTTAAAATAAACAGGACACATGAGAGCCTGTTTAGTATAGGAAATGAATTTCTAGGAGGAAAACAATGAGTGATTTTCAATTTTTGGCAAAAGGTATTGCATTAGCAGGTTGTGGAATCGGTGCAGGAGCAGCATTGATCGCTGGTATTGGACCCGGTATTGGAGAAGGTAACGCGGTAGCAAAGGCACTCGAAGCCATCGGAAGACAGCCGGAGTGTAAGAGTGATGTTACTTCCACCATGCTCCTCGGTTGTGCTATCGCAGAGACCACGGGTATCTACGGTTTCGTTACCGGTCTTCTTTTAATCTTCGTTGCACCCGGAATGTTCATGAACTTCCTTGCATAATAGGATGATTTTCCTAAATAGAAGATAGAAAGGAGAAAAAGGATGGAATCGCAACAGTTGGTAACCATCATACCGTGGACCTTCATTGCCCAGATTTTGAACCTTTTTATTCAAGTATATCTGATTAAACGCTTCCTCTTTAAGCCAATCAATGAGGTTTTACAGAAGAGACAGAAGCTTGCGAATCAGAATATAGAAGAGGCAAAGAAAGCAAAGGAAGATGCGGAAGCTGTTAAGGCGGAATATGAGAGCAGCATGTCCGATGCCAGAGGTGAGGCCAGCCGTATTATTGAAGACGCAAAGAAGGATGCAGGCATCCGTGCGGAGGAAATGATTAAAGAGGCACAGGCTGAAGCAAGCTCCATCAAGGCAAAAGCGGAAGCGGATATTCGTCTGGAAAGAAAGAAAGCTTTGAATGAAGTGAAGGACGAAATCGGAAGCCTCGCTATGGACATTGCCGGTAAAGTCGTGGAGAAGGAAATCCACGAAGATGATCATAAGGCTTTAATTGATGAATTCTTACAAAATGTAGAGGAGGCATCATGAATCAGTCGTCCGCTTTGTATGGGAAGAGCTTTTATGACTTAGCAAAGGAAGAGAAGATTACGAAGGAAGTTCTGGAGGAAATGGAGCTTGTGAAGGCTCTTTTCCGGGAAAACCCCGATTATATCCGTCTTTTGCTGGAGCCGTCTATTCCTAAGAAGGAAAGACTATCTCTTTTAGATCAGGCTTTTTCGGAAGACTTACAGCCTTATCTTTTAAACTTTTTAAAGGTTTTATTGGAAAAGGGCCTGCTCAGGAGCTATTCCGAGTGCTACAAAACATACAAAAAGCGATATCAAGAGGATGAGGGAATTACCGATGCTCTTGTGGTCAGTGCTGTAGCTTTAAGTGAAGAGCAGAAAGCGGCTTTGATTACAAAGCTGGAGAAGCTTTGTCAGAAGAAGATTATCCTGTCGGAGAAGATTGACCCCGAGGTTTTAGGGGGACTCAAGGTGGAAGTCGACGGAAAGACCTTAGACGGTACCGTTTCCGGCAGATTAAAAGAGATACGGAAAAATGTAAATGAAGTAGTCTTGTAAAAAGGATGGGCATAGAATGGAATTAAAACCAGAAAAAATATCCGAGGTCATTCGAAGCCAGATTAAATATTACCAAAATGCTATCGTACAAAATGAAACCGGCACCGTCCTTACGGTTGGTGACGGTATTGCCAGAGTTTCCGGCCTTACAAACTGTATGGCGGGTGAGCTTCTGGAGTTTAGTGACGGTACTTTCGGTATGGCGCAGAACTTGGAAGAAACCAGTGTTTCCGCTGTCCTTTTCGGTTCCGATGTGGGAATCAAGGAAGGACAGAGTGTAAAGCGTACAGGAAGAGTTGTTTCTGTACCGGTTGGCGAGTCTCTGATTGGCAGAGTAGTGAATGCCATCGGACAGCCTATTGATGGAGCAGGCCCCATTGAGAGCACGGAGTTCCGTGCTGTAGAAAGTCCTGCACCCGGCATTATCAAAAGACAGCCGGTTAAAGAGCCTTTGCAGACTGGAATCAAAGCCATTGACTCCATGATTCCTATCGGAAGGGGACAAAGAGAGTTGATTATCGGCGACAGACAGACCGGTAAGACAACGATTGCTATCGATACCATTATCAACCAGAAGGGGAAGGATGTAATCTGTATCTATGTCGCTATCGGACAGAAGAGATCTACGGTTACCGCTCTTGTGAATGAATTGAAGGATGCCGGCGCTATGGATTATTCCATCGTTGTTGCGGCAACCGCTTCCGAACCGAGCCCCTTGCAGTATATCGCGCCGTATGCAGGCTGCGCGATGGGCGAGTATTTCATGCATCAGGGAAAGCACGTCCTGATTATTTATGATGATTTGAGTAAGCACGCCGTGGCATATCGTGCAATTTCCCTTCTGATCAGAAGACCGCCAGGAAGAGAAGCTTATCCCGGAGACGTTTTCTATCTGCATTCCAGACTCTTAGAGAGAGCGGCTAAGCTTTCCGACGAGCTTGGAGGAGGATCCCTTACGGCGCTTCCGATTATTGAGACACAGGCAGGAGATGTATCGGCCTATATTCCGACTAACGTCATCTCCATTACAGACGGACAAATCTTCCTCGAGACCGAGCTTTTCCACAGCGGAATCATGCCGGCGGTTAACCCCGGTATCTCCGTATCCCGTGTAGGCGGAAACGCACAGATTAAGGCTATGAAGAAGGTTGCCGGTACTTTGAAGCTCGTTTATTCGCAGTTTAGAGAGTTGCAGTCTTTCGCCCAGTTCGGATCCGATCTGGATCAGGATACCAAGCAAAGACTGGCACAAGGTGAACGTATCGTGGAAGTACTGAAGCAGGGCAAGGGCGAGCCCGTTCCTGTAGAAAAGCAGGTAGCGATCCTCTACGCCGTAGTACACGGTATTTTGAGCAAGGTGGAAGTAAAGGATATCAAGAAGTACGAAGAAGAGCTGTATCATTTCCTTGATTCCGATGCGGAGGCGGTCAATACTATGCAGGCTATCGTAAGTACCGGAAAGCTGGAAGAGGATACGGAGAAGAAGTTAAATTCTTCCTTGGAGCGTTTTACAGAGGAATTTTTAAAGAGACTGTAGAAGTAGAGAAAAAAGGAGAAAAACATGGCTGCAAATATGAAGTCCGTGAAACTCCGTATTAAAAGCATTCAAAACACAATGCAGATTACCAAGGCAATGGAACTCGTAGCTTCTTCCAAGTTAAGAAGAGCGAAGGAGAGGGCGGAGAATACGAAGCCGTACTTCCAAACTCTGAAGAAAACCTTGTCGGAAATCGCAAACGGCAACACAGACTTTTCTTCTCCCTATGTGAAGAGAAACGCATCGGAAAAATGGTGTTATGTGCTGATTGCCGGTGACCGAGGCATGGCGGGAGGCTACAATGCGAACCTTTTCCGTGCCCTTGAGGAAGAAGTGAAGGGAAAGGATTTCGCTTTATTTCCCTTAGGAAAGAAAGCCCTTGAGTATGGAAGGCAGAAACACTACAGCATTGTGAATGAAAACTATAGTTTGGTAGGAGAACTCAATGTCTCCGATACCTATGCCATAGGAAAAGAACTCTGTAAAGCCTACCGTGAAGGGGAGTTTGGACATATTGTTCTTTTGTATACAGACTTTATTTCCATGATGAGCCAGAAGGTAGACAGCCTTTCCCTCCTGCCCCTTTCAGACCTGAAAGAGGAGAGTGAAGAAGAGGCGAAGGCAATCCGAAACTTGATTCTTTATGAACCGAGTGGAGAGGATGTTTTTAATGCGATAGTGCCGGAGTATCTTGCCGGACTTGTCTATAGCGGTATTTGCACTTCTGTTGCCAGTGAACTTGCGGCAAGAAGAACTGCAATGGAAGCGGCTACGGACAATGCCGGAGAGATGATTGATAAATTGAGCCTATTCTATAACAGAGCCAGACAGGCAAGTATTACCCAGGAAATTACGGAAATTGTTGCCGGTGCGGAAGAGTTATAGGATAGCTAGAGGAGAAATACATGACAGAGAAACATGTAGGAAAGGTCATACAGGTCATGGGCGCCGTTCTGGATATTCGATTCCAGGAAGGCGAACTGCCAGCTCTCTTAAATGCCATTTCCATTCAGCTTAACGGACATGAGCTGATTTGTGAGGTGGCACAACAGTTGGGGGATGACACGGTTCGCTGCGTTGCCATGAGCTCAACGGATGGCCTTGTAAGAGGAACAGAAGCAGTTGATACAGGGAGCCCCATTACGGTGCCTGTTGGAGACGGCTGCTTAGGACGAATTTTTAATATCTTGGGTGAGCCAGTGGATGAGAAGCCGGCTCCCGAAACAGAGGAAAGATGGGCGATTCATCGTCCGGCTCCTTCTTTTGAAGAGCAGACTCCCGCAACAGAAATCCTGGAGACAGGTATTAAGGTAGTTGACCTCATTTGCCCCTATGCAAAGGGTGGTAAAATCGGTCTCTTCGGCGGTGCGGGTGTAGGAAAAACCGTTTTAATCATGGAGTTAATCCACAATGTCGCAACAGCACACGGCGGTATTTCCGTATTTACCGGTGTAGGAGAGCGTACCCGTGAGGGTAACGACCTTTACGGGGAAATGAAGGAAAGTGGCGTTTTGGATAAGACAGCCCTAGTTTACGGACAGATGAATGAGCCGCCCGGGGCAAGAATGAGAGTCGGACTTTCCGGTCTTACTATGGCGGAGTATTTCCGTGATGTGAAGCATCAGGACGTACTACTTTTCATTGACAATATCTTCCGTTTTACGCAGGCAGGATCAGAGGTTTCCGCACTTCTCGGAAGAATGCCTTCTGCCGTAGGATATCAGCCGACCCTTGCAACCGACATGGGTGCTTTACAGGAGCGTATCACTTCCACAAAGCAGGGTTCTATTACTTCCGTTCAGGCGGTTTATGTGCCTGCGGATGACCTAACAGACCCGGCTCCCGCAACAACCTTTACGCACCTTGATGCGACGACCGTACTTTCCAGAGATATTGCAAGTAAGGGTATTTATCCTGCGGTGGATCCTCTGGATTCCACCAGCCGTATTCTTACTCCGGAAGTTGTCGGAGAAGAGCACTACCAGGTAGCAAGAGGCGTACAGCAGGTTTTACAGCGTTATAAGGAATTACAGGATATCATCGCCATCATGGGTATGGATGAGCTTTCCGAAGAGGATAAGATTACTGTTTACCGTGCGAGAAAGATTCAGAACTTCCTGTCTCAGAGCTTCTCCGTAGCGGAGCAGTTTACCGGTCTTGCAGGAAAGTATGTTCCTCTTAAGGAAACCATTCGCGGCTTTAAGATGATTCTGGACGGAGAATGCGACGCTCTTCCCGAGTCTGCATTCCTCTTGGTAGGAACGATTGAAGAAGTCTTTGAAAAAGCAAAGAAACAGTAAGGAGGGACGCTTATGGCAATGTTCCCATTAGAGATTGTTTCTATGGACGGAGAGAAGTTCAACGGCGAAGTGGAAAGACTGAGCCTTCGCAGTATCACCGGAGATTTGGCTATCATGGCGCATCACATTAACTACTGCACTGCAGTGGGAATGGGAACAGCCAAGGTCATTCTTCCGGACGGTACAGAGCGGAAGGGCGCCTGCATCGGCGGTATGCTTTCCATGATGGATAACCACTGTAGATTGATTCCGACCACCTTCGAGTGGAGTGATGAGATCGACGTGGAGCGTGCAGAGCGCGCTAAGGCCAAGGCAGAAAAGCGCATCGAGGAGGAGAAATCCGAAGAAGCGCGAGTTCGTGCACAGGCTAAGCTCTATAGAGCTTTGATTCGTTTACAAACAGCAGAGAAATAAAATGAAGAACTGTGGGGTAAGATTGCTTCACATTTCGCGAATATGGAAATAGGGGCACGCTCGCGCTAACCTCGCCTCGTAGCAGCACTAAGCTTCAAGCTTCGCTACGCTGGCTTTCAGCAAGTGCTGACGGGCTCAGATTACCCCTTATTTCCATATTCACGAAATTGTGCAAGAGAGTCTGTGCAAGAGAATCTTTCTACTCCGCAGTTCTTTTTTGTTGCATCCACTTATGCTATTCTAAATCATATTGGACCTGTATCATGGGATAGAAAAGGAAAGGTAGCCTGAACTTTTATGATCTTGAAATCTAATCCGCTTAGTCGGAATTTTTTTAAGAATAATACTTTGAATCTATTTATGGCGGTGCTGGGGACGAGTGTTTTATCTTTGGCGATTCTTTCTGTACCGCAGCTTTTTCAGATTCTGATTGATTACTTATCGGGAAGTAGGGAATATTCTTTAAGGGGGATTATTCTTCTTACTGCCGGTATTTTTTCGATGGAGTTCTTTTCCGCTATAGCGACCTATTTTTTTAGAACAAAATTCAGTACTAAAGCGGTCTTACAGTACCGAAACTTTGCTTGTGATTATTTATTGAAAAAGAAGGTTGCGGATTTTTATTCTTCAAATAGCTCTGTATATCTTTCCGCATTAAGTAATGACCTCATGAAAATAAAAGAGCAATTTCTCGATCAGATTCCAATTATCACACAAATTATTTTCTGCGGTATCGGTGCTGTTATCGTGATGCTTCGTTACAACGTCTTTTTAGCTTGTATGTCTTGCGTCCTTTCCCTCATTCCTTTTTTTGCGGCTGTGTATTCCGGAAAAAATATGGGAGAGCTGGAGGACCGCTTATCAACTAGGAATGCAGAGTATTTAGCCTTTTTAAAAGATTTTTCCATCGGCTTCACCATTATCAAAAGCTATAAGGTGGAAGCCATTTTTTCGAAATTGCATGGCACGGTAAATGGAAAAACGGAAGAAACGATGTTGAAACGGGAAAGGTGCGTCGAAAAGGTAAATTACTTTGCGGCCATTTCAGGCTATATCACAAGGCTTTCCATCCTCTTTCTATCTGCTTATATCGCCTTTACTAGGCATAGCATTTCCATCGGGACGGTTATTGCCTTTTCACAGCTTATCCATTATCTGATTGATCCTTTAAGTTCACTTCCTTCCATGCTTACGGAAGCGAAGGCCGCGTACAGGCTTACGGATAAGTTTTGGGATACAATGAAAAGAGAGGAAGAGTCTCGAAATTCTCCGGAGAACAATAGAGTAAAAGAGGAACAAATAGCGAAGATTAAAAGTGCTATAGAAGATAAAAAAATAGTAGAAGAACGAGAGATAAGAGCACAAAAGCAAAGCCCGAATGAATGGAAATCTTCGCTTCGCGGAGAACTTATTTTTGATAAGATTTACTTCTCCTATTCGGAAGGAAAAGAAGTTCTGAAAGCTTTAAACTTACAGGTAAAAGAGGGAGAGAAGGTGGTTCTTCTCGGGACTTCCGGAAGCGGAAAGTCCAGCATTTTGAAAATCCTTATGGGCATGGAAAGAGCACAGTCCGGGACAATTAGCATTGGAGGGCAGAATACCGTGGATTTGGGGGAAGACAGGATTTTCAAGGAGATTTCCTATATCCAGCAGGAGGTCTTTATCTTTGACGGCACGATTCGAGAAAATATCTGTCTTTTTCAGACTTACCGGGAAGAGGAGTTACAGTCCGTGATAGAGCGGGCAGGACTTCGGAATCTCGTAAAGGAAAAGGGCTTAGACTATCTATGTGGAGAAAACGGGGCAGCCTTGTCCGGCGGAGAGAGGCAGAGAATCAGTATTGCGCGAAGCTTGCTGCGAAAAACGCCCATTTTACTTGCGGACGAAATCACCGCGTCTTTGGACAAGGAAAATAGTTATTTGGTCTTGGATACTTTGCTAAACATTGAAAATACAACAGAAATTCTGGTTCTCCATGACCTGGACAGCCGGATTTTAAGCCGTGTGGACAGAATATGCGTATTAAAGAACGGAAAAGTCGAGGAAGAAGGGAACTTTACGGAGCTATTGGAGAAAAAGGGCTATTTCTATGCCTTGTATCATGTGGAGGGGGAATAAGACTACAGCTTAGGAATTAAAAAATAAGAAAACACTTAAGATAGTCAGAGAAGGGAGTTTGGAATGGCGTTAGGGGAGGGGGTGTTTGATATCAGCTACTTGGCTGTGCTACTAACTTTGAGCTTTGCTTTTTATGGTGCTGAATATTTTTAAGCATGAAGCAGGATAAAATACTTAGGATTTCAAGCATGCTATCGGGATAACATAAACTCCATCGTCTCGTTTATAAGCATATTCCGTTGCTGTTATAATGAGTTTAAGGTCAGGCAATCTTAAAGGAACTTGCTTTTCCTTTTCGTTATAGACAGATATTCGTTGTTCTATTTCACACAGATGCTTTGCGCCCATATCAATTTCTTTACTTCCAAGCTTAAACTCAATTAAAGCGTAACGACCATCTTTAAGATGAAGAACGGCATCAGCTTCTAGTCCATAGCGGTCATGGTAGTATGAAACTTCTCCATTCAATCCGGATGAGTATATTTTTAAATCTCGAATACACAATGATTCAAATAGAAAGCCTAATGTTTTAAAATCGCTATTAAAGTAATCCGGACTTAAGCCTAAAGCGGCAACAGCTATAGAGGGGTCAACAAGGTTACGTTTGTTGCCCGCTCTGATTGCATCCCTAGACCTTATGGCAGGACACCAAGCGGGAATTTCGTCTATAATGTAGAGATCTTCCAAATCATGAAAATAGTCATAGAATGTCGGTTTTGATATTTCTGTAGTGGATGTGAGATCCGCATAGATTGTTTTTGTCTCTGCCAAGGTGCAGATGTTTCGAGAGTATGATCGAAGTAAACGCTCTGCCCAAAGTGGATTTCTTTTTGTTTGGCTTATAGTTGAGATATCACTATGACATGTTTGATAAAATAAATCTGATGCGATAGAAAGCGCAACTTCTTTATTTTCTACATCGATGCTTTGAGGCCATCCTCCTCGACAAATGGCATAAATCAAATCATCAATATTTATTTTTGACTCCTCCCACTCAATGGATTTTCCATTGAAGAGATCCAGGAGAGATACATTTCCTGACGATTCTCCACTTTCATAAAGACTCATAGGAAACATTCTCAGCGTGGATATTCTTAATGTCCCCGTATGGGGTGTATCCACCTTCTGAGAAGAGGAACCGGTAAGGATGTATTGACCCTTAAGCCCGGTGTCATCAATATCTTTTCGTATTGCCCCCCAAATTTTAGGGGCGTCTTGCCATTCGTCAAAAAGCCTTGGCCTCTCTCCAAGCAATAATTTAGAGGGAATATTTTCTGCGACACTCAGGTATTTTTCTCTGTTATCTTCGTCTTGAAACTCAATATAGCTCTTAGAAAAATGCTTTCCTGTAGTCGTTTTTCCGCAACCTTTAGGACCTACTATAAGAGTGGCACCAAAGGCCTTGAGTTTTAGCTGTAGTGCTTCATCCGTTATTCTGTCTCGATACGTTTTTTTCTTCTTTTTCATAGTTGGTCTCCTCAAGTTTAATTATAGTTTACTTGGAAGCTAATATCAAATTAAATTAACATATTTGTGCAAATTTATTTAACACATTTGTGCAATTTTATTTAACATATTTGTGAAATTCGAGTTAACAGATTTGTGCTAAAGTCCTGCTTTTTCCCTCTCCTCTTTTTTGCTATAATATATTGATTATATCATTTTATTATCTTTATGGACGCTTATCGTGTGCAGTGTATGCGGTATCTCGTCTATAACGAGTTTCATGCGAGAAAAGCACAGTATCTCGTTTTCCATCATTAAAACAGAAAAGAGCGGTATATGGACAAGAACAATTTATTCCGAAGAATTCCGAAGGTGGACATCCTACTGGAAGAGGGGAAAGTACTGGATTTAATTCAAGACTACGGTCTTTCCTATGTGACTGATAAGGTGAGAGAGGTGGTGGAGGAGATTCGGGAAGAAATCAAATTACTGTCTCCCTCTGAAGAGGATAGAGAAGACGAAATTCTGCGCAGAATTGACCATATTGAGGATGCGATAGCGGAGCACGTGGAGCGGGGAATCGAACTGAAACTTCGTCCGGTTTTAAACGGAACCGGAACGATATTACATACAAATCTCGGAAGAGCACCGCTAAGTCACAAGATTTCTACCGAGCTTGCGACGCTTCTTTCTTCGTATTCAAACCTCGAGTATAACTTGGAAGAGGGAAAGAGGGGCGAGCGCTATTCTCATATGAAAGAGATGCTTTGTAAAATTACCGGGGCGGAGGATGCCATGGTGGTGAACAACAATGCGTCTTCTGTGCTGCTCATTCTTTCCACTCTGGCCAAGGGCGGGGAAGTTATTGTCTCCCGTGGAGAGTTAATTGAAATAGGGGGGAAGTTCCGGATTCCCGATGTTTGCGCGCAGTCCGATGCGGAGATGGTGGAGATTGGAACGACAAATAAGACTCATCTATCCGATTATCAAGAGGCAATTACGGAAAACACGAAAGCTTTTTTAAAAGTGCATACCAGTAACTACCGTATCATGGGATTCACGGAGTCGGTGGAAGCAAAGGATTTAAAGGCGCTGTCCATGGAGCACAATATCCCGATTATCGAGGACTTGGGCTCCGGTGTACTTTTGCCACTGGAAAAGTACGGGCTTCGCCATGAGCCGATGGTACAAGAAGCGATTCAGGCGGGGGTCGATGTAGTCTGCTTTAGCGGAGATAAGCTGCTTGGCGGACCGCAGGCCGGCATTATCATAGGAAAGAAAAAGTATATCGATGCCATGAAGAAAAATCCGCTGACAAGAGCTCTCCGAATTGATAAGTTTACGGTAGCGGCACTTTCCATGACTCTTCGCGAGTATCTCCACATGGAGGGAATCGAGGAGCGGATTCCGGTTTTAAAAATGCTTTCCGAGAATGCTGCTTCTATAAAGGAAAGAGCAGAGCGGCTCTTGGACTTGTTCCGGAAAAATCATATCCAAGGAGAATGCTCGATTCGGCCTTGTGAGTCCCAGGTTGGGGGGGGCTCTCTCCCGGATACCTTTATGGAAAGCTACGCTCTTTGCTTTCACCCAAGACATATTTCGGTACCGGAGCTGGAGAAGAGACTGCATTTTACAAAGGAGCCCTTAATCGGAAGAGTTATGGAGGATGATTTCTGGATTGACCTTCGTACGATTCGGGAAGAAGAATTAGAAAGAGTAGTAGAGAGTATGCAGGAGGCTTTAGAGTGAAACACATTATCATCGGTACAGCGGGACATATAGACCATGGAAAGACAACGCTGATTCGGGCGCTGACCGGGAGGAATACGGACCGCTTAAAGGAAGAGCAGGATAGAGGAATTACGATTGAGCTGGGCTTTACCTGGTTTGATTTGGAAGAGAATTTACGCTGCGGCATCATTGATGTACCCGGACATGAGAAGTTTATTCAGCAAATGGTCTCCGGTGTAGTGGGGATGGACATGGTACTTGTGGTTGTGGCTGCCGATGAAGGAATCATGCCGCAGACAAGAGAGCATCTGGATATCCTGAAGCTCCTCGGTATTGAAAAATGTATCTTGGTGCTGACAAAGTGTGATACTGTGGATCCGGAATGGATTTCCATGATGGAAGAGGATATTAAGGAAGAGCTGAAAGGGAGCATCTTGGAACATGCCCCCGTGGTTCGCGTATCCTCCGTTACGGGAGAGGGAATTGAGGATTGTAAAAAGGCGATTTCCGAAATGATACAGGCTCTTCCGGAAAGAGATACCAAGGGCATTCCGCGTCTTCCGATTGACCGTGTATTTAGCCTGCAGGGATTTGGAACCATTATTACCGGTACGCTTATTTCCGGAACACTTCATAAGGGAGATGCACTGGAGATCTATCCGGAAGGGCTGAAAGCGCGGATTCGAAACATTCAGGTACATGAGCAGGACTCCGAAATTGCGGAAGCCGGACAGCGTGTGGCGCTGAATTTAACCGGTGTAAAGAAGGAAGAGCTCCATAAGGGTTCCGTTATTTCAGCGGAAAACAGTATGGAGAATTCCACTCTTATGGACGGAAAAGTGACCATGCTTCCCGATACGAAGAGAAGCCTGAAAAACAGAGAAAGACTGCATTTCCTGTCCGGCACGAAAGAAGTTCTTTGTCGTGTGGTGCTTCTCGATAAGGAAGAAATCGGCCCGGGAGAAGAGGGGCTTTGTGAGTTTATTTTGGAAGAGGAAACGGTATTTAAGCGGGGCGACCGTTTTATTCTCCGCTTTTACAGTCCGGTGGAAACCATCGGAGGCGGCGTGGTACTTGAACCCAATGCCAGAAAGAAGAAGCGTTTCTCGGACGATGCCATTCAGGAACTTTTAAGTAAGGATAAGGGCTCTTTAGAGGATGTTCTGGAAACCCTTCTTCGAGAAGAACTGGAAACCTTGTATACGATTCCGAGCCTTGCGAAGCGAATTTCCCACTCGAAGGAAGAAATCGAGCCCGCCATGGAAAATTTGATTCGGGAAGAGCGTGTTTTCCCTGTTCTTGTGCAGAAGGAGCGCTATTTTCTGCATAAGGAAAATGCGTATATTCTCGGTACGGAAATGGAACATGTACTGGAAGCTTTTTATAAAAAGCACCCCTATCGAATCGGCATTCCAAAGGCGGAGATGCGTGAAAAGCTCTTAAAGAACAGTAAGCAAAACCTCTTTGATGCCTGCATCCCCTTTATTTCCGGCGTGCGTTTGGAAGGGGAATACCTGCTCCTCACAGATAGAACGGATTTCAAGGACGAAGCCTACCAAAGAATGGAAACAAATATCTTGTCCCAGCTTTCCGAAGCCGGCTTTATGCTTCCTCGTGTGGAGGAGCTCGACCGAAAGAAAGCGAAGGAAGAGGACTTTCTTGACATTCTGCAAAACTTGGTCGTGGAAGGGCAACTTGTAAAGGTGGGAGAGGATCCGGAGCTTCTGATCTTAAAAGAGAATCTTGACAAGGTGGAAGACTATCTTAAGAGCTATTTTTCGGAAAATGAGGTACTCGGCATTGCGACCTTAAAGGACCGGTTCGGAACGAGCAGAAAGTGTGCTAAAGCACTGATTCAGTACTTTGATAAGGTGAAGATGACGAAGAGAGTTGCGGGAGAGGCGGAGCGAGTGGCCGGCCCGGAGCTGAATCATCAATAAGTGTTTATCTATTCTCTCCCGTCCTTTTTGTAAAGTCGCTCTCGCTCGGGCTACGACATAGCGGTACTAAATTCGCACATCGCTTTGCTTGTGCTCATTAAGTGCCGATGTCTTCGCACGCTTTACAAAAAGGACAGGGGAGAATAACAATCGAAATTAATTACAATTCAGGTTCGATAGAAATCGGATACTTGAAATTCATAGTCTTAATGAGTGTCGCTTATATAGCGTGCGGTATCTCGTCTATAAATATCAAATCAATAAGAGGGGGGAATGTCATGAAGGACGGAACTGAAAGAAAACGCTCTTGTCTTATTTACGGGGATTCTTTAACTTACGGCTATCTTCCGAATGAGGAACATCAGGATCTGAGGCTCCCGGTGGAGGAGCGATACACGACGATGCTGGAGCAAGCTTTTCCGGAAGTTCATTTTTCTGTCCGAGCCAAGGTAGGACGTTGTATTCCCTATCTTCCTTTTGAGTGGGAAGACTTTAAGGAGGCCTGTAAGAACTTGACGAGTAAGGATTTCCTTATCTTTTTTTTGGGAGTAAATGATTTTTTAAGTTATGGTCGTCCGGATATTCCAAGAGTTTTGAATCATCTTAAGGGCTTTTTTTCTGACTTTGAAAAAGAAAATATTCCCTTTCATTCCGATAACATTCTCTATATCTGTCCTCCTAGTCTGGATTTTAGCGGTGATAAAGCCTATTCCGCTTTTAGTACTGTGGATGGACAACTGAATGAAGCATTGTCCGTGTATTGCGAGTCGGAAGGAATTCTTTCTTTTAATACGGCAAAACTTACATTGGAAAGGTATCCGGATAAAGTGCATCTTACAGGAGATGCGCAAAAGAATCTTGGAGTGAAACTTGCGGAGTTTATTCGAAGAGAAGATTTCTTCAAACTTGACTAAGAAAGTCATTTTATTAAAAATTACAGGAGAACTACATTCCTTATAAAAAATTACTATAGACTATCCCTATAAATACAATAATATTGTTGAAAAAGACGAGAAATATAGATAAAATCTTAACAAATTAGAAATAAGATAAAAATAAAGAGGAGGCAAGATACAGTTTCTTTCATGGAGACCATTATCTTATTTCAGCTATTTTCATGTTTCCGGAAAGAAAAGATGATCCAATGGCGGGGAACGATTGATGAAAGGTCAATCACGATGTCTAAGTGATGAGGAGCGGATTTGAGATAAACGATGCAATATCTCAGAGAAAAGCGACTCTAGAAGAGGAGAAGAAAGATATGGATGCTTTAAATGCGATTATTAACAAAGGGAATGATTTCTTGTGGGGATTTTTGCTCATCATCCTTTTGTGTGGAACAGGTATTTATTACACTTTTCGTCTGAAGTTTATCCAGCTTCGTCGTTTTGGAGAGGGGTTCAAACTGGTTTTCGGGCATTTCAATCTGAATGGTGAGAAGCATGATACAGGAGAAATGTCTCCGTTCCAAGCGATTGCAACCGCTATTGCAGCTCAGGTTGGTACAGGAAACCTTGCCGGAGCGGCAACAGCAATCGTAAGTGGTGGACCCGGGGCAATTTTCTGGATGTGGGTATCCGCTTTTTTTGGAATGGCTACCATCTACGGTGAAGCTGTTCTTGCGCAGACTTATAAAGAGGAAAAAAACGGACAAGTAACCGGAGGTCCGGTTTACTATATTAAAGCCGCTTTTAAGGGTGGATTAGGAAAAGCAATGGCAGCAGCTTTTGCGATTTTTATTACCCTTGCACTCGGCTTCATGGGAAATATGGTACAGTCCAACTCCATTGGTGCTGCGTTCAAGGAAGTATTTGCTGTTATGAATGTCAATATTCCCAGTGTGGCTATCGGAGTATTTGTAGCAGCCATTGCCGCTTTCATTTTCTTTGGCGGTACAAAGAGACTTGCTGCTGTGTTGGAAAAAGTTGTTCCGATTATGGCAGGTGTTTATATTGTAGGTGCTTTGATTTTCATTGTTTTGCATATCACAGCGCTTCCGGGAGCAATTGCATCCATCTTTATCGGTGCTTTCAACCCGCAGGCAGTTGTAGGTGCAGCAGCAGGTATTACCATCCGTCAGGCAATTCGTTTCGGTGTGGCTAGAGGACTTTTCTCTAACGAAGCAGGTATGGGTTCTACTCCTCACGCTCATGCAAGAGCAAAGGCGGAGTGCCCGGATGCACAGGGACTTTGCGCTATGGTTTCCGTATTTATCGATACTTTCGTAGTATTGAACTTAACCGTGTTTGTTATCTTGACAAGCGGTATCCTCGGAACGATTGATCCGTCTACTGGTGAGGTTTTTACCGGTATTCGTTTAACCCAGCAGGCTTTTGTGGCCGGATTTGGTAATTTTGGTCATTTCTTTGTAGCTTTCTGTCTTTTCTTCTTTGCTTTCTCTACAGTGCTAGGTTGGCATTTCTTTGGTGCTGTGAATGTTCAGTACCTGTTTGGCAAGGAAGCAGTAAAGCTTTATTCCGCAATCGTTGTGGTTTGTATCATTATTGGCACAACTTTAAAGGTAAACTTGGTTTGGGATATGTCCGACTTCTTCAACGCACTTATGGTAATCCCGAACGTACTCGCTCTTCTTGCTCTCTTTAATGTGGTAAGAGATACGAAGAAGAGAGAAAAGTAAATTGCATTAAACTCAAGCTTGCAGAAATGCATTGAAGGGGGAGAGTTTTAATCCATATTTGGAAGGCAGTCCGGTGAAAACCGGGCTGCCTTCTTTACTCGTCTACAATATAGGCAACGTGTCGATTCTCCTCACTGTACAGTTTACAGATCTGGAGAAGAAGAATCAGCCGGTAAATCCCGGACAGAACGGAAATTCCGGCGGAAACAATGGCAACAATGGCGGAAACGGAAGTACGGATAGAACTCCGGTAAATCCTAATCCGTCCGATACATCTACAATCCCGGGAAATTCTATTCCGCAAAGTTCGGGAGGAGTTCTTGGTGCAGATCGTCCGATGACTTCAGAAGATGGTATTTCTTTATCTGCTACTGAGGGAAATCTTCCTAAAAAAAAGAACGGAAACGTGCTTGGTGCGAATCGTGACGCGAACGGAAAGAATGCTCAAGGAAGATCAACTGTTTCTACGGGAGATGAAACGTTTTCCGGCCTGTGGGCGTCTCTTTTTGGAATATCTCTCCTTTCTCTTGCAGGATATGCAATGTTAAGAAAAAAGGAGCTTTAAAAAATTGCCACAAAAGAAAACAGTGCTTAAGACGCGAATTGTCTTAAGCACTGTTTTTGTGTTCCTAATAGGTAACGATTCTTTATGCTTTCTTCTCTTTTGGAAGAACGATATTTAAGAATACCGCAATGATGGTAGCCAATACAACAGGAGACTTTCCGAAGATCATGGTGAAGGAAACTGGGAAGAGTCCTAAGGAAGCCGGAGCCTGTGCAATTCCTACGCCGATTGCAGCTGCAAGACCTACCACTGTAGTGGAACGTGCCGTCAAAGGTTCCTGTGTAATCAACTTAATTCCGGTCATGGCAATGGTGGAGAATACGGTAATGGTAGCTCCTCCAAGTACACACTGCGGAATAGTAGTGAGCAGTGCGGAGAACTTAGGACAAAGTCCGCAAGCTAAGATAAAAATGCCTGTAGTAGCAAACACTCTTCTTGCAACGACCTTGTTGGAAATAACGATACCCACGTTCTGAGAATAGGTTGCTGTGGGAAGTCCTCCGAAGAAAGAAGTCAGGAAGTTCGTTGCGCCGTAGGCAATGATGCCGCCTCTAAGCTCATCATCGCTCGGCTCTCTGTTAAAACCGCCCATGGTGGTTGCGGTAAAGTCTCCGATTGCCTGAATGGAGTTAATCGCAAAAAGCAAGCCGATGGAAATGCAAGCAGGTGTGCTGAACTTTACTCCGAAGGGTAAGAAATGCGGTAAGGAGAACCAGGATGCAGTTCCTATTTCCTTGAAAGATACCATGCCGAAAGCGAGTGCAACAAGGTATCCGACTACCATACCGAGTAAGATAGAAGCCAGTTTAAAAATACCTTTTCCGAAGGTGCTGAAGCACATTACGGCAATCAAGGTAATAAGAGCAACCAGCCAGTTCTGCCAGGAACCGTAAATCATGGACTCGGGAAGTCCCTTTTTAGCGATTAACTCAGCGTTATTTGCAACGCCGCCTGCCATATAGTTAATTGCGGTCGGATAGAGAGAAAGACCGATAGTAAATACAACGGTACCGGTAATGAGCGGTGGGAAAAACTTTCTAATCTTCTTTACGAAAACACCTACTACTACGGCAACGATACCGCCGACCATCATAGCGCCTACAATGGTTTCGACTCCGCCACCTTCTCCTGCAATAGCCTGCATGCTGGGGAGATAGGCAAAGCTGATTCCCAAAATCATCGGGAGTCCCGCTCCGAAAAATCCTTTCTTAATAGGAAAGAGCTGAAAGAAAGTACAAACGGCAGACATGGTTAAAGATGCTTGAATCAAGATGATTCTTTGCCCTATTTCCAATCCTGCTACGTTGGAAATGATAATCGCCGGAGTTACACAGCCGATAATCATGGCGACAAGGTGCTGTAAAGCCAAGGATATGGTGGGAGCCACAGCCGGCTTTCCGTCCCACTTAAATAACTCATTCATTTTGTTTTGTTCTACATTCATATAGCCCCTCCTGACCAAAATGATTTTATGGAAACAAAATATTTTTTTAACTAAGTAATACTAGCTAAAAATACTTCGAAATACAACTTGGCAATTCCTACAGATTTTGATTTATGATTTTGTATAATTTTTTGAGTTTTAAAAATGTTTTATGCAGTGTTGAGAATAGCTGAAATTTTTTTGAATCGGGTTAGGATTGTACAGTCGGTGAGCGAAAAATGTCTATATAAAAGAGAGAAAAAAGACATGTTCACTCATGCCTTTTCTCTCTCTCTTTTTTTCATCTTTGGCTATTTTTGACTTTCGTCTCGGGTTATGTATATAGTAGCTAATAAATTTTAAAATGTAAAATTGTAATTAGCTATATTGCATAAGACTGATAGATAAATTCTATAAGTGAAAATAAGGGATTTTTGCTTTCCCTTCATTCGCTAAGAAAAAAATAAATAATATTAATTATAGATTTTATGCCGTATTTCGGCTCTTAAATTAATTCTTCAAGCCTTCTTTGCCGATACTCATAGAAGATGGCTATAATTACCCTGTTTTGGTTGATTTAACAAAGGATTACGTTAAAATATAAACAAAGGTATGACGCCTAAATACTGTTTTTTATACTAAATAAAAAACAAGATATATCCAGAGAGAGTGCAAACCACCGAAGAGGCAAGTTGCTTATCGCAATGAATCTTTCAGGTAAAAGGATGGATATATTGGGGACTCTGAATCGGATTGAAACAGGGTTGTGGGAATGCTATTTCTCCGACCCTGTTTTTTGTTTCTCTATGCAAAGAAAGGAGAAAAGAGATGAAGAGCCTTGTGATTGTAACAAACAACCCGCTTGTGAAAGAGAATTTTCCTAAGAAGTATCCGAATACGGATGTGGAAATTGATTTCCGAGAAATCTCATTTATGGATATTTTAAAGGGAGTAAGGGATATGGTGCATATGGGAGGAAAGATTCTGACCCATCCTCTTGACGGTTCCATTAAGCCCAATGAAACTCCATATGAGTCGGTTCTTTTGGATAAGACACCGGAAGAAGGCTTTGATATGAAATCTCTGGATTTGATTGAATATGCTTTAAATACCTGTGAGAAATTCGAGGAAAAGGATCGTATTCATGCAGAAGAAGTGCAGAAGGATTTTCAGACTTTGGATTGGACGCTTCTGGATAGCGGATTAGAGTCGCTTATGTTGCATTAATTAACATAAAGTTTTTTAAAGGAGGTAGCAAAAGTGAAACTGGAATTAGGTAAGATTTTCATCAAGGACATCCAGTTCGCAGAC
>ERZ773197.1034-NODE-1034-length-20432-cov-5.132993_pt1 | contig 20432 bp, 21 predicted proteins | sample MGYA00580999_ERZ773197 | MGnify/ENA primary metagenome ERZ773197 (study PRJEB29015, sample SAMEA2738166) | human oral metagenome | biome: human oral; feature: human-associated habitat; material: saliva | place: China | collected 2185 ...
ATCCGCCAAAGACTGAAAATCCGCTTTTTTTCCATAGATGTACCAATTCTTTTTTCTCATAGCTTTCATTCTCCAACTTATCTTCCCGATGTCCTTTGCCATATTCCTTATGTCATAATTCTCCTCAAAAAGAGACTTGGATTTTCCTTACATTGCCTTTTCCATGAAATCTTGTTAGTATAAAATGAATTTTCTCTTTTATGTAGTTCATCCTCTTCGTCTGAAAACGAAAGGATGGAGGAAAATCTTGACAGTATTGTAGCAGAAAAAGGGGCTTTTATGACAGATAAACAAATCAAAAGATATTTCAATATGACTGCACTGGGGTTTTTTTCCTATGCCATCCTGATACAAGTTCTGGCTGTCCTGGCAGTCCTTCTCATTGACTTGCTTTTTCCGGCTTTGTCTTCCGGCGCAATGTATTACAGTATGATGGTCTCCGTCATTCCGTGTCTGCTCTTTCTCTATTTTCTTTTTCGAAACAATAATCTTGTTTCGTTGGATGAAAATAAAACAGAAGAGCCTTCTTCCCGCTTTTCTCCCCCCGTCTTTTTACATTTTTTTCTGATTTTTTGCGGGGTACAATGGATTTCTTCTTTGCTGACCATCCCTCTGGTCCTTCTTTTTCAGAAAATGGGACTTGACTTAAGCTATTCCGAAATGGCGGCAAAGGGCGGTGCGCTGGACGATGTTCCCATGCTTGTTTATACCATTCTTATCGCGCCAATCGTGGAAGAACTGGTTTTTCGCGGAATCTTTTATAAGCGCTTTAAAGTATTCGGCAGTTTTTTTACCGCCTTTACCTGTTCCCTTTTCTTTGCCTTAATTCACAGTAACTTCCTGCAGTTTATTCCCGCCTTTATGATGGGCTTTGTTCTCTTTGCCATCCGAGACAAATACGGACTTCGTTATTCTATTTTGCTCCACTTAACGAATAATGCTCTGGCTATTCTGGTGAATAACCTCGGTACTGCACAGCCTTGGCTTATGTCCGCTTACGGGCTCCTTCTTTTAGGAGGAAGCGTTTACACTGTGATAAGCCTAATTAAAAACAGAGCAAAGCTTGTCGCTCTGTGTCCCGATGAGAAAGGCCGAAAAGCACTGAAGCTCTTCTTCAGTTCTCCTTTGGTATGGGTCGATATTGTCGTGCTGGTGATTCTTGCCGTGGTAATCCTGTTTAACCCGGGGACGGAAGAAATGACTACAACGGTATAACTTCGGCTCCATCCACATTTTATCTTCCAAAAAGAGTCTCCAGAATCCCTCTTCCTAAAGCGGCACCGATATTACCGCCCAGTCGGCGTCCCATACCTTTTCCAAACACGGACTTTCCGATGCTTGCCCCGACTTCTCTTCCGATCGAGCCGGAAACGGATCGGCTGACTGACTTCACCACACGGTTTTGCAGCTTCGAAGTCTGTGCCTTGTCCCTTTCCTCTTCCTTTTCTGAAACAGCCTTCTCCTTTTCCGCTTCCTCAGAAAGACCTTTTCTCGTAAGCATCTCGTAAGCAGAATCTCTGTCAATCATCTCATCATACTTAAGAGCCAAGTCTGATCCGAGCTTTGCTTTTTCCTTCTCTTCCGGGCTCAGTTCTCCGAGGAAAGTCTGCGGCGGGAAAATCATTGCCTTCTCCACCATAGTCGGCTTTCCATCCGGATCTAAGCAGGATACCAAAGCTTCTCCGGTCCCGAGATTTTCCAAAACCTCCAAGGTATCAAAGGCCGGATTCTCTCTAAAGCTGTCCGCAACCGCCTTCAACTTCTTCCTCTCTCCCGGGGTATAGGCCTGCAACCCATGCTGAATCTTATTGCCAAGTTGCGAAAGAATTTCTTCCGGAATATCCGCAGGATTTTGGCTCACATAATAAATACCAATCCCCTTACTGCGGATTAACCTCGTTACTTGCGTTATTTTCTCTAAAAGAACCTTCGATGTATCCTGAAAAAGCAGGTGTGCTTCATCAAAGAAGAAAACCATACGAGGCTTTTCCAAGTCTCCCACCTCCGGCAAATTCTCATAAAGCTCGGACAGAAGATACAAGAGGAAGGTGGAGTAAATCTTCGGGTCGGAAGCCACCGATTTTGCATCCAAAATGGAAATCACGCCCTCACTGTTCGTTGTCAAACGGAAGAAGTCCTTAACATTGATGGCAGGCTCTCCAAAAAATTCCTCTCCCCCCCTATCTTCCAGAGCGACAACGGAACGCAGGATAGCATTTAAGCTTTGTGTGGAGAGCTTACCGTAGGACTTTTCATACTCTTTACTGTTTTCACTGACATATTGCAGCATGGAACGAAGATCCTTTAAATCCAGTAAAAGCAGCCCCTCTTCGTCCGCAATGCGGAAAATGATACGGAGAATATCACCCTGCACATCGGAGAGATTCAGAATACGACTCAAGAGCAAGGGTCCCATCTCCGACACGGTGGTTCTAAGAGGAATCCCTCCCTCCTTCGTAAAAGAGAAGAACTCCACCGGAAAGGCTCTGTAGGAAAACTCACTTTCGGAAAGCCCGCACTTCTTTCTTCTCTCTTCTATCTTTTCCGTCGCCTCTCCCGCCTTAAAAAGCCCCGAAAGGTCTCCCTTGAAATCTGAAAGAAATACCGGAATGGAAAGGGCGGAAAACCGTTCTGCCAAAACCTTAAGACTTACCGTTTTCCCTGTGCCCGTTGCGCCGGCAATAAAACCGTGTCGGTTCAGTTTCTCCGAATTAATACTTACTCTTTGTCCTTCGCTGTTAATCGCGAAATCAATCTTAGCCATAGTGCCTCCTGTATCTAAAATATTCTATAATTTTTCTCTGTAATTTTCTAACATATGAAAAAAACCGACTAAATATACGGTATTTTCCTCTACACGATATATTATCAGATAATCATGCTTCTTAAGTGCAAACTTCCTATACCCCTTTGAAGCTAAGTAGGAATCTTCACAAAATGAAAAAGAGTTTTTCCGCTCTATCAGTAACTTTAATTTTATAAACCATACTTTGCCTTTATTTCCCTTAGCATAGTGCCTGCCGGTTTCGTTCTACCTGCAAGAATATCTGATTCGGCTATCTCTAAGTCTTTATAAATCTGCTCTTTGCGATAGATTTCCTCGTAGCTTTCAATACTCATTAGTACCATATCCCCGTAGCCATTTTTTGTAACATAAATCGGTCCGTCATTTTCATGACACATTTCTGAAATCTTAGCGGTATCTTTCAATTCTTTTATCGGAATAATTTTAGGCATTCACTCACCTCCTTTTCTAAGTTCTAATTATGCCATAATTATGTCCTTTATGCAAAGCTCATCCCCCCCTTTGAAAAATGCAAAATAGATTTTTTCCGGCACAAGAAAAACGTGCAGAACCTTGTTAATCAGCAAAGTCTGCACGCTTTTTCATTCATAATAATAATATCGCTTGCAAAGTATTCGGCATCTCGTTCTTAATTCTTATCCTACCCACGCACCGCTATCATCCACCTTATATCCGTCCGCAGTCATTTCATTTCGGAACATGGCACCGAAGGGACGGGATGCGCCATCATTTAAATAGTACCACTTGCCGTTAATCTCCTGCCAACCGCTAAGCATTGCACCGTCTGTCGGTTTTAAGTAATACCAATAATTGCTTGTCGAATCCATCTATAACGGATTGTAAGCCATTTTGACGAAGCTTCATGAAATTCCACTGTTAATTCTATATTTTTTATGTATTTTTATGTTTTTATCATTTTTTGATATTTTTCTATATGCGTATACTTTTACCGATCCATTACAGGTATACGGAGATGTGCTTCAGTTCCGCTTCGCTTTGTAACTACACTTCCTCTACAGAAGATTTACCGGAAGTAGGAAGTTGGAGCTATCCATAGGGAATGGCTTCTCCGCCATACAGATAATGCCCCCTGCCTTGAGCTCTTTCCCACTTTTTTCAAGGAGCGAAAAGGTCCTGATAAGCTTTCTCTCGGGAGAAGCAGTACGTTTTATCTCAAATGTGTACAATCCCCCTTCTATCTCGAGAACAAGATCAATCTCTTTTTGATTTGTATCCCGATAAAAGTTCAGACTGACAGTTTTCTCTCCATAAGAAGTATTCTTCAGGATTTCTGAAACAACATAGTTTTCAAGATAATGACCGGATGCCGCACCATTCATGAGCGTATCACGACTTGTCCAAGACGAAAGAAAGGAGCACAGACCTGTATCGCAAAAATACAACTTCGGTGTCTTAATCATTCTCTTAAGCTCATTGTTATAGAATGGTTCGAGTAGGAAAATAATCCCCATAGATTGTAGTACCTTAATCCATTCCTTTGCCGTAACAGCAGATATCCCCGCTGCATTTCCCAAATCATTATAGTTTAGCAGTTCTGCCGAAAAAGCCGCACAGGCTCTTAAAAACTTACGAAAGCCCTCTGTGTCCTGTATTCCATTATCATCTACCGCGTCCCGAATCAAATACGTATCAATATAGGAATTCCAGTATGCAAGCCGAAGCTCTGTATCCATAGACAGCATATCCGGCATACCGCCTTTCCAAATTCGGTCATATACTTGCAAAATATTGTTTTCGGGATAGTTTTTACTTCTTTGTAAAAAAGAGGAAAAAGTGTAGTTGTCCGGAATATCATCCGCTTTTCCTGCAAGCTCCTTTGCCGATAGACTAAACATCTTCAGAATACATATCCTCCCTGCCAGAGAGTCTCCTGCTTGCCTCATTAGTCTTTTACTCTGAGATCCTGTCAACCAAAAACGTCCTCTTTCGTCACTCTCATCGCAGAGTAACTTGATTTCTTCAAAGAGTGCAGGAGCTTTCTGGACCTCATCAATAAGGATAGGGGGCTGATAGATCTGAAAGAACAGTTTAGGGTCTCTTTGCGCCAATTCTCGGAGATTCAAATCATCCATAGAGACATAGACTCTTCCGCTGTACTTTGCCAAGTGTTTCAGCATGGTAGACTTACCCACCTGTCTGGCTCCGGTCAACATCACAACCTTGAAGGAACTGCTCATTTTAAGAAACTTTCTTTCCAACGAACGATGAATGTACTCCATATATCACCTCAAATTAAGTTTATAACGAAACTACACTTTATTTTAAACTCAATTTTTTCTATTTTCAAGATAATTTCTTGCCAAATATGCTTGATTTCTTACCTATTATGCTTATTTTTGCCTGAATACTTCTTATCTCCCCCCTCTTCTTGCAGATTCCCCAGTGCTATGCTAGGATATTTACCATTAAGAGGAGATGAAGACTATGATGATTTCAACAAAGGGGCGTTATGCCCTTAGCACTTTAATTGATATAGCGAAAAATCAGGACGAAAATGTTCCTGTTTCCATAAAGGAAATGGCGGAGAGGCAAGGCATTTCCCTAAAATACTTAGAGCAAATTATTTCCCTTATGGTAAAGGGAAAGCTCTTAAAGAGTGTGCGCGGTGCGAAAGGTGGTTATCTTCTGTCTCGAGATGCTAAAGAAATCCTTGTCGGAGAGATTTTGGATGCTGCGGAAGGGACACTTGCACCGGTAGACTGTGTTAGGGATGGTGCAAACTGTGAAAAGTCCGCTTCCTGCCCTACCTTTCCTCTCTATAAAGAAATAGAAGATGCGATTTATTCCGTGGTAAATCGCTATACACTCCGGGATCTTGTGAAAGGGGATAAGGCTTAAAATCCCTGTGCTTTCCTTAGCTTTTATGTTATATTGAACATTGTGTCATTCTTGTCATAAAGAATTTTTCTTTTCTGAAGAAGGCAAGAGAAATTTATACAAGAAACAGTTATTTAACTATTCAAAAATGGAGAGTCTATGAAGTTAATCAGTTTTGCTATTCCTTGCTACAACTCTGCTGCCTATATGGGAAAATGTATCGAAAGCATCCTCCCCGCCGGGGACGAAGTGGAAATTCTTATTGTGGATGACGGTTCCCAGAAAGACAATACTTTAGAAATTGCAAAGGAATACGAGCAGAAATATCCTACTATCTGTAAGGCAATTCATCAGGAAAATGGCGGTCACGGGGAAGCCGTAAACACCGGCTTAAGAAATGCAAGCGGGCTTTATTTTAAGGTCGTGGATTCCGATGACTGGTTGGATTCCGAGGTTCTTTTAGAGATTCTGGAAAAAATCAGAAATATTACCCTTTCCGGAGACAGCATTGACCTGTTCGTTGCGAATTTCGTCTACGACAAGGTCGGGCAGGAGAACAAAAAAGTAATGTCCTACGGCAATGCCTTCCCGGAAGAAAAAATCTTCGGCTGGAACGACATGAAGCGTTTTAATCTGGGGCAGTATATCCTCATGCACTCCGTGATTTACCGCACAAAGCTTCTTCGCGATGCCAATCTTGTCCTTCCGAAGCACACCTTCTATGTGGATAATCTTTTTGTTTATCTGCCGCTTCCCCATGTAAAGAAGCTGTATTACTGCAATAAAAACCTCTACCACTACTACATCGGTAGAGAAGACCAGTCCGTGAACGAAACCGTAATGATTGGAAGACTGGACCAGCAGTTCCGTGTAAATCGCCTCATGATTGATTCCTGTGATGTCATGAAGGTACAGCCGAAGAAACTCCGGAACTATATGATTCTTTATCTGGAAATCATCACGACAGTGTCTTCCGTACTTTCCATCAAGTCGGAAAACGAAGAAAATATGGAGCGAAAGAAAGAGCTTTGGAACTATCTTAAGAAAGAGCATTTCCCGCTGTGGCTCCGTATGCGCTCAAGTTTCCTTGGTCAAGGAGTAAATCTTCCCGGGAAAATCGGAAATAAGCTGACTATTTTAGCTTACCGCTTAAGCAGAAAGTTCTATGGCTTTAACTAATTGTTATTCGATTGCAAGTTTTCCTTCATGATGAGTCCTATCTTCTTCAGTTCCAATTTCAAGCAACAAGGTCAAGAAGAATTTAACTTTTGAATAAATAAATAAATAAACTTGTGAATAAAAATTTTAAAAAGAAAAAACCGGCTTTGCATGGCAAATCTTCCTTGCACAGCCGGCATATTTTTGCTAAAAAATACTTAAATCGTAATTATACTTAAATCGAAATCGCAAATAAGAATCATTCACTATCAACAGGGAGAAGAAATGAAGATTGCCATGATAAGCGGTGCATCAAGAGGCATCGGAAGAGCTGCAGCAAAGGCCTTTGCCAAGGAGGGATATTCTTTACTCCTAAACTGCGAAAAAAATATAGACTTACTGGAAGAATTAAAGGGGGAAATCGAAGAAGAGTTACAAAGATTGGAGATAAGCAAAGAAAAGGATGGCTCTGAGAACAACTTTGCACAATCCTTGGATATTACTCTAAAAAAAGGGGATTTCGCTTCCCCTTTCTTGGAAAGCTATTTTCACGCTAAAGAAGCAGAGCAAGCAGAAATAGAAGAACTGGTCTTAGTCATTAATCAGGGAAAGTCTACCTTGAATCTTACACAAGACTATAGCTCTGAAGAAACCGACAGTCTCATTCAGGCAAACCTTCTCGAGCCTTTTCATCTTGCACAGCGCATGATTCCTTATCTGCTCCGCGCAAAAACAGGAAGAGTTTTCTTCAGCTCTTCTGTTTGGGGAAATGTCGGCGCCTCCATGGAAAGCTTATATTCTCTCACAAAGGGAGGCATCAACAGCTTTGTAAAGGCACTTGGAAAGGAGCTTGCTCCCACTCATATTGCCGTAAATGCCATTGCCTTCGGTGCAATTGATACCGATATGAATGCCTGGCTTTCCGAAGAGGAAAAAGCAGAACTCGAAGAATCCATTCCCTACGGCAGAATGGCAAAGGCAGAAGAAGCCGCTGATTTCCTGCTTCTTCTTTCCAAGGCGCCGCTCTATCTCACCGCGCAGGTCATTCCCTTTGACGGAGGGTGGATATAAACACTTAAGTACAAAGCTCCACACTCCCGCAGGTTCATTCCTGTAGTAATGCAAAACCCTTGTGTATGTTTCACATTTTCTATATAATCAAGAGCAGATGCTAAACTTCAGTTAAACGAGATACCGCACGCTTTGTGAGCGATACTCGTTATGAATAAAAACTGAAGTTTATTTTTTGAATAGAATTCCATCAGGACGTAAATTTACGTAAAAGGTGACGCCATCATGATTCATTATCAATTTTGTCAGATGTAAACATAGGACGATATTTTACAAACCAAGATAGTGTTTTACCATATCTTAGCCACATATTGAGTGGGTATCGTTTTTTTCTTATGCGAAAGGACAGTTGATAGTGATGAAAAAATTGAATAAAGAACTTTATAGAACCCCTTTTTCTGATGGAAAAAAATGGTTTCTTATTTCTATGATTTCCATGGTGATTTTAAGTGCCTATAATCTGATTATTTCATGGTTGCTCCAAAAAATCATCGATCTCACGGCCGGAATAGATAAAACTCCCTTTTATCAGCTGGCACTTGTTTCTCTTCTTTCTTTTCTTGTATTTATTGTCTTTTACTATATATTTCGATATGCCCATCCTAAATTTTTACAGACATTGTCTACTTCTTACAAGGACTTGCTGTTTGCAAAAATTCTCCGGAATAATAGTAGAATGGTTTCAGAAATCGGAAGCGGACAATTTCTTTCAAAACTCAGCAACGATTTGAAATCTATTGAAGAGAATTATTTTGATTTTTATATTACTCTGATCGATATCGGCATCAGTTTCGTCGGAGCCATCGTTTTAATGCTGTGGTACAGCCCTGTACTTACTATGGTAGCTATTGCTTTATCCATATTGCCACTACTCGCATCCATTCCGGCATCAAAGGAAATTACGAAAACAGAAAAAAATCTTTCCAAGAAAAATGCCGAATTTATGGAATTTATGAGAGATACTCTTTCCGGCTTTTCCGTAATCAAAAGCTTTCAAGCGGAATCCGAACTGGAAAACCGTTTTCATGAGGAAAATGTAAAAATTGAAAAAGCAAAGTTTCTTCGCAGATTTGCTGAAGAAAACATCAATCTTCTTTCCACTGCGGCAAGCGTAGTGATGAGACTAGGGGTATTTCTTTTCGGTGCCTGGCTATCCTTATCAAATTCTCATGTTACCCCGGGGATTGTGCTCGTCTTCCTTCAACTGCTTACTTTTATTATTACTCCGATAGAGAAAATACCTTCTCTCTTTGCAAATCGTAAAGCGGCACGCTCTCTTATTGCACAAACTAAAGAACTTTTTTATGAAAAAGACGATGAACAAGAAAAACTAGAAATCAATACTCTAAAATCTGCAATTGAAGTGCAGAATCTCTCCTTTTCTTATGAGAATACCGAAAAAGCGCTTCAGGCTGTCTCCTTAACCTTTCATGCCGGAAAAAAATATGCTATTGTCGGTGCTTCCGGTTCCGGGAAATCCACGCTGTTTAAACTATTGACAAAGTATAGCAATGAATACGACGGTAATATTTTATTTGATGGAATAGACTTGAGAAATATTACTTATTCCTCCCTTTCAGAGGTTATCTCTGTAGTACAGCAAAATGTGTTTGTGTTTCATGACAGTATTTATAACAATATTTGCCTGTATAAAAACATACCGGAAAAGGAATTTGACTACGTGATTCAAAAATCCGGCCTTTCCTCCCTTATTCAGCAAAAAGGAAAAAACTTCTCTTGCGGAACAAACGGAAATAAGCTCTCCGGTGGAGAAAAGCAACGGATTTCCATTGCACGAGCCCTGCTTAGAAACACATCCATTTTACTTATGGATGAGGCAAGCTCGGCATTAGATGAAAAAACGGCAGACGAAATCATGCATTCTATTTTAGATATGCCCGGTACCACAAGCCTTGTTATTACACATCGTTTAAATAGTACGCTGCTTAAAAAATATGATGGGATTTGTGTTCTGCATCACGGGAAAATAATCGAGTTTGGCCCTTTTGATGAACTTATGAAAAATAAAGGCTTGCTTTACTCTCTGGTTCTGCTTTCCCAAAGCTAAAGAATATAGCAGCTAAAGGATATTAACTATCCCAAAGCCACATCCAATGCCATCATGACGGTAAATCCAACAGCGAAGAGAAGCACTCCCCAGTTTGAGTGCTCCCCTTCCGCGGTTTCCGGAATCAACTCTTCGACAACCACATAAATCATTGCTCCTGCCGCGAAAGAGAGAAAATAAGGCATAAGAGGCGAAAATACCGGGGCAAAAAGAAGCATAAGAACGGCTGCAACCGGCTCTACCGCTCCGGAAAGCACGCCATTCACGAAAGCTTTATGCTTATTCTGTCCATTTGCGTGCAGGGGCATGGAAATAATTGCCCCTTCCGGAAAGTTTTGAATAGCAATCCCGATGGAAAGTGCAAGCGCTGCACCAAGGGACAGGCCTACATCTCCGGTAAGCATTCCGGCATAGACCACGCCTACCGCCATTCCTTCGGGAATATTATGAATGGTCACCGCAAGAAGCATCATAGTTGTACGCTGAAAAGAGCTCCTCGGACCCTCCGCTTTCTCTGCATTCAGATGCAGGTGTGGAATCAGCTTATCTAAGGCAAAGAGAAAGAGCGTCCCAATCCAAAAGCCGATAACCGCCGGAAGAAAAGCGAGTCTTCCGAGACTGCTGCTCTCTTCCATCGCCGGTATGAGTAAACTCCAGATGGATGCCGCTACCATTACCCCGGCCGCAAATCCCGTTAAGCCCTTCTCTACATCCGGAGGAATCACGGGTGCATTTCCCCCTGTAGTCTTATTTCCCTTCAAAAAAAACACGCACGCGGAACCAAGGCTCGTGCCCACGAACGGAATCAAAATTCCCAAAGCAATATATTTACCATCCATTCTTATTCTTTCCTTTACTACTGTCCTTTTTTGTATCGAAGAATCTGCATTTTCTATTAGCAACTACTTTGCTATGTGCGCGCGACTTTTCTGTCATTTCACTGCAAACAGGAAAATCATTATAGATTCTCCATTTGTACAAAATTAGATACAATATACAATATACATTCGGTAAACACAAGAAATTTTTTATAGGAATGAAATAGTGAAATATAAAAAGAATTGGAATTGTGAAATCCGCAAACAAAATAGCTGATCCTTAAAAAATGCGTATCGTGCATTTCCACACGGTACGCATTTTGCAGCAAATTTTTCAATTTAGCAATTTTTCCATATTTTTTACTTCTTCTAGCAGCCTTATTTAAAACCGGAGGCGCATCTGATACCACTCTACGTTCCCGTGTACCGATTCGGAAAGTCCTTCCAATGAAAAACCGAGTCGTGCATAAAAGGGGATTTTTTCTTTCTTACAGGTAAGAACCAGCCCCTCTCTTCCCTCTTCTTTTGCCATCCGAATGAACTCTTCCAACATCTTCGAAGCAATCCCTCTCCTTTGATAAGCGGGAACCGTATTCACCCCAAAAATCATCTGCCATCTTCCCTTTTCATCATGCAGAGATGCGTCTTCATACATTAAGTCAGTTAAATTCTCTTCATTCGTGCAAAAACCGTCTATAAAAGAAACTAAGCTGCTCTCATGATACAAGAGAAGAAAATGCCTTCCATAGAGAGTAAGCCTTTCCCGAAAGCTTTCTTCCGTCGCCGCCTCCAAGGGCGGGAAACAAGCCCTCTCTACCTTTGTCACTGCGGAAAGATCCGCTAAATCGCCTCTTTTTAACTGCCACTCTTCCCCGTATTCTCCAAATCTATCTACCATCTATGTCCTTTTTCCTCTCCATTCCGTTTTTCAACCAATCCTTCCCATCAACAAAGCGGGACACGATAAAGGACACAACATAGTCGCCGGCAGCATTAATCATCGTCGCCGGAGGATCAATCAGGTTTCCGATGGCAACCAGAATCGGAAAGGCAAGTTCCATATTATTCGGAAAGAAAATAGACGCAATGATATACTCCCCGATATATCCTCCTCCCGGTACACCGCTCATTCCTACAGCGGAAAGCACGGCAACGAGAACGATGGCAGGAAGATCCGAAAACTTCACCGGTGTCCCTAATGCCCCCATAACAAAGACAATCTTCAGCACGCAGGAGAAACAGGAGCCATCCATGTGCATGGTCGCGCCCAAGGGAATCACAATATCTGAAACATCCTTCGATATCCCGCTTTCGGCAGCAGCTTCCATATTGCTGGGAATCGTTGCTACGGAAGAACAGGTTCCAAGAGACACAATCGCAGGCTTTACGATATGTGAAAACATGACCTTTATGCCTTCTCTTCCGGCTCCGATGAAGGCCATCAGCGGAAAAGCGGTAAAGATATAAATAAAGCAAACGGGATAATATAAAAGCAAGGCCCTTGCATAGCTCTCCGTAATTTGAGAACCATAGGTGGAAACCAGGTCTGCAAAAATAGCAAAAAAGGCTATCGGCGCATAATACGTCACCACTTGTACGAACTTCATCATGACCGTGGTCAAACTGTCCAGAAAAGCCGCTACTTTCTTTCCTTCCTCTCCTGCCAGATTAACAGAAAAACCGAAAAGAAGGGAAAAAATAATGAGGGGGAGCATGGCTTTACGGGAAAGAAGCATGGAGAAATCTTCTACGGTAAAGAAATTCATAATCATCTCCGTCATCGTAGCGTGCTCTCCCACTTTCTCTTTCGCCATACTTGCCCAGGGCGAAGTCACCGGCGGAAAAATCTGACAGAGCAGAAAATAAACAATCGCCGCTGCCGCTCCCGTCAGCACAAAGGTTAAAACCGTAACCCCCATAATCTTTCCCGCTCTTTTTCTACTCTTGATATTCGCCATGGCAGAGGAAATCGAGGCAAAAACCATCGGTACTACAATACAGAACATCATCCGAATAAAGATGGTTCCGAGGAAGCTGATAGAATGGGCGAAATGCGGAAGAACAGCTCCCGTCACTGCACCGAGTATCATGGCCAGAAGTAAAATGATTAAGAAACGATAGTTGTTTACTACGGATTTTGCTTTCATGTCGCTCTCCCCTTATCCATTGCTATCCGAACAGCTACTTTGAGTATTTTTTCATTATAGCATTTCCGCCCTGCTTCCGTGAATTGATTTTTAAGGGAATTTTTTCGTTTTCTATTTCTTTTCTAAATCTAATTCCTGATTGATTCTTCTCACCTTAAACCAATAAATCGCGAAATTGAAAAGCCAAACCACAAAGAACACCATTACAAAAATCAAAAAGTAGAGTAAAAAACCGTTAAGACTGTGTTCCATCCAATAAAGAAGATAACTGATTCCCATCATCGGAATAGATACCGAGAGAAAGTATACCGCGGTTTGTTTTAAAATACTCCATCTCTCTATTTCCCATATAAAACTCATTCCGCCAAAGACACTGCCCAGTATCCCTGAGAGCATCGTTTGCAGAAGCATCGCCTTTACTTCACTTCCCGTAAAAAAAACCAGAGAAGCAGCAAAGGGATAGTACTTTCCCTCTCCAAAAAGAAGAGACAATAAAAGAGAAATCCCAACGCTACAGGAAATCCCTATTGGAAAAGAATACAACACACGTGATATTATTTTCTTCATTTTCTACCTCCTATCTCCAGACACTGCTTAATCTTTGATACGTATCTTCTGGACACATAACTGAAGCTTCCATCAGAAAACAAAACCCCAATCGTTCCTGTAAGGGATAAATCAAAGCGCTTCACTTTTCGTAAATTCACAATTTCCGACTGCGAAATCCGTACAAAATACTTCGGATTGACCCTCTCCTCCACCTCGTACAGCCGGTAATGAAGCTGATATTCCCCTTCTTCCATAACGGCATATACCTTTCCGGCGGAAGTATACACACGAATGATTTCCTCCAAAGATAAGGGAACCGCTTCTTCTTTTTGAAAACCGAGCAGTATATCCGTCGTAGAAAGAGTGATACGATCCATCAATTCCTGTACTTCCCGGGAAATCCTGTCTGTCATGATGAGTACTTTCACTTCCGAACAATGCTCATCCAGCTGCACTTCTATTTTCAATTTCACCCTCCTTTTCTTTAAATGATAAAAACGGGAACAGCCATGGTAAAAGAATAAAACCGGCTTTTTTATGAGTATACGTAGCATACGGGTCTTTTTCTACAGAAATCCGCTATTCGGTACGCACGACTGCCTATTCGGTAGTTCCCACTCATTAAAAAAAGCTAAGTTGTGTAAAGCAACACAACTTAGCTTTTCATCTTGGGTATAGCGCAAAAAACGCACCCTACCTATTCTTTCATGAGACTGAATCCTTGTGAGACAATATGTAACAATTCCACAAAGTTAAGAGATATAGCCCTTTGCCTTTAACTCGGCCTCAGACTTTTCCAGGTTTGCCTCGGATACGCGGATAATCGGTCCCGTGCATCCCATTCCGGATTCCGCATAGATTCCGAGCTTCCACAGGCAACGAACCGCATCATCAAGATCGGTGACTTCAATCCCGAAAAGTGCTGCAGTAACCACTTCCTTGGGAGGCTCCTTAACCTCTTCGCCGCTCTCCTTCGGCTTGTTTGCCTCACGAATCTCGGCAAGAATATCGTCAAGTCCGGCTCTCTTCGCCTTCTTGAACTCCTCTTTTGCAACTTCGAAAACCTTACCCTTAACGAGTTCTCCTGCAAAACGAAGTGCATTGGCAACAACGGGAGCACCGGAAGCACGAGAGACAATCATGACAAGCTTCTCATAATTCTCTCCGATACCGGGTCCATAACCGAATCCCTGCGCCTCAAAGGATCCGCCTGTTGTAAAGGAGGAAAGCATCTTGGAAAGCACATTTCCGGTTAAAGAATCCGTAACCAAGATATCCGCCGTACCGCGAAGTACATCGTTTCCTCTCATCACGCATCCACCGTCGGAACGGGAAGACTCTGCAAAATGAATCGGATAACCGTTTGCCTGAAGCTTCTTTAAAGCCTTCTCCGTCTGTCTTGCACCGTCTACGTTTAAGATACCGATAGTCGGCTCTTCATAACCGCAAGCCTTCGCAGTGATGATGCCGTAAATGGCATTTTTTACCATGCCTTCAATACGATCTGTGCTGGATGTACCGGTAGTGTTTGCAATAAACATTTCCTTACCGATACCCGGTGTTACGGCACGTCCTACAGTAGATACCCCGATAGGGAACGGATAATGCATAGTTACCGCACCGTCAATCTTTCTTTCGTTTAGAAGCTCGTCCATCTTATCATGGCCCGCTTCATCATCGGAAACTTCAACGGTTTCTACCAATTCATTTTTTAAGGAACCGATATAAACCACATCCACTCCGTCTCTTGCCGCAGCTACTGCAGCCTGCATGGAGTTTTCCTCTCCATGCTCGGAACCCATACCTGTTAAAGCAATACGCGGCTTTTTCCCGAAAGAACCGGTTTCTAAGCCCTCTGCCATGGCTAAAAAGGTATCGGCAATCAGTTCTTTAATTTCCTTAGCCATTCTACCCTTCCTTTCTTATTCCTGATTTCCCAAAATGGAAGCAGCAAAATCCTTCATAGACTTCGCAATCATAGAACGAACTTCTTCCTCCGATACTGCTCCTGTTCCCTTTCCGGTATTTTTCTGGATAATGAAGGAAACACCGTCAAAGAGGTTGGTCATTCTTCCAAGGAAGAGTGATCCCTTACCGATAATCATAGCCTTGTTCATCTTTCCGGCTTCAATGTCTTCCTTGGCAAATCCAACAAAAGGCACACCGGAAGGAATATGTCCCTGTGTCGGAGCATAACCCACTAAGCCCTTCTCCTCGGTAAAATTAGCAAGGTCAGCTTTCTCAAGCCAGCCCTTCTTTACGGCAAGAGCGGCAATCATCTTATAGTTCGCCATCGGCACATCTCCTGCACCTGCGGGCTTGGTAATGTCGGCATTCTGCATCTCCGGAGAGAATTTATCGATATCCTTTACGGTAAGTCCTGCGCGCTCAAGCGGATCGGCTACAAGAGAACCGATAACGTTCTGCGGAGCAGCTCCTGTACCTACAGTATGACGACCGATGATATCCAGATTGATTTCAGCGGACTTTCCGTCATTCTCGGAAACGATAATACAGAAGGAAGCAAGGCAATCCTCAAGCATCGGAAGCTCTTTCTTTACATGGTCTTTCCCGTTCATGGCAAGTTTCGGTACACAACCTCCACCGATTACGGCAACGGTATGGTATGCCCCGGCTTTAACCAAAGCGGCGGCCTCAATCATGGCATGAGACGGACCTGCACAGAAGCCTCTGGCATCGGAACCGGTTGCATTCATAAGTCCCGCAATTTCAGCAGCTGCCTTCGCAAAGTTTCCGCCGCCACGCTGGTTTACATCACCGCAGGCTTCCTCGGAACAGTCGATAACATACTCGATTTCATTGGCATTTACGCCGGAGTGCTTTAAGGAATGTAAAATAGCAAGAACAGAACTTGCCTTATTCATGATGTTCTCAAGCATTACCTCTGCGGATAAGTTTACATCAATATCATGTGCTCTCTTTACACAACCGATAAGCTTACCTTCATAGAACAAAGGCTCAGCCTCATGTCTGTCTACAAAGCCCTGAATCTCGGAAAGCTCAGCACCCTCTGTTACACGATTTAAGATTTCTTCGGTAATAACAGGATCCTTTGCAAGCTCCGGCTTATGCTGAGCCACAAAGCCCTTCTCCATATATACAACTTCAAAGCAGTCGCAAGCCTGTGCAAGAAGCAGGAACTCCGCCTCCGGCATAATCTCACCGAACTTACCGTAACGGCTTGCACCTTCTACCTTTTTATCATAATAAGGGAACTCCACTCCTTTTAACTCTTCCGGAGTCTTGTTTCCGATATAAACCTGATTTGGCCAATATGCCACACAATCCTCAAAGGAACGAACATGCTTTCCCATCTCCTTTAAGAAATCTCCATCCGGATTAACTACTCTTTCCGTAGCAATGGTGGAACCATGCTGCAGCATCAATCCCGGTGTGTAATTTAAGCAATATCCTACGCCTTTAATAATACTATTCATATTGATTCCCTCTTTTAAAGAATTAAACTTGTCATATCGTGACTAAGATGAAAGAAACTAAGAGATTTATTTGCTATTTTTTTCTCAATTTTTCGTAATTTTTTTAGAAAAAAGGGGAGCCCGAAAAAGCTCCCCTATTTTTTTAAAGGTACTTACAATACTCGGAACGAATATTGTTCATTTCATTCACGATGTCATCAACATCTAAAACCATTTCCATCATGCTGACCTGGTCGTCATAAACGGCCTCGTCAAACTCTGCTTTAAGCTCCGGTTCACAAACGTGATAAACTGTGAGTCCAAGCTGGACCCCTGTCAATGGACCTGCGAAGGTAGGATCACCTGCTGTAACGGTCTCAGCTGCAAGCCCTGCAGCCTCTCCCTCAGCAGCACCAAGAACTACAACCAGATTCTCCGGTCCGAACTTCTCGGCAAAATCCTTAACTCTCTTCTGATTTTCCAAATCCATTGCGCCTGCGCTCGTTCAAACGAAGCATTCAGTGGAAGCGAAAACTACTTCTCCGCCGGCAGTCTCAACACAAGCCTGAATAGCTGGTCCTGGAACACCGTCACGGTCTCCGATGATGATTACTTTTTTACCCTTTAAAATAGCCATCTCTTCTCTCCTTTCTTGAAAAGTTTATATCGTAATGGCAAAACGCCAAATACGCGGTATAAATTTAGGCATTTAATGCAACGTACTTCTCCACCATTGCCTTAATGGATTCTTCTGTTGCAGCATCCTTAACTAATTCTTCGACCTTCTGGCCATCCTTATAAATCGCCATAACCGGAAGTCCGAGAATCTTCTGGCCGATTGCCAGTCTTCTTGCCTTTGTTGTATTTAAGGAAGTGAACTTCAGCTTTCCTTCATACTGATCAGCTAAAGAATGAACGAAAGGCATCAGTGCAGCGCAAGGTACACAGCCGTCTCCGAAAAAGTCTACGAATATATAGCCTTCAGCCTTTAATACTTCCTCTTCAAAATTGTCCTTATTAACTTCTAACATAATTCCTCCTTTTATATAAAATAATCTGTTTTAAAATGATGATGTACTCAAGAAAACGTATCTTCGAGGAATGATTACTCCATCTCGTTCAGATATTTCTCTGCCTGCGTTGCGGCAATTGCACCGTCAGCAGCAGCGGTCACAACCTGTCTTAAACTCTTCACACGAACGTCTCCTACGGTAAAGACACCGGGGATATTGGTGTGCATATCTTCATCGGTAGGAATATATCCTCTTTCATCCATCTTAAGATTGGTTCCCTGGAAAAGCTCCGTAGTCGGAATTCTTCCGATGAAACCGAAGATACCGAACATACCGTCTTCTTCACTTGCTTCCAGAACCTGCTCCTCGCCTGTAACTACGTTCTTTACCTTGATCTTCTGTAGGATATCGTCTCCGGAAAGTTCCTCTACAACAGTATCCCACATAATATGAAGCTTCTCGTTCTTGAAAGCCTTCTCCTGAATGGATTTTGCCGCTCTCAATTCATGTCTTCTGTGAATAAGAGTTACAGAGCTTGCAAACTTAGTCAGATACATAGCCTCTTCTACAGCGGAATCTCCTCCACCGACTACGAATACGGGAAGGTCCTCAAAGAAGTTGGCGTCACAGGTTGCACAGTAAGAAACACCCTTTCCGAGGAACTCCTGCTCTCCCTTACATCCGATAGGACGAGGATTGGCTCCCGTAGCAATAATCAAGGTTTTTCCTTCATAGGTTCCGTTTACACCTACAAGCCTCTTTACATCCCCCTCGAGCTCTACGGACTTGATTGTATCGTGTACACGATCACACCCAAAATGCTCAGCCTGCTCTGTCATTCTCTTAATCAGAGAAGGTCCGGACTCTCCTTCTACAATCTGTCCCGGATAGTTCTCAATAGAATCCGTGATTGCAATCTGTCCTCCATCCTGCCCCTTTTCGATAATACAAGTGGAGAGCCTTGCTCTACCTGCATAAAGGCCTGCTGCAAGTCCCCCTGGACCGGCACCTAAGATCAAAACATCATACAGCTTTGACATAGTCTTCTGAATCTCCTTCCCAATGCTTTATTATTTATTTTTTCTGCAAAAGCAGTAGAAACCCGTTTCAAATCAATATCTCTATTATACACCAAGCAAAGTTCCAGGAAAGAAAATTTCCAAGTTATTCCTTTGTGTATTTACACTCTAGAGGTACTATCCGTAAAATAGCCAAATATGAAAAAATCATTTTTTGCAAATCTCTTTTACAAAATCTTTTGGGTTCTCACCCATTCTGTTAATTCAGAACGAGATGTCGCACGCTTTGCGAACGATACTCGTTAAGAATTGTAAGGGGCAGGGTTCCTGCCCCCTCGAATTCTGTTTAGTTCAATACAGAGCTTAAACTCCTGTACTAAACTTGCGTTTTTAAAGTTGATTTAAACTTTATAAATCGCAGATATCTTACAAGAAAATCATCCTTTACTTAAAGATAGTCTGCTTATCAACATCGATAGTGAGTGCATTTAATGCCTTCTCTACAATCTTTCTTCTTAATGCCTTCTCTTCTTCGGGCTTTAAAGAAGGATTGCCCAGCGGGTGCGGAATAGCAATCGCCGGAACAATACGGTTAGCACCTACTGTCATGGAGATAGGTGTAACTGTACAAATGTGAACAACAGGAATTCCTGTAGCTTCGATACCCTTAACCATCGTTGCACCGCAACGTGTACAGGTTCCTCACGTACTGGTCAGAATGACCGCATCTACATGGTCTTTCTTCAGTTTTGCACCGATTTCATCAGCAAACTTCTTAGCAGAAGCAACCGCTGTTCCATTACCAACTGTGGTATAGAAGTAATCGTAAAGCTTTCCGATCTTTCCTTCCTTTTCAAGGTCTCTTAAAACATCAACCGGAAGAACGCGGTCTGCATCTTCGTTTGCATAGCTGGGGTCGTATCCGCCGTGAGCGGTCTCATACGTCTCTGCAGTAAGATCATTTACCCCTGCAATATTGTACTCGCCGTAACGAGTAGCGTTGGAAGACTCGATATGGTCCGGATTTCCCTTCGGAACGATACCGCCAGAAGTAACTAAAGCGATAGTAGCCTTGGAAAGATCCTTAACAGCAGGCATCGGATCAACACGGTCGAAGGAAGGCATCGGATACTCTGTAGTAAATTCCTTGCCTGCAATCTTAGCAAGAAGCATCTTAACCGCACGCTTGGATCCTCTTTCCTCTTCAAAGAAGTTTACACGGATTCCCTGTGGGATATATCCTTCTTCCTTGGAAGAACCGATCTTCTCTCCACGAACGAGCTTTAAGCCAAGAGGCGCCATCTTCTTAACGGCATCTCTCATACCGGCTGCACTGTTCTTTGTGGAAACAATGTAAATCTTGCTCTTTGCTTCATCAGCACCCGGGTTCTCTACATACATACCTGTGATAACCGGGATATGTAATTCGTCCTGAACAGCCATAGCAATGGTTGCGCAGGCAAATCCATAACGGCCGGCATTAAATGCAGGTCCTGCGATGAATAAAT
>ERZ773197.1037-NODE-1037-length-20403-cov-19.229212_pt1 | contig 20403 bp, 15 predicted proteins | sample MGYA00580999_ERZ773197 | MGnify/ENA primary metagenome ERZ773197 (study PRJEB29015, sample SAMEA2738166) | human oral metagenome | biome: human oral; feature: human-associated habitat; material: saliva | place: China | collected 2185 ...
ACATGATACATATTAAAAAGATCCTTAACATCTTTACCAGTAGAATCCTTCATTGTGATTTTGTTATCATCTACCATGTAAGCACCATCTTGTACATCATCTACCATTGCCCAAGTCTTACCATGAGTTTTAGAATCAGCAGTAAATGTTGAATATGGTTTGTAATCCGTTGTCAAACTGAATTTCACATTTTTATCAAATGTATTTGCTCCATCAATATTGTTTCCAAAGTTATCAGTAATAGCCTTTACAGGTTTTGGAGTGGAAGGAGTTACACGTAAACGTCTATATTTAATTTTTACAGTTGGGGCATCAGGTTTATTTGGTAAATCTTTTGGTTTTCTTAAAACAAGCTTTATTTCTTTAGTATCCTTTTTCTTCCACTCAGGTTCAACTGGTGGCTTAGAAAGGATAGTTACAGGCACTGTTGAACTTGCCTTACCAAAGATACCAACAGCCCACCCATCTTGATAGAAAATATCTTCATCTTTCAAATTACTTCCTGCCGAACCAAGTTGTCTTTTAACTTCTGCTCGTTTGGATTCAATTTCATCTTCTCCACGAACGCCTACTCCATTGTGATAAGCAAAATTCAACTTAGAACCATATCCAACAGAAAGAAGCGAACCTAGAGGAATATCTGATTCATCCCCTACGTTAGCATATCCAAGATCACCTGCTTTTACTCCCAATTCAGGGACATCATGAGTCCATGGGGTTTTATATTCGCCTTTATAATATTCCTTATTATCACGGTTTACTTTCTTAACTTCTGAACCATTTGGATTTAAAACAATTCCTTCTGAACCATCTTGATAGGTAAAGCGTAATTCTTGTCCATAATCAATATCATTAAAAGTAGCAGCGATAGCCATCCCAACTTCTTTTCCTGTCTTTTCATCAAAAAAGTCAATTTTTGTGTCAAATTGAACTAGATTCCCAAACAAGAAATTGATTGAACCACTACCATTGTCTTTTCTAATAAAGATCTTTGTAGCACTTAATGGCTTGCCATCCTTAACCCACTCAGCTTCCACACTATTGAAAGTAAATCGGGCAGAGATTTTCTGCCCCTCTTTGCTTTCAGCAACATTATGTAGCGTGAATGAATCACCTACTTTTGGATTCACAATTTCAGCAAAAACAGCATCATTTTTTGAGAGCAAGTCTGTACGACTTCCACTAATAGTCGTATCTGAATGTAGTCCAATATAATCTTTAACAGCAGTTAAACCTTCTACTCCTTCAAATGAAACAGTTAGGCTTCTGTAATAACCCACACTGCCACGTTTGCTTTCATCATAATTGCCATAAACTTTAATATGAGTATTTTCAGCCTTCAATCCTTTCTTAGCAAGTTCTTCTTTTTGCTTGTTGTAAGCAGTCAGTTCCTTGTTGTAGTTTTCTAGTTTCTTGTCATACTGCTCTTTTAGTTCAGTATTTTCCTTGTCAACCTTCTTATTATAATCTTCTTGAGCTTTCAGGCTATCTTTGTAGTCATCTTTTTTCTTTGCATTATCACGTTCGATACTCTTGTTTTCAGCTAAAACTGCTCGACGTTCAGCTTCGTTATTTGTTTTAGCTTTCTTATATTCGTCCGTTTTCTGTTTGACTTCTGATTCATGTTTTGCATATTCAGCTTCAATTTCTTTCTGCTTACTTACGACTGTTTCGCTTGTTGCAACTCCTTCATCCTGAACATCATCAATTTCAACATTTACCCCAGCTTCTTTAGCTTCAGTCATAGCTTTGTCAAGCGATTCATGAGAAATTGCAACTTCAAATTCTGCTTTCTTTTCTACAGCTACAGGGGGATTCACATTTACCTCATCAGCAGTTACAGTTGAAGAGAAAACCATTCCCAACATTGCAAGTGCAAGGATAACTCCACAAGCACCACCAGATTTCATCTTACGAATAGAACCGTAAGCCTTAAATTCTTGATTTTTCAACATTTATTATTAATTCTCCTTTTATTGATATTTTTATTTTTTAATCTCGTCACTTTCAAGAAGGGGAACGAGATCGCTTAGTTACTACAATCATTTTTCTCCTTTTCTACAATTAAAAAAAGCCAGTTACCCAACTGACTTTAAAAATAATAATTCATTTTTGTATGCTATCTTTTGAAATATCTATTCATTGATTGTTCAAAACTATATAATCTTGCACATAAATTTTGAATAACTCTTTATCACCTCATTTCCTATTGTTAATTCACATAAAAGAATACAACTATATTCTCTTGTGAAAACTAACAATAAAGCTTATTGTTAATTTTCTAATCAGTAATGACTTTTCTCTAATATCTTTACTGATTCCTGGTTATTTATACGCTCATATCTTCGCATATTTTCAGCTTCTAAGCCTACTACCTTCGCCAAAGTCACGAATTTAAGAATAACTCAATATCCCCTCTTTCTTACCTAAAGGCATTAGCAAAAGTTAATCACTTAACTCTCACATACCGACCATACGACATATAGACTTCACTATCTCTCTCTAGCTACCTTCTACGAAGTATCATTGACTGTTTTCAGCCGTCAGTTTCCTTTACTTATCTACTAAGGCGAAAGGACGAAATACCCAACGTGATCTTAATAAAAGATTAGTAGATATAAAAACTAGAACTACTAACAGCCTTGACTTTTAACCATAAATCACTTATAATAAAGTTGCAACATCAATTATTCGTGTTTGGTCAGTGTAAATCATTGCCTGACACGTTTTTTTATTAAATTTTCAAAGTTCAATCACCATAGAAAATGTAATCATCTGATTACATCGACTATTATATAATCAAATGATTACTTTGTCAAGACTTTTATAAAATAATTTTATTATTTCTTATTACGGTACTTATTATGGAATTTAAAGATAGATTAAAAGCAGTTCGACTGAACAATAAACTCACTCAAAAAGAGGTAGCAAACCACTTCCAAACTTCACCTCAAAGTTATGCCCAGTGGGAGAAAGGGCTAAGAAAACCATCAGCAGAAAATCTTCAGAAACTTGCAGATTTTTTCAACGTTTCAACTGACTACCTTTTAGGGAAAACTGATTTTCCTGAACCTGATTCGGATATTGATTTAGATACTGCTATTGATAATTCAGTCGCTTTCGATGGTACGCCTATCACAGATGATGACCGAGAAATCATAAAAAATTATCTGAAAGATTACTTCGCAAATAAAAAATAAGTATGAATCTAAATAAAGTTATAAAAGAGATTGAGCAATTAAACTGCCAAGTTGTCATTCTTGACAACTTATCCTGTAAGGGGAGATATGTACTTGCAAATAACAAACACTTTATTTTCCTTAGTTCCGATACAACTGATATTGAAAAAATAAATATCCTTCTTCACGAAAAACATCATCTTATTAATGATGATTGTAACAACTCATTATCTCAAATTGAGACATTTAAAAATCACATTGAATCTGATACTGAAAAAGGAAGAATCCTTGATTTTATGAGTCTAGTAAATAGTGAATATCCCATTGATGATAGTTTCAATTACCAACACTATATTTCTAATGCTGATATTCCAGTAAAATATGAAAATTATGTTAAAGAAATTGCTACACATTTCTATAATGAAAACAAAAAAAATAACATTATCTAATGATAGTGTTATTTTCTTTTTAATTATTCAAAAATTGCCATTGCACAAAGTTCATAATTACAATATACGTGCAACTCATTATCTTTGTTATAATCAAGGAATTTCCCACCTTTTTTTCTAAAATTAAATTCAACAAAATAAAGTTCTAAATCTCCCTCATATTCAACTTCGATATCAAAACTTGAACCTTCTTCCATTTCATCTAACTGTTTAGAATAATCATTCAAAAAATCTCTCACAAAGTAATTCAATTTTGGTCTTAAAAACTGTGGTACATCGTTATAATAAATTACTTTTTTTAAATCCATTTTTGATCTCCTTCTTTTTTCAATTAATTTTAGGATAAATTCATATATAAATTATAAATTGGAAAGTCTATATATCGTTCTTTTGTCTCCTTATCCAATTTATTCCAAAATAAGTCAGCTTGTGGTTTAGACTTTAACAGCACAGACGAACCAAAACAAATTTCATCATTACCATTATTATTAACTAAAATCTTACTTAGTGTCTCTTTCTCTTCATCATTCAATTCACGAACTCTGGATTTGATTTGAAGATCATTAATTATAGCTATCTCACTATTCTTGAAGTATTCTAAATTCCAGTCAGAAAGACTCTGAGCCCAATTAAGCAATAACTCACTTCTCGAATTATCTTCGGCCATATCAGCAGCAGCAACTATTTTAATAATAGTATTGTTAGCTCCTTCGTAGTTTAAATTATTATCAACTAATCTTTGATAAGATGTAATAACCGCATCAAAATTACAATTATCTATTTTTAACCAATCATTTGGTTCTAAAACTTCAAAGACCGAAGTGTCTAAAGCATCTTCGCCTTCACCCCTTCTACACCAAGGAGTCTCTTTAAAAATATCTATCAAAGTACCTGTCTTATCTGTTTTAAACTCATATAAGGTTATAATGTGGATGTTAGCAACTTTAAGATGAAGTAATTTCCATTCATTGTAATTTAAAGAAACATTCTTTTTTAATACAAGACCTGAATAAATAATGTTTATAGTTCTTTGAGATTTTTTATCAAAGCAAGATAAATCAATATCTTTTTTAATACCTATTTTTCCCATAATATTAGAAATCTTTAACATTTCCTTAATATCCGACTCTAAATCACGTGAAGTAATATCCGATATTGATTCTCCATCTAGTTCTATTTTATTTTCATTGAGATTAAAATATCCTACTTTTCCTAACTCTAGAAGCACCTGACTAGACTTTATAGCTTTTGACAGCATATTAGATCTAGTATAGTTAAATTTAAATATCTTTTCATTTACATCAAAAGACATTTTAAAACCTTCACCAAAATGAAGTTCCACTCTCCCATCTGGAAAAATATGTCTTTTTACATCTTGAAAAACATAGTCCCCTATTTTAATAATTAAATCGGTTTCTTCTTCAGTTTCTACAATCTTTATTGTGTTTTCAAGTGGTATTTCTATACCGGTTTTAGGATCTAAATAATACATAAATAGATCATGCTCTTCCTGGTAATTAAAGATTTCTCCTCGCTCTTGACCATAAAAGTAGAACTTAAGAGTTTTATCATCAGGAAGATCCTCAACTGAAATTGCTTCGACATTTATAAAACTATACTGCTTCAGACTATTGTTTATAAAATCCAATAACATTGGATACATTTTTTTCTCATTCAGTTTGAAAATCTGTATAGAAAGTTTCTTTTTATTGGTAGATTTATTTTTTAATTTACTCTTTTTGAGCAAATTCTTTATAGACAGAGGAGGTAATGACTTATAGTAAATATCTCTTAAACCATTATCTTCATTCAACCAAACTACAAATAAAACCACACCACCATTGGATTTATATAATTCTAGATCACTTATATCTAATGAAAATGATTTGAGTATATCATTTTTTTGCCTAGTGGTCTTAATTTGAACAGGCACTTTACCAAGTATTTCGCTTTTTTTCTCACTAGATGACTTAAGAACATGAATTTCTCCATCCCATATTGGAGTTTTATCATTACTTTCAAAATAAGATTGAAGTAACTCATGCTTATCTATAAATGTTGACAGATAAGAAATACCTAATGTCTCAGTTTTTCTATTATTGGCCAAATCTGCACCTCTAAAAATAACTCTATATACTTTATATTATAACATTAACAAATAAAAATACATAGCATTCAATAAACTACAATTTAATTTCAGTTCAATAGTACAAATATTGAAAATATGAAATATATTCACCTTCTATAAAGTCAAATATATTTATCTAGATTTATTTTTAAAAATAAAATAAGTGATTATATGATTTTTAATCTACTGTCAATATTTTTCATCAAAAAAACCGTAGATGGGTGAACTACGGTTTTTTTCAGTCCAATCAAGAGACAACATAAGAATGAATTTCAAAGCTCTTGACTCTTAATTTAGGACAAAAGTACCTTAAACTAGGAGGAACATCTTATTTCGGAATTTGTACACTTTTAGGTACAACTATAGTATATCTAAAATATAGAAATAAATCAACCAAAAATGGTAACGTTTCCAACTTTTTTGAAATTTATCTTCACACTTCCTACAAGAGGTATTTCTAAAAAAATTTCTTTCTATTAACTATTTATCTATTAATAGCTCTATAATATTTGTAGTGGGAAATCCCCTATGGATATTATGGAGCCTATTTTGTTGTAGAAAAAAGTCCCATATCATCTATAATGAAAAGCGACTAAACAACTCATTAGAAACTAAATGGAGGCTAAACAGAACTTATTTTAGAACACTCCATCTTTTCCACTAGGATTTTCAAGAATTAAACAATACTAGAAACTCTGTCTCCTAACAAATTTAGGAGAAACTTCAACAGATGTGACACTTTCCCCTTTAATAATTGCTAAAACACCTTCTATCATTTTTTGAGCTAACATAGCATAATTAGGAGAAATAGTAGACAGAGCTGGAGTATAATATTGCGAAATAGGAATATTATCGAATCCAATTATTGAAATATCATCAGGAATGGTAATCCCCTTCTCATAGCACGCACGAATCAGCCCTTGAACCTTCTCATCCCCAGAAACAAATATCATATCCGGATGATTTTGATTAGATAAATTATTTATTGCATATGAATAAACTGAATCAATTGTAGTTAAGCCATAAATAACTTGCAAATCCATTAAATAATTTTTATCAGTCAAAAAAGTACGAATACCTTTTTCACGATCCTTATTAACAAGAGATTCCCCTCCCATAAGTAACAACATACTTTTAATATTCTCTTTTGTTACTAATTCCATCATATCATAAGTGGCTTGAAAATTGTTATTAGATACATAAACAACATCAGGTGTTCGAGATTCTCCAAAAACTATAAAAGGCATATTATTCTTCTGTAAATAATTAATCCGAATATCGTCTTTACTTTCATAAAATACTATTACTCCATCTATTAAGCTTCCTGTACTTGAAATTATTGAATTCCTAATCGTATCTTCTTCACCAAAGTATTCAACAATAGCGTTTACACCAAACTCTTTACAAGTTTGTAGAACTCTATCTAGTAAAGTTTGAAACCAAATCAAGGGAAAAGAATCAATCTTTTTAACGGAAATCAAAATATTTGTAGTTTCTTTCTTAGTCAAATTTTTTGCATATGCATTTGGAACATACGACAACTCATCAATGACTTTTTGAATAGCTCGATAAGTTTCTTCTTTTACCTTTTCACCACCGTTAATAACACGTGAAACAGTTTTTGGAGAAAAACCTGATAAATTCGCAATATCATAAATAGTTACCTTTTTACCGTTTAAATTTTTCACTTTAGTCCTCCATTTATGATTTATCTAATATCATTATACAATATTTACTTTTTTTAACAAGAGAATTTAGTAAAACATTTTAATGTATCTTAACAAAAACTTTAATTTCAAAATTTTCTATTTTATACTCTATTCTTCCGATTCAAAAAAATAACATTGACAATTAAAATTTTTATTCTTTACAATTTTTTCTACTTCACAACTGATAAACTTGTATGAAAATAACTTACCACGAAAATATAAAAAATCATTTTCGGTAAAATCCATTGAAACTATAAAAGTATCTAATAACATTTGGACATAGCAGTCTAAGATCGGAATAATCTTTTCCTTAACAATAACTTTTGCTAATATATCATCAGCTGGTAAAGAAGACGAAAATACAATTTCACAAACATCATAAAAAGAATGAAATCTATATACTTGCACTAAAGAATTATATTCAAAATACGTTATTCTTCCACAGTCAAAATTAATATTATATACCTTCATTTATGTTTATCCTTATACTTTGCAAATAATTTCGAGTCAATTATCACCTAAAAAACAAAGGGACAAGAATAACTGCCCCTTTGTTTATTCTATATCAACTAACTTCTTCAACATAAATAACACCAACAATATTTGCTATTTCTTCCATCAGTCGAAGATGTTCAAATCTACCTGATAATTCCAGAGTAATAAATGACGCTATTTTTTTGTCTGGAACATCAAAGTATTCAATTCTGTCAGAATTAACATCTCCAAACGCTGTTCTTGAATCGGTCATTCTGATACCATTTTCTGCACAATAAACCAATACACGATTATAGGCTTCTGTAGATTTAACCACTATATACAATTCAATCATTTTAGAACGATTTTGTAGATATTTTTTTAGTGGTTGGAACATGGATATCACACCCCAAACAGAAATGGCTCCTAAAAGAGCACCCTCATAAAAACCTACTCCAATAGCTAATCCAATTCCTGCCGAAGCCCAAATGCCTGCTGCAGTTGTCAGACCTGTAATTTTCTTTTTATCTGTAATAAGAATCGTTCCAGCGCCTAGAAAACCCACACCTGATATAACTTGAGCTCCTAATCGTGTAGGATCTCCTGTCCCAAATTTATAAGATACAAATTCATTCGTCATCATAATCAAACATGAAGCTAGACAAACAATACCATAAGTTCGGATGCCTGCAGGCTGGGATTTGCTCCCTCTCTCTAAACCAATTATACTACCAATGACCACTGATAAAACAATCCTGACAACTATTTCAATATTTGATAACCCAACACTAGTGGCTGTCATGATTATTTCCTTACTTTACGCCCCGGTCTTTGTGTGAAGTATAATACCGTTCCAGAAATAATCATCAGAACAATTGTATAAACAAATACCAGAGCTTGTGCATTAGATGTTGCTGTTTCATCACCTGCAGATCTAATCGTAATACCTAATGGTTGAGCTAGGGGATGGTAAAGGAATACAGATAAGTCGAAGTCAGTTAATAAAGAGTTAAAGTTTAAAGCAATAACAGAGAGAACAACCGGTAAAATAAATGGAATGATAACCTTCATCATAGTATAAAAAGGTGAAGCACCCATACTTCTTGCTGCATCTTCCATCTCATCATCAACACTAAATAAAATAGCACGTACCATTCTATAAGAGAATGGAATTTTTACAACAATATAAGCGATTAGCAAAATTACTAAACTACCAACTAGAATCTGGTTAAAGACTAAAAGTTGAGGTTGGTTGAAAGTGAACAATAAACTAACTGCTAGAAGTGTACTTGGTAATAGCCAAGGAAGAAGAGCTCCGTATTCGAACAAGAAATCAAATCGAGCTTTATGTTTACGAACTACTCGCGCAAACACAACAGCAAGAACTGTTGCAGTAGTTGCTGCAATGATAGAATATATAAAGCTGACTAGGAATGGAGAAAACGCAGCACTATTACTAAAGAACAATCTGTAATTATCAAGAGTAAAGTTTGATAATGATAAGTTTCCTGTCTGTATTGCAACTGGGTCAGTAAATGAATACAATACAATGAAAATCAATGGTAACATGAAAACAGTGAACAAAGCATAAGCAACAATATGTGCAATGATATTCCATGGTTTAGATACGATTTTTTGTTTTTTCAAAGGTGCTTTCGTTTTAGAAATAGAAATATAATTTCCGCCTTTTTCGATCTTGTTCATAATAGTAAGCAAAATCGTAGTGGCAATACCCAAAATAATTGCTAGAAAGGCGGCTAAGTCACGAGAATTTCCCATTCCAGCAAATGTTATGATCATTGGGTTAATAGTTTGGAATTCTTTCCCACCAACAATCATAGGTGCTGCTACTGCTGATAACCCACTTAGAAAAACCATAATTGTCAGAGCGAATAAAGTAGGAATTAGAGTTGGCAATACTACTTTTCTAAACACTGTAAATGGTTTTGCACCCATATTACGTGCAGCTTCAATAGTATGATAGTCTACACTACGAATTGTATTAGTTAGGAATAAGGTGTGATTAGCAGTACCAGAAAATGTCATAATAAATAGAACTGCACCATAACCAATAAACCAGTTAGGATCTAAAGATGGAATAATACTTTGTAAAAATTTGGTAATCATTCCATATGGTCCATAAACGAATTTATAACCAGTAGCCAAAACTACTCCACCGTAGATTAGTGACGTCATGTATCCTAGTTTTAATATTTTAGCTCCTTTAATATCAAAATATTCTGTAAACAATACACAAAGTACACCAACAACATTAACAGTTATAATCAGTGAGAATGCTAACTTAAAACTGTTCATAATACTCTGAATCGCACGTTGAGATTTAAAAGCTCGTTGTACGACATCAAGTGAAAACTCCCCACCTTTCACAAATACATTAACTACTAAATCAAAGTTTGGATAAATGATGAAAGTTACCAAGAACCAGATTAAGCCTAAACGAATGAGCCAATCTTTCCAATTTAATTTATGACGCATACTGCACCTCCTTAAAATTGCAGAACGTCTGATGGTGTGATAAATAATTCCACACTTTCTCCGACAGATCTAATAGCTGACTGACTATCAATACTTGTTACATTAAGAATTTGATTTTCAGATACCTGAACAGTATAGTGAATTGTAACTCCTGAAAATTCCACATCAATAATTGAACCTTTTAAGACAAAATCCTGATCCGTTTCACGTTTGAAGCGAACTTTTTCTAAACGAATGTAACCTTTTTTATCTTCCAAAAGAACATGAGCATTATTTAGAAGAATTCCGTGAACAGTTTCATCTGTAAGTACGTTAATGTCTCCAATGAAATCACATACAAATTCTGTTTGAGAATTATGATAAATTTCTACTGGTGTTCCCACTTGTTCAATAAAACCATTATTAAAGACAGCAATCCTATCAGATAGCGTTAACGCTTCCTCTTGGTCATGTGTAACATATAGAGTTGTAATTCCCAATTCTTTTTGAAGACGTTTCAACTCTTTTCTCAAATCCACACGTAATTTTGCATCTAGGTTTGACAAGGGTTCATCCAAACATAGGATTTTAGGTTCCAAAACAAGAGCACGAGCTAAAGCTACACGCTGCTGTTGTCCTCCAGATAATTCTGAAACGTTACGTTGCAATTGTTGATCTGAAATCTTAATTTTAGCAGCCACTGCAGAAACCTTGGCTTTAATAACATCTGGAGCAACTTTTTTAACTTTTAAACCAAATGCAATATTATCAAAAACTGTCATTGTTGGAAATAGAGCGTAAGATTGGAATACGATCCCGATTCCACGTTTTTCAGGTTCCAAGTGCGTAACATCTGTGCCATTAACCTCAATACTTCCAGATGAAGGGTCTAGAAAACCTACCAAAGCTCTCAAAGTTGTTGATTTACCACATCCAGAAGGTCCTAGAAAGGTAAAGAATTCTCCTTCCTGAATATCTAAATTAAGATTATCAATCGCGATAAAATCACCATATTTAATTTGAATATTATCAAATTTAATCATATTATTAACTTCCTTTACTAATATATAAAAGTCCCTCTTAATTTCTTTTGTGTGTGCAGAAACATTAGAGAGACTTGGAATTTTAAAAATTACACTTATGCCCTATTTTACATATTCTAGTTCAGCTTTTTCGACCCATTCGTCCAAATGTTTTCCAACAGCTTCCCAATCAATACTTTGTGGTTTCACTTGATCAACAAATTTCTTAGTAGCTTCTGGTAACTCTTTCACTGCCTCAGTATTTGCAGGAATAGAACCAAAGTTTTTGCTATACTCTACTTGAATTTCTGTTTGACCAAACCAGTTGATGAATTCTTTTGCTAAAGCTTGTTTCTTACTAGTATTCAAAATCATTGTTTGTTCAGTTACAAACGGGACACCAATTTCAGGAGACATTACTTTAAATACAACATTGTTTTCTTTCTGTCCAACTAATGCACCAGAACCCCACATCATTCCATACTGGATTGGGTCATCCTTATCCAACATTTTAACAATTGAACTTTCACCCTTTTGAAGAGTGTACGCATTTTCCAAATATTCTTTAGCTACTTGCCAACCTTTTTCAGAAACACCCAATTCTCCTTTATCATCTAGATAACGAACAAGGATACTTGCCAAGATAGCACGCCCTGTTCCACCTGAGAGCCCAGAAATTGAATATTTACCTTTATACTTGCTACCTAACTCAGTCCAATCTTTAGGCATTTCAGTAACATCAGGAGCACCAATCAAAACTAATGGTTGAACAATTACAGGATTGTAATAATTATCTTTATCTGATAAAGATTGGTCAATTTTATCTAACCATGTAGGTTTATACTGTACCAATAATTTTTGATCTCTAATTTTATTTGAATCAACAGCTCCAATACCAAATACCATATCAGCAACTGCATTATTTTTTTCAGCAATAACACGATCTGCCAACTGAGCACCTGGAATGTCAACCATTTTAATATTGAAACCAGCTTCTTTTGCTTTAGCAGTTAGCCAATCTCCACGTCCGTTTGAAACAGAGTTAGAATAAATTACTAATTCTTGGCTCTTATCAGCTTTTTCTTCTGATTGAGGTGTATCGCTCGAAGAATTTGATGAATTAGTTGAACCACCTGAACATGCTGCCAATGTTGTAACCGCAACCCCTGCAGCTAAAAGCGATAATAATTTAGATTTTTTCATATGAAATCTCCTTTTTATTTTTAATTATAATTTTATTTTAAAATTTTTCGCAATATGGAACAAAGCGTCTCATATCTTCAAATACTGTGTAATCGATACGATTTACTGTAATGACAGGAATCTTTTCAAGCAGAACTTCGGTTAATTCCTTTTTCACTTTAGTAAACTCTTCATTTTCTTCTTCAGTTAATGGAACTCGAAGATATCCAATTGAGATATGGAATTGATAGCGATCATGATTAGGGAATCGAACACCTGCTTTTTCAGAAACATATGTTCTAATTTCTTCTAATCGTTTAGCTGATTTTTCATCGGCTGGTTCTACTAAAATGTTTTGATTTCCCATTTCAGTCACACGCATATGAATATCTTCGTTTAGCAATGGGAAAATTTCTAGTTGTTTTGCAAAGTAATCATGAATTTCTTGTAATGGCGTATCCAATGGTAGATGGCTACTCCAAAATTCAGGCTCACGATTTTCATGGCAAAGCAATTCAATTACAGTCATATGAATAGAATCTCTTGGAGTTAATGTGAATTTGTCTATAAATGGTAACTCTCTATAGCGTGATTGAATGATATCAACAACTTCCATCAAATCTGAATTAGTATAAAGATTTGCTACAACTGTATTTCCGGGAAAATGATTAAATTCCCCGTTCTCTTTGAACTTAATTTTTGTTAAGTTTTTCATAAAAAGACCTTCTTTTTTATTTTTTGACATCGGTGTCATTCATATTTGTATTATACAATGTAACCGTTTACTTTGTCAAGCGCTTTCATTGATTTTTTTTAATTTTTTTTAATATATACATATTATAAGACTACTTGAACTTTATTATTTATTGTATCCATTAGGATTTTTTGATTGCCAATTCCATGTATCTCTACACATGTCTTCGACCGTTTTTGTAGTCTTCCAATTTAATTCCTTATACGCCTTATCTGCATTTGCATAACAAGTCGCAACGTCTCCTGATCGTCTTGGTACAATTTTATACGGAATTGGAACCTTATTAACACTTTCAAATGTATTTACAAGTTGTAATACACTTGTGCCTTCTCCTGAACCAAGGTTATAAATATAAACATCTGTTTTTTCAGATACTTTTTCTAAAGCTTTTATATGCCCTATCGCTAAATCCACTACATGGATATAATCGCGAACACCAGTACCATCTATCGTATCATAATCATCTCCAAAAACACTTAGCTCTGGTCGCTTACCTACCGCTACTTGTGCAATAAAAGGCATTAAGTTGTTAGGAATTCCAGAGGGGTCTTCACCAATAAGCCCAGACTCATGAGCACCAATCGGATTGAAATAACGAAGCAACGCAATACTCCACTCTGAATCTGCTACATGAACATCTTTTAATATTTGTTCAAGCATAACTTTTGTATAACCATATGGATTCGTTGCACTTGTAGGCATCGTCTCAATGAGAGGTGACTGATTGTGAACGCCATATACAGTTGCACTTGATGAAAATACAATTCTTTTAACATTAAACTCTGACATCACTTGAACAAGAGCTAATGTACTCATAATATTATTTTCGTAATACATCACAGGCTTTTGCACGGATTCGCCGACAGCTTTGTATCCTGCAAAATGAATTGCAGCCTCAATAGATTCTTGTTCAAAAACTTTTCTCAATCCTTGTTTATCACAAACATCTAATTCGTAAAACGCAGGACGTTTCCCTGTAATTGTTTCAATCCGATCTAATACCAAGATGCTAGAGTTCGAAAGGTTGTCGACAATAACGACTTCCTTTCCTAAATTTAGTAATTCTACTACGGTATGGCTACCAATATAACCAGCTCCGCCTGTTACCAATATTGCCATTTTTATTTCCTCCTAATTAATTCCAACCGATTTAACAAATCGCATAAATGCTTCATGTCCGGTTTGAGTATTCTTATAAACACCTGCATCTTCGAGAACTCTCGCAAATACTTGCCCTACTTCATGTTGAACTACGCTATGAACCTCCTCCTCTTTAAGGACAGGATATTTTTCTTTCAATTGAACGGCCCATTCTAAATGATAATCAGCAATTGCGTTATCTTTTTCTAAAAGATATTTCTCAACTTCTTCTAACTCTGTTTTCAAACGAGGTGGTAAAATCGCAAGTCCCATCACCTCAATTAACCCGATGTTTTCCTTTTTAATATGTTGTACATCTTGATGAGGATGGTAAACACCATCTGGGTATTGTTCAGTAGTATGATTATCTCTCAAAACAATATCCAATTCATATCTCCCATCCACTTTACGAGCAATAGGAGTCACCGTATGGTGTGGAATATCTTCAGTCTTAGCAATGATGTCTACTTCTAAATCTGAATACTCTCTCCAGTTATTTAAAATCTTAGTAGCTAATTCTACCAAACGATTTTTATTTTCACCTTGTAACCTAATCACTGACATTGGCCATTTTACAATACCAGCTTTAACATCCTCAAAGTCTTTAAAAAGAAATTCTCTCTCAAATTTTGCTTTTTCCATTGGGAAAATATATTTTCCTCCCTGGTAGTGATTATGACTAAGGATAGATCCTCCTGAGATAGGAAGATCAGAATTTGAACCAGCAAAATATCCTGGTAAAATATCAACAATCTCCAATAATTGTTCAAATGTTTTAGACGTAATAGCCATTGGTACATGTTGACTATTCAAGAATATCGCATGCTCATTAAAATATGAGTATGGAGAATACTGGAACCCCCATACTTCGTCTCCCAGTTCCAATCGAATAATTCTATGATTAGCACGTGCTGGATAATTTATTCTCCCCTGATAACCTTCATTTTCCATACAAAGTAAACATTTTGGATAATTAGATGACTTTACCAATTTCTCTGCAGCGATTGTTTTCGGATCTTTTTCCGGTTTTGATAAATTGATTGTAATTTCAAGTGAACCGTAATTAGTTTCAGTATGAAAAGCTATATTTTTAGCTATTGCAGACAATTTAATATAGTCGCTATCTTTACTTAGCTGATAGAACTCTTCAACTGCTTCCTGTGGCGAAACATCATACGAACTCCAAAAAATATCATTAAGGCGGCTTGGCAATGGAACGATGAAATTCATCAACTCTGCACCTAAACATTCCTTTTCCTCAGCTAAATTAGCAATTTTGCCATTTTTTAATGCTATTTCCACTAGATCATCTTTTAATTTTTTAAGATCACTATCATTTGAAATCTTATCAGTTCCTTCTTCACCGATTAAAGCCAATATTCTATTTTTTATATATATTTGGTCCGTCGATTTATAAATTCCATATTCAATAACTTTATTAGCAAAATTATCTACTATTGTCTGCATATATACTCCTCTTTAACTATAATACTCCAATTTCCTGATAATCTAACCATTTATAAATAGATTGTGTTGTATGGGATATCTTATCAAGAATATTAATAACTTCTAAAAATACAATAGCTTCATCAACATTTGAGGATTCAATAAGAAAGTTCTCTACTACTTTGTCCCCTAGTTTTTGACATAAACCAGATATCAACTTACATTTTTTATTATAGTCATATATATCAGGTTTATAGTTTTTATTCTTATACCATGTTAGAGTTCTCTTTAAGTGCTCCCCTAGAATAAAGTGTATTTTCAGCATTTCATAAAATAATGGTCCCCATTCATACATTGTATGAATATTTTTTAAATTCTTAACTATTTCAACGACTCGATCACCAATGCGTTCAATATCTGTGGATAATTTTACTATAGTTATAATTTTTCTCAAATCAACAGAAACAGGATGTTGTAAACAGATGAGTTCAATACCTTTCATATCTATTGTAACAACAGCTTCATTAATAACTAGATCATTATCTATAATACTTTGTTTTTGAACTTCGGTTAAGTCATCAAATATCATTTCATACTTTTTTATTATAGAAGCCCATACATCTTCTAGATTATTAGACAACTCAATAATTTCATTGTCAAAATGCTTTCTCAACATTATCTAACCTCAATAATCAATTGCACTATAAAGAACTCGTATAGATAACTGTCTTTATAGTGCATCATATGATGAAATTATTTTAAACATCAATTATCAAAATACTTGCATCATCTTTTTTACCATAAATAGGATCAATATTTGTAGATTCTTTTCTCATTTCAATTAACTCTCCAAAATTGTATCCTGAATTTTGAGTATAAAAATCGTAAAAACCATCAGTCATTAAAACAATATGATTACTAGTTACTTCCAAGCTACCATTTATAACATGATTTATACTACTTTTGTCTAGTGAACCTATCCAATATCCTTCTGGTTTATTAGCTAGCTTCCTAATATTTTGTAATATTGTCTTTTTATCAACTTCATGATTAGTTTTGATTGAAAATTTTCCTTGCTCAAAAAGACAATCTACTCTATGGTCTGTAATAACTTGATTGTTGACTATCATAACACAATCGCCAATCATTATGTATTCTAGTTTTATATCAGACAATTTTGCAAAAATAAAGGCAAACGTTGGTAACTGGTAATAATCATCAAATTCACACTTATCTATCTCTATTCTTGTTCTAACGTCATCTAAAGCAAGCTCGAAAATTTTCTTCAATGATAACGAATCGTCACAATACTTTTTGAGACATTCAGAAATAAGGTGAGATACTTCTGAAACTGAATAGCCTATGGAGTCTTTTGAATTAAATAAATCTGTTGCTCCATCTATAATCCAGAAATATTGGTTTTTGTAATCTACGCTATCTTCGTTCTCTTTAGCGCTACCTTGTATTGAGCAAATTCTATCTATCTTCATAACGACGTTTTAAACTCCATTGTCCAAATAGAAGGCAAATTCCAATTACAGTTATAACCATCTCAGCCATTTTATTTAATCCAGTTTTTGGTAATGCATGTTGATTATCTTTTACCTTCACTACTTCACTAATATTGGTTACATTATCTTGTTTTTGTGAAATTTCTACTGTTACTACATTATCTGAATCATGATTTGATTTTTCAATTTTATCATCTACACTATTTGCTGAGTAATTATTAGCTAAATTATTTTTGTTTTCAACTACAGGCTTTATTTCCTCTACATGCTTATCTGAGTGGTTATCTGAGTGATTGCCTGAATTTTGCGAAAAGATTTTATAACTTTCATTCTCAGTTATAATATTAAAATCACCGACACTATTATTTGTGTCTGAACTGGTCCCATTAAAATCAGTTTTAAGTAAAGAAACATGATTTCCTGTTAAATTGGAAAGTTGGTTATTTAAGACAGTGATACTTCCAGCAGATTCTTCAATTACGATTCCGTCTTTACCTCCTGAAATGATATTATCAGACACTACCAAATTGTCGCTGACTCTTAACATTTCAATATTTGGCTGTTCAGTATTTTTCGAATTATTACGAATGATATTCTTTGTTACAGTAATATCAGTTACTTTTCCAAGATAATCTGCACTATCTTTTGCAACTCGTATTGCTTTAGTGTTAGAATCAGCAATATTAAATACATTTCCAGTAATAGTCACATGTTTATTCAAATCTAATATATCTTTAACATTTTTATAACTATAAGCATTAACTAAAGCAGCACCATTTTCACGATAGTGTACACTTTCCTCTTTAGTTTTCTTATCAAACCTATTTCCTTTTATTAAAATATCAGTAAAACCTGTAAAGCGAACACCCGCATACATCATATTATCAAAATGATTATTTAGAATTTTAATATTTGAAGGATTTTCAGTTGTTGCAGTTTGATAATGTGTCCCAATTGCAGTTACTAATTCACCTGATTTTTCACTTTTACCAAAATAAGAATTTTGAATTGTTACATTTTCAGATTTTTGACCATTATCATTTAATGCATATGGAAAGCCTTTTCTGGTTAATGGCTCTATTTGAATAGACTCCTTACTGATGATCTGACCATCCTTCATAGTCTTAGGGAGAGCTTGTCCCAAAAATCGAGAGTTGTCTACTAGTACATTTTTTGAACCTGCAATTTGAATGGCATGTCCCTGATAGCTATCTTTAAAGGTTACATTACTTATTGTTACGTTTTTTGAATTTCCTATAGCAAAGGCTCCTGAAGAATTGATCAAAGGAAGATTCTTAGCTTTTGTCCTCTCTTCATTCAAAGCTCCGTTCATATCAATTGTTCCACCAGAGTAACTGATATCTTCGGTTGGTTCCCACTCAACTTGATCTCCATCATCAGTGAATAAACCTGTCATGAATACAATAGAAGGATGATTTTTGATATTGATACCATTTAATATTGTAGCTTTTTCATGTACTTCTAGGTGTGTATGACTTCTCAAAAAGACAATTTCTTTAACTAAATAAGTTCCCTCAGGAAAATATACTTTTCCTCCACCTAATCCTTTAGCAGCTGCATCTATTGTATCTTGAATTGCTTGTCTGTCATCATTAACCCCATCGCCTACTGCACCATAATCTTTTACATTTAAAGCAATTTTTTCAAAATCTTTTTTTATAGTGCTATCATTTATAATATCTTCTTTATTGTTCTTGCTTTCATTATTAGATTTTTCTGTAGATTCAACTGTTTTATTATCTTGTGAATCAGAATGAATAGTATCATTAGAGTTATCACGATTAACACTTGACAAACTATCTAAATTATTAGTAGATGAATTAGTATCGATACTTCCAATAGAATCATTATTAGAAATATTTTGAGAGTAACTTAAATCATTGGTAGTTACATTAGAAATCTCTTTTGTATCAATCTGTGATGTAGTAGTAGTACCAACTTCATCAGCTAAAATACTTTGGCTTCCAAAAATTGAAACAGCCAATAAAACTGAGCATGTTCCAACTTTCAATTTACGAATGCTAAATACTTCATTATGAAAAATGTGTTTCATAAGGACCTCCAATATTTTTATTAATTTACAATTTATTATTAGTTTTCTTAAAATAGAGCAAATGACACCGCTGTCATTATCTTTATCATATATTTTCTAATTTGAATTGTCAAGAAATAACACAATAAAATAAAACATTTTTGAAAACGCAATCATGTTTAAATTTTTTGTCTAATCTAAACGCAAAAATATTTTTTAATTTCTTCCGAAATTTCATAATTAGTTAATAAAATCTTCTAGAATAACTCTGAATACTGTTTGACAATAAATTTATTTTTGTAGTTACAATATAAAATTATCTATATATCAAAATTATTTTTTCAACAATAAAATATTTGAAAATTTAGAAAAACTTTATATGAATTTTATAAATTTATGTATACAAAATAACACTTTAAAAAAACTACTAAATATTATTATAGAATTACTGGAAGCTTTATTTTCTTGATGCTCATATCAATCTAAGTAGCTAAATGTTTAATTCACTTATTATTTTTAAAATACTGTCACTATCATGTTATATAGATGCTTGATTAAATTTTTAAAACTGCAGTGATATTTTTAGTTTATTTCTTAACCTCTATATTTCTTGTTTCACAGGTGAAATTATTTTGTTATTTTTTAAACTTTCCTTCACAAAGATACCAACTTAAGTAAATAGCTTTAGGGAATAACTCCCTCATTAAGATTTTTCATTAATAATTACAAAAATAAAATAGACCAGTTTTCCTGATCTATTTTATTCTATAGTCATTGACCAAAATATAATTTTTGGTCAAAATTTGGTCATGATTTGGTCAAAAAGACAAAAAACTCTAAGCAGGCAGAGCCTGCTAACTCATGACAGAAAAAGAAGTTTA
>ERZ773197.1042-NODE-1042-length-20332-cov-53.938699_pt1 | contig 20332 bp, 15 predicted proteins | sample MGYA00580999_ERZ773197 | MGnify/ENA primary metagenome ERZ773197 (study PRJEB29015, sample SAMEA2738166) | human oral metagenome | biome: human oral; feature: human-associated habitat; material: saliva | place: China | collected 2185 ...
AAGCTGTCGAACAGGGTTACTCTGGAGGTGCAAATGCTTTAGGCTGGATGTATGAAAATGGTTATGGCGTTTCTCAAGATTATTCAGAAGCAGTTAAATTGTATCGTAAATCTGCCGAACAGGGTAATGCTGCCGGGCAAAATAATTTAGGTGCCATGTATCATAACGGAACAGGAGTGCAACGGAATTTATCTGAAGCTATAAAATGGTATCGAAAAGCAGCACAACAGGGCAATGAAACAGCTCAAAATAATTTAAGGATATTAGGTGAAACATGGTAAACCGTATTTCTGGTAAGTTTTAATCGTTGGTCAATTCAATTTATAGCTCTAAACTCTATTAAAACAAAAGATAATGCAAAAATCAATAATTATATTATCACTCTTGTTCAGTATGTTGCACCTGCATGCAGCAGTTTACGGAGTGTTTGTAGGCGTAGAAAAGTACGATGGTACGGTATCTGACTTAACGGCATCGGTGGATGATGCCGAACGGATGTATCGCTTCTTTCTGAACTATGCCGATGGGGGGCAACTGGTGTTGATTAAGGATAAGGAGGCAACAAAACAGAAAATACTTTATTCTATGGATACACTCTTCAAAAAAGCAAAAGCAGACGATTTGGTGGTTTTCTATTTTTCGGGGCACGGAGCACCCGGTATGTTTTGTCCGCATAATGTATGCGGTGGAAACATGGGGTTGTGGCACACCGAAATAAAGGCACTATTCAAACGTTGCAAAGCCAACACAAAATTGTGTATCGCCGATGCTTGTTTTGCTGGGAGCATCAAGGGCAGAGCTTCCTCTTCACAACAAGCATCGGCTGCTTCGGCAACTTCGGGCAGCAATGTGGTCGTTTTTATGTCTTCGCGCGACAATGAGGTGTCTATCGAGAATCCAAATCAATATACAGGAATTTTCACCAAGTATCTGCTTCAAGGGCTAAAAGGCAGTGCTGACAACAATAAAGATGGCAGTGTGAATGCGTATGAACTCTATGCGTATGTACGTCGCAATGTTCGCCAATCAACAAACGGCAAACAAACGCCTGTGATGTTTGGCAGTTATAAAAAATATACCCCCATTATAACATACAGATGAAATGAAAGTAAGGAATGCATTGTTAATTAAACATCGTAAATTTCAAAAAATGTGCATCCCGACTTTTGAGGGATTTGAACTTATATTTATTTCAGATATTATATATTTAGAAGCAGATGGTGCCTATACTTATCTTTATATGGAGAACGGTACAAGAATTACTGCTACCAAAAATTTAGGCTTTTATGAAGAGGAGTTGTGTGATGAGCCATTCTTGCGCATTCATCAATCTTTTATAGTTAATATTAACAAAGTGAAGCAATATTTGAAAGTCGATAATGGCTACGTGATTATGAGCTCGGGAAAGCCCATCAAGGTATCTCGCTCTAAAAAAGACGAATTGATGGAATTTTTTAAAATTCGTCGAGCGCAGAATAAAAACTAATCCTGTAGGATTATTAGTAAATAAGCACCAATAACAAAAGCTCTATTGCGTAGTATTTAAAAAAAATGTACTTTTACAAAAAATAAAATTATGACTTTAAAAACTATCAAATTAGGACGTGCTACAGAGAACGATAAAGTTTTTGAACAAGGGGATGTGAGTAGCTATCATGCCACAGTAACTCTGATTGGAGAAAATGAGTATGAAGTAGAAGATTTAGATTCTGTTAATGGTACCTATGTAAACGGTTACAGAATAAAAAAAGCAATTATATCTGATAAAGACGAATTGCGCTTGTCAGCAAACGTAATTGTAGATATTCCTGCTCTTTTTGGAAAAGCCAAACAAACTCTACCATCTGAAACTAAAACAAATCCCAAAGACTATGTTAAAGAGTTTAAGGAATTAAGAGCAATATATGTAAGGTATAAGGAAGATAGAAAAAAAATTGTCAAACGTCATAATCAGAAAATGGCAATTGTTCGTGGAGCTATCACGTTCTCGCCAATGCTTGCATTGATGGCTACAGGAGGAAGCCCACACACTATGGGAATAATGATACTTGGTTCTACTTTAGCGGGTATAATGACAAGCGGCATCAGCATTCAAGACAAGTTGGATGAATTAGATGAAAATTTTAGAATACGGTATGTTTGTCCTAATAGACAGTGTGGGCAGCAACTCAATGGGCAACCGTGGGCGGTTATTCATTCTACAGGGTTCTGCCCACGATGTGGAGCTATTTATAATGTTAATAAATTGTAAAACCTAAAATATAGTATTAATTATGAGTGAGAGTACAATTATTTTTGATGGAAGTAATCCAAAAAATGAACACGAAGAGCAAACGAGGATTATTTCTACCCAAGAGTTTAAGGAAAATGTACGTGAAAAAGCAGAAAGTCAAAAGAATACATTGCATACCTTGCGAAACGTCGGAATGGCAGTAGGGGGACTAGGTGTAGGGATGGCATTGATGGGATTTATGCCTTCACAAACATTCAAAGAATCAGCACCAATTCCTGTTCCTGAAGAACCACAAGCTGCGACTACCGTAACTGACGAGATGTCGTATCAAGAAGCGTTTGCGGCTGCTCGTCAAGAATTAGGCGCAGGGCACTACTTTGTATGGCGGGGAAACATGTACCCCACATACACACAAGAGGAGTGGGACAGATTGGATGATGAAGACAAAGCAGAATATCAAACATTTCTTGATGGGCAGAAGGGAAATGAGTCTTTGGGAGAGAATGAGGAACAGATACCTTTTGTGGTTCATGACCAAGCTCCTGTTGCTGAAAATGTAGCTGAGGATATGTCGTTCAATGATGCTTTTGCTATTGCACGCCATGAAGTTGGACCTGGAGGAGTATTTGAGTGGCATGGAAAACTGTACAACACCTATTATGAGAATGAATGGAATGGTATGGACTCTTCCGAGAAAGAGCAATTTTTCGAATCGGTAAGTCAAGCTAATTTGGATAGTAATAACATTGCTCCCTCTCATGTAGAACCCCTTCATGATGCTATTGATGTAAATAATATAACTTCAGAAAACTTCTTGACCGATGAGTATGTTACACTTGAAACAGGAGAAACACTGCACGTCGGATATTTTCAACAAAATACGGGTGTCATCGTGAAGCTAGATGTAGATGGAGATAATCAATATGATTATATCGTAGATCCAGAAACAGAGCAGCTTGTAGGATTGAATGGGAATCCAGATGTTGCACTTAATCAATTGATTAATAATAGCTCAGATTCTGATAATATATCTGAACCAATTATGTCGGAATATGTAGATGTTGATGGGTATAATGCATTGGTAACCACATTCAATGATGGCACTCAGCAAGCTCAAATAGACCTTGATGGTGATGGCGTGTATGACACGACTTTAACGTTAGATTCTTCAACTGGTGAGATGAATGCTTATGATGTCAATGGCGATTTAATAACAGAAGATAATATAATGCGATACGATGAGGCAGACTTTTATGAAGATGTAGATAGCAACTCTCAATATGATAATACTGATTATGAGCACACTGGTGATCTCTATACAGATAACCAGCAAGATGATTTTGGAGATGATTTCAACAATCAAATGGACATAAATGAATGGGCTTAGTTTTAACTTTGTATTAAGAGATAATGAAATATGGCTATTAGATGTCCACATAAAGATTGCAATACGAAGATGTATATTCAAGATAGTCTGTTGGAAAACCCACAGACTAATGTAAAGTGTCCATCTTGTAAAAGAATGTTTAAGCCTTTTGAAACACTTTCTAAGGTACAACAACAAGAAATCTTGGCAAAACGAAAAAAAGAAATCCAAACGAATTCCAACAATGAAGAAACTGAGGCTTGTGGCAGTAAACAGGCAACAGATCATTCAGAAGTTGTTGGATGGTTAGTTGTACACGACGAAAAAGCTAAGTCTCAAAGCTATGATTTGCATTTGGGTAGGCAACTTGTAGGACGTGTTTCACTACAATTTCCTTGTGATATAATGATAGACACTAAAGATCAATATATGCATCGTGAACATTTTTATATAGTAGTTAAAAAAAACGGACTGGGTCAATGTAGCTACTTGATAGAGACGCATCCTCGTTCATCCAAAGGGAATGGTACTTTTGTTGATACTAATAGACTTAGCGAATTTGAGCGTCAACTTAAGAGGCTTGCTCTTGGTGAACAAATATATCTGGAAGATGGCGCCCTGATACAAGCAGGGGAAACCAAAATTTTCCTAAAAACAAAGGCTACTGTTTCAAATAAACAAGATGCTACTCGTATTGTAACGCAACAAAAATATACAAAAACCATTATCTTATGAAGCTAAAATTTGATGTAGCCTCTATCCATCAAGTAGGCAAAAGAGAACGGAATGAAGATTCTATTTTTCCTAATAATGAAATAGATACTTCATTGGATAATTTGTTTTTAGTGTGTGATGGTGTAGGGGGGCATGCTAAAGGTGAGATTGCTAGTGACCTTGTCTGTTCTCAGATGAATACATTTTTCTCAATAAATGGAATTGATGTTTCAGACCGGAATGTTATTGATGATGCCGTGAGGTTTGTGGAGACAAAATTTGATAGCTATATAGCCAATAACTTAGGGTCTGCGGGTATGGCATCAACACTAACATTACTTCATTTACACAAAGGGGGAGCAACTGTTGCACATATTGGCGATTCGCGTGTGTATCAATTTCGTAACGGGGAGATAGTTTTCAAAACTAAAGACCACTCTCTTTTGCAAAGTTTACTTGATGCAGGAGAACTAACACCTGAGCAGGCTAAAGATTTTCCACATAAAAACCAGATAACACGTGCTTTACAAGGAGCAAGTGTGCGAAAAGTCAGAGCAGATGTAAGCCGATTAACCGATGTACAGGCAGGTGATATTTTCATGCTTTGCAGTGATGGGATTTTGGAAGCATTTGAGGACGATGATATGCTAAAAGAGCTGTTCAAAGAGTTTTCGGATTCGGTCGATACTATCGCATCCAAAATAGCACAAGTTTGTAATGAGGTGTCGAGAGATAATTTTTCCGCTTATTTTGTTCAAATCGAAGAAGCATATATAAGCCTGTTGGATAAGGCTCTAATACAGGAAATTCAGAAAGAGGTAGGTGACCAACAAATAATTGTTACTAACAATAAAAAGAAGGACACTGAAGTAAATAAGCCAAAAGTTCAAACAATAACAGAACTGATGGATACAGCTGTTCCTGCGGCTACTGATATGGCAGTTACCGGGCAAGTTGAAGAAACTGTAGAGACTGAACAAGCTGTACAAATGGAACAGCCTTTTGTAAATGAAACGAAATCTGTTGAGTCTAATGCTCAAGATAAGCAAGGTGAAGTAAAAGTACCTATCGCTTCAGCAACAGATGTAATTGCTTCTGTCAAGATTGACCAGTTGCTACATAAGGATGCTGTGAAATATGAGTCGAAAGAGGATGATTCGCCGAGAACGTTCGTAAGAGAGAGGATACAGAGTACTACAATTGACCATATTCATATGATAAACTCACAAGAACGGTCAAAAAATAATATGTTGAAGATTATTATTATTGTAATATTGTTAGCATTGTTAGCCTTAGTAGGCTATTCCCTGTTTGATAAAAAAAATAAGTCAAAATTTCAAGAATTAAAAAACAGGGGAGTAAAGATAGAGATAAAAGAGGATAAGACTTCAACAGAACCCATAGGAGGGACTATAAAAGAGCAGGCTAATACAGATACTGTTCGCAGTGTATCTTCTCCTCGTGGCATGAAAGAGGCTATAAAAGAGCAGGTTAATATAGAACGAGAAGTTGGTCAGGTAAAAGGAAGTCATAAAACTAATACTTCACAAAAGCAAGTAGAGGGGAGTGGTAACTCTAATAAAACGAATATCTTTCAGGAAAAAGCTAAAACTGAAGAAACTAATGGTTTCAAAACACAATATTGATTATGAGAAAAAGTGCCATTTTTGTAATAATGTGTTGTTTTTACATTCATGTATTCTCTCAAAACATTGAAATCAACTGTTTAGAAGGTGACTGTAAAAATGGATACGGAGTTGTTGAGTACGTAAAAACGGGAACAATTCTCGAGGCTGAGTTTTCTAATGGTCAATTTACTAAAGGCATACTCCGTTTTAAGAATGGCAATATTTATGACGGATATTTTGATAAGCTTCAAAAGTTCGACAGTCTTGGCTATTTCTATCATCACGACAAACAAGAGTATAATGTGGGATATTTTCTAGAAGGTTCTCTACAAAACGGTTTTTGTTTTATACCTGATAAAGGAGTACAACAGATAGAAAATTTCAAAGAAATCATAACCAATTCTCAATTCTCAAACCTTTCACCGGTGCTTTCTCAAGGACGTATAGCAGGGCATTGTGTTACAGGGGATTGTAAAAATGGAGTAGGCGTTTGGCTTTTCCCTGACGGAACACAACTAAAATATGAAGCCCAACAAGGAGTATATAGCAATGCTCGGTTGGAATGGAAAAGCGGCACATATTACTCTGGAGAACTCAATAATCTGATTCCGCATGGATTAGGATTCTTTCATACCGATAGCCTAAATTGGAAAATAGGTGAATTTAAGAATGGACAACTTTTTACCGGATTTGAATGTGAAAACGGCACACTTTCTGAGTATAAGCGAACATTGTCGCCGGACGAACTGAAAAAAGCCGAGCGCATCAAAGTGATGCTGGAGCAAAAGAGAAAAAAATAATGTTTTTGTAATTTTTCAGAGTTATGACACAACAAGATTTTTTTAGAAGATATAGTTATAAGCCCGCTAATGATAAAGTAGGAGGGGGCTCATTTGGTAAGGTGTATAAGGCGTACGATATGGTACTTGATAGGCTTGTAGCTATCAAAGTGGCAGAACAAATTGAGGTCGGCGGTAAAACCTTTTCTTTGCTTGATGAATTTAAAGCATTAGAAAATTTGCCAGATCACGTAAATGTAGCCAAATATGAACAGCTTTGTACTTTTGAGTCGCCACAAGGTGTATTCGACTATTTCGTTATGCAATATTATGCAAATGGCAACTTGGCACAACTGATAAGTACACAAGAGCTAACCCTTGATCAAAAAGAGCATCTTGCTTTACAATTGCTCGAAGGGATTAGTTTTCTACACAGCCATAGAGTGGTGCATCGTGATCTTAAACCTTCAAATATCCTTATCCACAAACGTCAATTGAGTGGCAAAGTCGAGTATATCCCAAAGATTACTGATTTTGGACTGTCAAAAAAAGCAGGAACCCAACAAGATTCTCTTTTTACCAACTCTATTGCTGCCGGCACTTATGCTTATAGCTCTCCTGAACAGTTGAAAGCCGAGGAGTTGCGCCTCAATACCGACTGGTGGTCGTATGGAGCAATTGTGTATGAGGTATTCACGGGCAAGCAGATGTTTCAGCTGGAAAAAACATCTTCCGGAAGCAGCGCTATGGATGTAAAAGAGATTTTGGACAATATTCTTAAAAGTGATATTACAATCAAGATTAGAGAGTTGCCCGAAAAGTGGCAAGCAGTAGCAGCAGCTTGCTTACAACGCGATGCAAATAGGCGAGTGAAAACTGCGGAGGAGATTAAAGCCTTGTTGGAAAAATCAACAAAACAAGTTGATGAGCAATCTACCGAGTTGCTCAATAGAGAAGAGACTATTATAAATGCACTTACATCTCAGCCAGAATCTCAGCCGACTTCTCCAGCTCCTTATAGTCGAAAAAAGACTAACCTAAAAAGTATAATTAAATCTTTTCATCCCGGACTATTGATTACCTTTGGATGTATTGTTGTTTCGATGTTACTACCAGTTCTTACCATATATCCATACTATTATGGCTATATTACAAACAATGTCTACATTGATTTGAATTATTCTTTTATGAGTATAGATGAAGTTTTTAATTGGCTCCCTATACCGTTTTTTTGCTATGTTTTATGGCTTATTGTGATTTATTATGCGAATAAGAAAAAAAGCAACATACTATTATTATTAACCCTACTCTGTAGTACCTTGTATATAGCTCTTTTTATATTGCTTGTTTTAGTAAATATTGACCTTGGAGCAGATCGATATATCTCAGGGACCTATGACCCTCGAATTGTTTTTAAAGTTGGCGCCTATATCCTTCTTATAGGAGCTGTTATAAACATCGCCTCTTCGATTCAACTGTGGTTTAAAAAGAAGTATACAAAGAATCTTTAGGAGTGATTATAAAGCTGTATTATATGAAAATATTTTGAACATAAGTAATATAAAAAATGTATTGTAAGGGGGGCAATTTTGACACACACTCATGTAGCTTAAACTCCATCTTGCGAATAGTTAAAGATGTCAAGGGGTTGATATATACTATTTCTTAACCAAAAGCTGAAAATCAATAATGTATATGCAAAACAAAACAATAATAGGTTACACTCTAAAACGCCTGCTGGGAGCAGGCGGAATGGCAGAGGTATGGTATGCCGAGAACAGTATCGGTAAAAAAGCTGCCGTGAAAATTCTGAAAGAGGAATTTACAAAAATGGGAACTGTCTTGGAACGTTTCAAAAACGAAGCCCAAGTAATGGTAACACTGGTTCATCCCCATATCCGTCAGGTATACGATTATGGTACAATAGATGATCGCCCCTGTATCGTGATGGAGTATTTGGAAGGTGCAGACCTATCCGACCGCTTGAAACGTGGCGAGCATTTCAGCGATGCCCAACTAACCCAGTGGTGGAATAATATGGTGGATATCCTTCACTATACTCATCAGCAGGGAGTTATACACCGCGATATAAAGCCGTCTAATATCTTTATTACAGACACAGGCGAACTAAGGCTCTTAGATTTTGGTATTGCCAAAATCAAGAGTAGTATTACGCTTACGCAGACAGGCAATCGTATGGGAACGTTGATGTATATGAGTCCTGAGCAAGTGAGAGATAGCAAGAATCTGGATTATCGTAGCGATACATATTCGCTTGCCGTTACATTCTATCATTTAATAAGCGGAAAAGCCCCTTATGATAGTCAGACAGATTCCGAGTTTGACATTCAAATGAAAATAGTAGCAGAAGTATTGGATGTAACTGTTTTGCCAGTAAAGTGGCGTCAGCTGTTAGCACCGCTATTGATTAAAGAGGTAGATTGCCGAGGCTGCTTGGTAAAGTTGGGGGAATCGGAAATCCCCAATCAGGAAGAAACCATTATTATTGAACCTACGCCTACGCCGAAACTCATGCCCAGCCCTCCTTTTACTGAGAAGAAAGGCAGAAAGAAAATACTTTTATGGGGTATGGGATTCGCTATTTTATTATTAATAATGGGTTGGTTGGCCATACTACAGTCTGGGACTACTAATAGATGGTTTCTTTCAGATAAAATGGGTGAAAATACTGAAATGGGTAAAGATACAGCCTTTGTAGATAGCATCCCCGATACTGCAACTCTTAAACCTGTGGAACTTAACGGGAAATGGGGTTTCGTTGATAAGGATGGTCGCGAAGTCATCCCTCTAAAATATGATGACGCAGGGGGCTTCTCCGAAGGTTTAGCGTGGGTCAAGCTTAACGAAAAATATGGTTTCGTTGATAAGGATGGTCGCGAAGTAATCCCTCTAAAATATGATAACGCAGGGGACTTCTCCGAAGGTTTAGCGTACGTCGAGCTTAACGAAAAATATGGTTTCGTTGATAAGGATGGTCACGAAGTCATCCCTCTAAAATATGATCACGTACAGAGATTCTCCGAAGGTTTAGCGTGGGTCAAGCTTAACAAAAAACGTGGTTTCGTTGATAAGGATGGTCGCGAAGTAATCCCTCTAAAATATGATGCAGCAGGGGACTTCTCCGAAGGTTTAGCGTACGTCGAGCTTAACGAAAAATATGGTTTCGTTGATAAGGATGGTCGCGAAGTCATCCCTCTAAAATATGATGAAGCATGGGACTTCTCCGAAGGTTTAGCGAAGGTCAAGCTTAACGAAAAATATGGTTTCGTTGATAAGGATGGTCGCGAAGTCATCCCTCTAAAATATGATGAAGCATGGGACTTCTCCGAAGGTTTAGCGAAGGTCAAGCTTAACAAAAAATGGGGTTTCGTTGATAAGGATGGTCGCGAAGTCATCCCTCTAAAATATGATTACGCAGGGAGCTTCTCCGAAGGTTTAGCGTACGTCGTGCTTAACGAAAAATATGGTTTCGTTGATAAGGCTGGTCGCGAAGTCGTCCCTCTAAAATATGATGACGCATGGTGGGGCTTCTCCGAAGGTTTAGCGCAGGTCAAGCTTAACGGAAAATATGGTTTTGTTGATAAGGATGGTCGCGAAGTCATCCCTCTAAAATATGATGACGCAGGGGGCTTCTCCGAAGGTTTAGCGTGGGTCAAGCTTAACGAAAAATATGGTTTCGTTGATAAGGCTGGTCGCGAAGTCATCCCTCTAAAATATGATGACGCAGAGAGATTCTCCGAAGGTTTAGCGTGGGTCAAGCTTAATAATCAAGAGTTCTACGTTGATAAGGAAGGTTATTGTGTATATGGTAATGCTCCAGCAGGACATCCAAAAAGGTAAATTTTCAACTGAGAAAAGTAGGAACAAAATATAAGTGAGGTGGTACAGATGAAGTGTTTTGTAAAAATATCCAGCCTATCGCTCTGCTGCCTGCTGTTAATTGTAGCATCGACAGTGATATATCGACAGTTTTGGGCACGATGGCTATCGCATCCATCGTTTGGGTGGTTTGTGTCTGTTTTTGTCGTTAGCAGTATTTGTTTTTGGAAGTTTTTGTCGCCGAAATCATTTTATAGTACGCTCCTCCATGAGCTTTGTCATTGGTTTTTCGCTTTGGTATCACTCAATAAGCCCGCCACGCTCAATGTGCATGCTGATGGTAGAGGAAGTTATAGCTACTATGGTCGGAACAACTACTTTATCACATTGTCGCCCTACTTTTTCCCATTGGTGAGCGTGATGCTTTTGTTGGTAAGGCTGTTTTTCAGCAAACCGTTGCACTTCTATTTCTTGTTGATGGGTGTTGTTTTTGCTTTTGAAACCATTTCGATGGCAAAAGATTATCATCCACATCAAACAGATTTGCAAAAATATGGCAGGTGGTTCTCTATCCTGTTTTCGGTAGCGATGTACCTGCTGTTTGCTTTTTCGTTATTTGTCATCCTTTTTAGTGGATGGAACAGATATGGAGCATTTCTCTCAAGCATTTTTCACACATTGTCGGATATGATATTATAAATAGATTTTAAATATAAGACGTATGAATTTAAAAGAGAAACTGGCGAGTATTGCCAACAAAATATTTCAAGACAGGGAAGATGATAATGGTACTGTCTTTAGTAATCAGAGAATTGTAGATAAAGTAGAAAAGGCATTTGTGAAAGTGCTGGAACAACGTAGCATGGACGACCAAATGTTGTATGATTGCAACTTTATGATCGCTGTGCCTACCGAGCATTATGATGTTGTTTCGGTAGCGGCTCCATTAATAGCCAAAACCATAGTTAAACGGTTTTATAAAGTAATCAAGTCGAATCTCAAAAAAAGACCTAATTATACGCCCATTAGTAGCTATTGGAATTTTGAGTTTATTCCCAAAGAGATAATTGGAGACTTGGAAGATTCGGGGATAGAAATAATAAGTCAGTTAACTACGGAAGAGAGTTGGAGCGATACGCTATCCAATAAAGATTCAATAGGTAAAATTTCGCTCAATGGTAAACATTCCAATTATTCTCGCTGGAATATCAATCCCGATATTTTGAAAAATATTGATATTTTGGAGCGAGGGAAAGTGAGAATTCCTTTTAATAAAGATTTGGAATTCGTTGAAAATTCGACAATGCCTCCACATCACAAATCTCAAACTTCTGTTCCTTCTCAAACATCCAACCCACCCGTTGACGAGCTAGCCAAATTATACTTTGACGAAAACGGAAAAAGAATGGAATTTCCAATGCGTAGAGCTATGATTTGGATAGGTAGAGCTTCATCCGGAGACGATAAAGCTACATACGAAAAGCTCTTTATTCAAACGCAAGACACATCGTTGCGTCGCGAACATTTTTATATCCGTTACGAGCAAAGAGAAAACCGTTTTTATATCGCGACATTTGCCCCTACGATAGTAAATAGCGAATTGATGCAAGTGTCTTCATCCAAAGAACATCTTGTTTGGATACCGTTGAAACAACACTCTTTAATTGAATGCGGTTCATATAAAATTGAATTTAAAGCGTTGAAATAAATATAGATATGATAGTTGGAGTTTTATTATTACTATTCGTGATTATTCTCATAAAATTACAGAATAATGAAAACAAGTAACGAGATAATTTGTGCCATTTTGACCGATTTAGGTAAAATGCGCGATAATAATGAAGATAACTACATTTGGGTAGAAAAGAAAGACCTTGCAGTTGTCGGAGTGATAGATGGCGTTGGCGGATATGAAGGAGGCGAAATAGCGGCAGAACTTTGTAAAAAGTCAATAGAGCGAAGTTTTGAAAAAGAGGCAGATTGGCGGTTGCTTGCCGAAAAAAAACTCTCTGCGGTAACCACAAAAGCCAATAACCTGATTTATGACGAACGTCTAAAAAATACTCAACTAAGCAAGATGAGTTGTGTTATGTCGTTTGCGGTGCTCGACAGCGCGCGCGAAGTATTGCATTATGCTCATGTGGGTGATACCAGGGGTTATATTTATCGCAACGGAGAGCTGACTAAGTTCACACACGACCACTCTTTCGTTGGGTATCTGGAAGAGAGTGGCACTATTCAAGAAGAAGACGCTATGCGTCATCCTCGCAGAAATGAAATTTCCAAATTAATGGGAGAGAAACTATTGTCTGAAGCAGATGATGATTATATTGAAATAGGCAGTTATAGTTTCTATGCCAATGATATAGTGCTTTTTTGCAGTGATGGATTGACAGACTTGGTGCGGAAATCGGAAATAGAAAAAGTACTTTCACAAGTAGTTTCGTTGGACAAAAAAGCTCAACTGTTGGTGGATTTAGCTAATGAAATGGGAGGGAAAGACAATATAACTGTGGCATTAGCACAGTATTCAGCTCAAAATAGGCATATCATGGAAGAGAATGAACCTCATATTTCTATTAAGCCTAATGAAACTGCAAAAGAAAACAACATAAAACATCGTTGGGTAAGAACTTTGGGAAGAGGACTACTGCTGTTGCTGTTGGGTGGATTAATTGGTTTTCTTTTAAATTTTAAAGGTACTGATTATTGGATGAGAAAGCTATCGCTTGTCCCTGACTCAATCTCGGTCATAAAAAACGATAGTATTAAAAAGCTAGACACTATTCAAGGGAAGCCTGATACAATCGTTAAGGAACAAAACGGTATGATTCAACAATCCAACGAATAACTAATCATCAATAAGCTATATGAGACGTAAAGAACGAATACTATTAATAGCAGCAACACTCATCATATTAGTGATGGCATGGGGGTATTATCGTAATATCAAACCCAATTTAGAAAACGCTGAAAAAGGCTATGCGGAAAAATCCATGTTGAATCTAAACGGCAGTATGGATGAAAAAGTTTTGTTGAAGATACTGTCGGAGTTGGATTATTTTGGAGATCCGGTGTATGAACGTTTTTTAGCAAATCGTTTAAAAATGAAGTTGCAAGAAAAATCCCTTGACAACTTAGGAGAACTCAACAAACGCTTCTTTTGTGTGAATGCCCAGGAAATGGCAAAAGAAGGAGGAGAAACAGGTGCCACTCGCTATCTCATTTCAGCAACAGAATTAGGATTGGATTCCGCTCTTGTTGCCAAGTTGCCATCCTTGCAACTTGGCAGCGAAAAAGCTGTCATGCCTGAGAACTCGGGAATTTCAATAACAGGTAATGTGGAAAATGATAAGAATGCTCCTGTTGCAGGTGTATTAGTACGTTTAAGGGAAGAAATCCCTCAAAGTGTTCAAGATTCCATATTGGAAGATTTTCTAAGCAAGTATAAAGGAGATGGTGCAGAGGATTTAATGGGCTTAATTTTAGCTGACTTAGACACGGTAGTTAAAACTCCTTCATATTATGTTCAAACTGACAAGAATGGCAATTTCAAATTTATCCATTTAGAAAAAGGTAAAAACTATTCAGTAATACCCATACAAGCAGGTAAAGAATACGGTGTATTAAGAGGAGTTGCACAAATAAAAAAAACTCCTAAAAAGGGCTTTTCGTTTCAAGAAAAAGAGCATAGACTTCCTTTGTTTGATGCTAAGAGGTTTATACAAGCCAAGAAAGACAAGGTTTTCACGGTAAGAACGCCCGATACATTTCGGCAGAATTTTGTACGTTCTTTGTTCCTATTTATTATTGGTTTTTGGATTTTCCATTTTGCGCTTGTTCTGCGAAAAGGAGGGTACGACGAGTTTATCCTACCTATATTGATGATGTTGACTGGTATTAGTTTGTTGGTACTATATGCTATTCAAGACCCATTGAGGGATAATGATTATGGTTCGAGTGCAGCTTTAACTATCTTGGGTGTATTAATTCTTAGTACCCTGCCTGTCTTTGTAAAGAAGAATATCTTGGTTGAAAAGATAACATTTTTATCAATAAAACACCTTCTTTATGATAAAAAAATGGATCCTCGCGTTAGCAAATGGTTAGGGCTGCATAAAGAAACACAGGGTTACTTATGGATGTTTGGTTCTATTGTATTGATATTGGCTTTAGCTTTCTTTGGCTCAGGTCCAGAAGGCAGCAATGTGAAAGTTAATTTAGGTTCCATACAAATAAGCGAAGTATCTAAGTTCTTTATGATTTTGTTTTTTGCCTATTTCTTTGCTTCTAATTTTTTGGCATTTCGCAATATTGGAAACAATAGATATTTAATTGCACGATACAGCTTGTTTATGTTGATCGCTTTTGTGGGATTGATAGGTTTGTATATTGTTGTGGTAGGCGATCAGGGACCGGCATTGGTTTTGTGCCTTACCTTTTTGTTTTTTTATGCCTTTGCCAAAAATGAATTTTTATTAATGATTGTAGGCGCAGTATTTTTTGGAGTTTCCCTATTTATATTTTCAAAAATTCCGGGAGGAGGTTCATTACTGCCATACTTTTCGGGAGTAGTTCTCATAGGTTTGTTTTTTTACTCCCTAATGAAGAAAAAACATGAGAGCTTATTTTTTATTATATTGCTGATATCGTCTTTCATTTTCTTAGAACTGTTACCCTTTGACTTTGCTGAACGCTTGGCAGATAGAAACAATATGTTTGTCAACAAATGGGATAACACTTTACACGGAGGAGATCAGGTAGCACAAGGTGTTTGGGCGCTTAATTCAGGAGGATTTTTCGGGCAAGGATTAGGTAAAGGATTCTCGAATGTAATGCCGGCATATCATACCGATATGATTTTTGAAACAATTGGCGAAGAGATGGGCATATTTACTTTGCTAATCGTTTTAGTACTGTTTGGCTTATTGTTCTATCGCTCTATGTTGGTTGCACGACGTACAGGTAACGTACTACTTTTCTATTTGATTAATGGAGTAGCGGTAGTTACTCTGATTCAACTTTGTGTCATTGTTGGAGGTTCACTCGGTTTGATACCGTTAACAGGGATTACCGTGCCTTTTTTAAGTAAAGGGAATTCCGCATTAATGGTAAATTTAGCTGTTTTTTTAGTTATAATAGTATTGTCGCAAATCAAGGGAGATAAAATATCTCTGAACTATATCAAGAAAAACTTTGATATGCTCAATGTAAATATAATTCTCACTTTTTCTGGCTTGATAGTGGTTTTTGGAATTACGCTGATGATTTATTTATATAAGGCGAATGACACAATGATACGTCCCGTGAAAGTATATTCCAAACAAGGAGAGTGGATATATAGCGAGAACCCCAGAATTTCAATAGTAAAAAATTTGTTGAATGCAGGGAATATATACGATAGAAATGGAGTATTGTTGGCTACAAGTGATAAGGAAACCTTTCTGCTTGCTAAAAGCGTGGCGGAAGCCAATTTGGCGAATATGACCTCTTTTGAAAAACAACGGAGAAGCATTCAAAAACGCTACTATCCGTTTTCGGAAGATTTGATCTACTGGCTGGGAGATGCCAATACAGGATTGGTTACTTCTGAGAATTTGGGCTATGTTGCCGAATACAGACTACAATCCAAATTACGAGGGATTGAAGCTCCTCTTAAGGAATCTATTTCTGAAACTTCAGATAAATATAGAGAAGCTCCTTATTTGCCTTATGAAGAAAAAAAATCAATCTTAAAGAAGTATGACAATAGCTATTATCGTAAGTTCCTCAAAGCAGGATTGGATAGCAAAATGATTGAGGAGGAGAATAAAAAGAAAAATAAGGATATTTTTCTCACTTTGGACGTAAGGCTCAATCAAATTATTAACAATATTATCCGTTCCGACGAATTTAAAGATTACAAAACTTCAGTAGTGGCTATTAAGGCTAATTCGGGAGATGTATTAGCGTCTGCTATTAATCCTATGCCTGATGCGAAAGACATAAGAACACTTTCTGAGATAAAATCTACCTATTATCACATTTTATATACTAAGGCTTTTTGTAACCGTTTAGTGGCAGATAAAGATTTTGGGCTGTTTCATCGATCGGTACCTGGTTCAACTATTAAAGTCGTTGATGCTCTTGCTTTTTTGAGTCGAGTAGGGATTCAGGGAACTGATACAGTTTATTATTTCACAGATCTGGAAAAAATCAGAAAAGATGACCCAATTGGACGTGTTGATATGAGACGAGGTATTATTGAATCAAGTAATAATTATTTTATCTCGTTAATGAACAAAGAAGAGTTGCATCCTGAATTGTTTAAGTTATACAATGAAGTCGGGATAAATATTGCAAATAAAGGAGGTTACTATATAGACAAGCCCACCATCTATCCCGAGCAAGATATTAATACTAAATGGTATAGCTATATCTCTAAAGACAAAGGTGCAAACTTTTTCAATCCTAAATTTCAGGGTACTCGAAAAAAATATATAGGCTCGGACTATTCATGGATTTCTTGGGGACAAGGTCCTATTGAGGCTACACCTTTGCAAATGGCTCGCTTGTTTGGTGCAATTGCGAACCACGGGGAGTTATACAAAAATAAGTTTCTCTATAAAGATTATCTTGGCGTAACTCCTAATGAACTACAGACCAATTTGGAAATAAAGTCCGGTATTACTCCCAAATTAGAAAGTTTCCTAAAAGAACAGACTACATCTGCAAAAATGAGCACTGCTCAATATCCTGTATATGGAAAGACAGGCTCGCCCGAAAGAATAGAGAAAATATATAATCTAAAAAATCAAACATCTTATGTAGCTAAGGTTACCGATGGATGGTATGTTTTTTATATGCAGAACTCAAAATATGATAAATCTCCTATTGTATTCGCTATCAGAATACAAGGTAAGGGAAACTCGGGAAATGCAGTGGCTATAGCAAGACAGATTGTTGAACAATTAAAAGTGAATCAGTTTGTTTTGCCTATATAGTCGGTAGCTATATAATTAGTAAAAATTGATGAACAAAAAGAATACAATTATGAGTAACTTTTTTAGTAAAATAATAAATAAGTTAAAAGATAATGGGATAGACACTGACGTGAATGTAGAAGCATCAGCTAATACCAAAGAGACAACATCGACCGTACAACGAGTACAAACGGAGGAAGAAGTCACGCAGTTCGTAGAATCGTCCAACTTTACGGAGAAAGAGCAACCATATACTATTGAAATTTTAGAAAAAAACAAAAAGAAAGAGACTTTAGGCGTTACACAAACGACAAACAGAGGTCAACTTCCTAATAATGTAACAGATGCGATAGAGTTACAAGAGTTAACGCTAAATGCCATTTTAAACACTTTTCGCCCCTTTGCCTTTGGTAATACAGCCATTTCGGCTATTCGATTTCATTTAAAATACGGAAATACACGAGTTGAAAGTATTGCATCTTCATCACTCTTCAAAAACGACGATTTTATCAATCACATCAAAGTTAAGATGGGCGGATTAGGGATAAAATATGCCGATAATTTCAGGGTGTATCTGAACTATAGTTCTCCGGATTTTGAACGTTTTTCTCTGATTACACAATGGTTGAGTGTGGAGCCTATTCCTCAAGGTGGCTCCGAACATAAAATCAAAGCCTCTGTCAAAGCCGTAAAAGGATTTATTTGGGGAGATGTTGTTGAGATTGAGCCGACCGAAGAGCCTTGTTATATTGGAAGGGGAAGGGAGCCAGAGTTACCCTCGGGAATATCAGTATTAAACAAAGTGGCTTTTATTTCTCCTGATGAAATTAATGACCCTAAATATGAAATCAACAGATACGTTAGTCGTTCCATTGCTTATATCTTTTATGACCAAAATAGCAATGAATTCAAAATAATGCGTTCTAAACTAATGGACAACAGTCAGCATATTGTGAAGATTGTCCGTATTAGAAAAAATAGCGTGGAAAAAATTTCACTTAATAATACAATGAATGAATATACATTGAAAGATGGTGACCAGATTACCTTCAATGAAAAAGTATCTTTTAAAATCAGTATATTTGAGGTAGATTAAAGTTTTACTCATTTGTGACAATAGTATGAAAGAAAGTATAAAGCTTGAAGATCATTTTGAGAAGATAGAGAACAGTCATAACGGTCTTATTGGTAAGGGTGGGTTCTCAGAGGTATATAAAGTGCGTTACAAAAAGGACAACAGGATTTATGCGCTGAAAATTCTTAATTATAACGTTAAAGATAGCAATGTTCATAAACAAATACAAGACTTTGAGAATGAAGTGGCATTTCTAAGACGTTTGACCCATGATAGTATTGTAAGGTATATTGATGATTTTGTGATCGATGACAGACCGGCTATACTTATGGAGTTGGTAGAAGGCAAGTCCTTAGACCAACTGCTCAAGGAGGAAAATTATTTCAATACCGTGGATGTCATAGAGGTTGCGAAGCAAATTTCAGGGGCTTTAATGACCTGTCATTATTTGCAAGTGCCGGAGAAAATAGGTTTGATATCAGACACACAAATTTTTAGAGAGTATGCAATTATACATAATGATATACATACCAAAAATATTATACAAGTCAAAAATGAACAAGGAGAGATTCAATATAAGTTGATTGATTTTGGTCTTTCATTTGTCAATCCGGAGAGCGCCAGAACAAGCCTGAAAGTAAACGGTTGGAAAGAGTTCAAATCGCCCGAGAAATGGGAAGAAAAAACACTCGACACTCGTTCTGACATATATAGCTTTGGGGTGGTCTTGTATTCGCTACTTACAGGACAAGCTCCTTTTCCATGCGATGATTATCAGAGCAGTATGAAAGAGATTCAACTAATGAATAGTTGCCTCAATGACCCCGTTCCGGATATTTGGAGTATTAGAAAGTCAAAAATATATGGAGATAGCCCTGTAACCCCTTCTCAGCCGGATTATCCATATTGGCTTAATATTTTGGTATTGAGGTGTTTAGAAAAAGATCCCAATAAGCGTTTCCAATCGGGTAAAGAGTTAAATGCTCAAATTCAGGATGGAATTAGAGGTTTGTTGCCGAAAGATTGGCCTTCAACTGAAGCATCTATAATTACGGCATACTCAGATACGGTTTTTAATGACAAAAATAGAGATGCGAATAATGTAGGAAATCCAGAAGAGAAGGTTGAAAAAAAACAACATGAAGAAACAATTAGACATAAAGGCGATAACAAGCCTCGTTTTGCTATTAAGATAAATAAATATCATGTTCTTATAACCTTATTGTTGTGTCTTCTGGCTGTTGGATTTTTCTGGATCTCTAAAAATAAAAAAGATACTCTTCCTCCAGAATCTGAAAATGTTAAAACTCTAAAAGCATACTTTGTAGCAGACGAAAAAGCACTTGATAAAAAAGAGATAGAAACGTTGTATCAATTCTTTCGTTTCCCGATTTACTATTATACACAAAATTATACCGAGGAAGAATTTGAAAATCATTATATTGAATCTGTAAGTAGATACAGAGAAAAAGATGTGAGGATCGATTCTATTGTGCTGGTGCCAAACACGGATAATACCAAATACAGAGTATATGGTGAGCAGCGTAAGTATAAGAAAAACAAAAACACTTATAATGTTGGGAAAATAAAAGATGAATTTACATTGAAAGACAATAAGATAGTAAGCGTAGTAAAGATTAATTAATTATTGCTGTCCGATAAACGTCAAAAAGAGTAGGCAAGACCGCCTCAATCGCTGAAACAATGCGGTTGAGGTTCTCTTTTTGGCATTCCA
>ERZ773197.1046-NODE-1046-length-20293-cov-15.075057_pt1 | contig 20293 bp, 19 predicted proteins | sample MGYA00580999_ERZ773197 | MGnify/ENA primary metagenome ERZ773197 (study PRJEB29015, sample SAMEA2738166) | human oral metagenome | biome: human oral; feature: human-associated habitat; material: saliva | place: China | collected 2185 ...
AGGAAAGAAAAATATATTAACTAAGGAAATTTCCCCATCTCTTTTCTACTGAGCCGATATATGCCAACAAAACGTCAGGATTTCTTAGCTTTTGATTGATGCGGTCATCCAAAGCAATAGAGATAATGTGATCAGCAGGTATGTTCTGTTTCAACAAATAATCACGAAAAAGAACTTGTAAAAGTGTGGACTTGCCACACCTTCTCATACCTGTGATTACTTTAATAAAACCATTTTCTCGTCCGTCAATCAGCTGCTTCAAATAGACGTCTCTGAGAATTGTTGCTCTCATATTTTAAGTTTTTGCCCCATGGAGCACTTTTTTCAATGGCAAAGATACAGTATTTATTTTAAAACAAGACGTGTAATTTGAAAAATATGCCACCTGTGGCATATTTTTCAAATCAACTCGTTCATTACAAAGACGCGAACAATTCTTTTCTGTCCTTTTCACTCATTTTTTTCAATAGTTCCAAGACCATTTGCTTATCAGTAGCTTTGTTTTGTCTTTCTTCGTTCAAAAGGTACCAATTATATTCCAACATCTTATCCAAAGGATAGGCACCAATATAGTTAGATGTTATATCTCCATTTCCACTATGCCCCATACTATCACTAATATATTTGTATGGTACTATACCAGAATTATTCAGATTGGTAGCGAAACTATGTCGAGCCCAGGTAGATGAAGGTTTTTGTTCTATGCCAAGCAGCTCTACCACCTTCGCCATATGCTCACGAATATAGCGATTATATCGTTGGATTACCCATACTTCTTATTCTGGAGTTATCCACTCACTCATAATCGGGAACACACGCTTGTCAAGTTTAGGCTCATTGCCATACTTGTCTATAATCTTTTGTAGTTCTGGAGTAATGGGAAAGATGACCTCGCTAGCACTCTCGTTTCTGTCTCTCGTTTTATGACGCAAGAATCGGAGTTGCTTTCCATGTGTAGCAAAATACCAACCATCATAAGTCAGTCGCAAGGTGTCAGCCAAATTTTGTCCGTCACCCAGATACATAAATAGGAACAGCCCTAAATCACGAAAGACGGCGTGTTTCTCTTTTGGAAAGAATAACTCCTTGCCTTTTTCGTCTTTGGCTTCGTCTCTTTCCCAAAAGTCATAAAGCATCTTCATGGTAGGAACATCAAGGAACTCATGCTTACGACTACACACCTTATTGTAGCCCGTGTCTTTGAACATTTCTTTGGTGCTTCCTTTAATCAAGCCACGGTCAATGCAGATATTTACAATGGTGCGAAATGTACGCAATGATATTCCAATGGATGTTGTACTAAGCTCATTTTTCTTCATTACCTTTACCCAATCCAGAATAAAGTCGTGACTTATATCACTTAAAGATACATCTTTTCCCATATCCCGTACAAACCTCTTTAATATATCCTCATTGCACCGAGCTGTTCCTGCCTTGCCCTCATCACGCATTGACAATATAAAAGATTCCTAAATGGAGTAGATTGTACTATCGTCATCTTTCCTCCCTTGATGTCGTTCCTGGAGTTTTCTCAAAGAAAAGTTTCCCTCATCGATGAGTTGATTTACAAGAGTAGCCACTTTCTCCATCTGTTTTTTAAATTCCTTTCGTTCTGAGGCTTTCTTGTTTCGTGATAATTTCTCACATTCACATAGTTCTATCCAATCTGTTCCTATATATGATTTCCCTATCCGCAGAAAAACTTTCTTACCAGCATATGCTATACGAATAGCGACAGGGGAAGTTTGGGAATAATCACCATCCATTCTTCTGGGATCCAACATAAGTGTACCTGTAACTTTCCCGTTGGAAGAAACGAACTTTGCAAGCGAGGTTTCTCCCCTCTTTCGATACTTTTGAGACATATTTCCCAGTTCCGTGAACTTTCCTTTGACTTTTTCCATTATAATTCTCCTTTTAACAGGGGATTCACGAAATCATCCGTGAACTTTTGGTGAACTTTCTGAATAAAAACTGCTGCAAATCTAAGATATTTCTTGGAACAAATAAATAATATAACTTATTTATCTTCAAGCATCTAATATTATTTGCAATTTCATGAAATATACATCAAATAGCCTCATAATCTGGAGGTCATAGGTTCAAGCCCTATCTGGTCCACTTTGAATTCAAGTACTTACAAATATCTTGTAGGTGCTTTTTGTTTTAAATGTGTTTTTTAGGAGGAAGATGTTCGCATGTCGAGGAAAAATCATTTTCGGCTGTGGCCGAAGATGGGAATAAGCTGAAAAGGAAATTTCGGCCGTGGCCGAAAAGGTGAAATGTGCATGAAAGGAAATTTCGGCCGCGGCCGAAGAAGAAAAAACGCTAAAAAGAGAGTTTCGGCCGTGGCCGAAAATATAAATATCGCACAATTCTGAATTTCGGCCGCGGCCGAAAAAATTAAAAACAACGATAGAGAGGCTCGGCTTGCGCTACTAATGCAAGCGTGGAAACGTTTTAATTGTCTACGAGAGGATAAGATTAAAACGCGTGGTTTTTATCTGATAAAGCCTGCGCTACCAATGCAAGCATGGAAACGTTTTAATTGTCTACGAGAGGATAAGATTAAAATGCGTGGTTTTTATCTGATAAAGCTTGCGCTACTAATGCAAGCGTGGAAACGTTTTAATTGTTTACAAAAGGATAAGATTAAAACGCGTGGTTTTTATTTGATAAAGTTTGCGTTACTAATGCAAGCATGGAAACGTTTTAATTGTTTACGGGAGGATAAGATTAAAATGCATGGTTTTTATCTGATAAAGCTTGCGCTACTAATGCAAGCGTGGAATCGTTTTAATTGTCTACGGGAGGATAAGATTAAAATGCGTGGCTTTTATTTGATAAAGCTTGCGCTACTAATGCAAGCGTGGAAACGTTTTAATTGTCTACGGGAGGATAAGATTAAAACGCGTGGGGTTTATCTGACGAAGCCTGCGCCACGCGTGAAATCGGGAATCATTACAGGCATTGAGCCATGTTCGATAGAAAGTTTTGAGAGTTCTGCGATGCTACACCATTCCGCTAAATCATAAACATCCATATCTAAGGGAAGTCCCTGTTGCATACAATGAGCCAATCGCAAATCCATGAAATAAGACATGCCCCCACGTGGATCAAGCTGCTTGGCTAAGTTTATTGTCTCGGGACGAAAGTCGGGAGCATAGCTATGGAGCAACGTTTCTATCTGCGAAGCACTCAACAACACACTATTCTCATTAATATCTATGCCCACTTTAGCCGCCGATTCGCGACTGAGCATAATTTCTGGAGTCGGATATTTGGCTGCGTAACCCTGCGTTCCGATAACCTGGAACATACGGTTATATGGGCGTGGGCTCATCACATTGTGTTGGATAAGAATAGTTTTGCCTTTCAATGTGCGTATCGTCGTTGACGTTTGGTCACCATTGGCAAAGAAACTGCATGGTGACTGCATCACCTTTTGATAAATTTGTGTTCCTATGAAGGCATCCGTCTGCATCGATGTAAGATAGTGCATACGGTCGGTTTTATGCATGTTCAGAAGTTTACAAGCTGGTCCGATGCTGTGTGTGGGATAAACATCGCCACTATTCTGCTGGGCATAAGCCATGCGCCACGGCGTCCAACGGTCTCCAATGGGGTGCGCGTAGCCGCCTTCCGCATGAATCAGTTCACCAAACAGGCCTTTTTTAGCCATTTTCTCGACCGCCATTTCAAAATCATCATACACGGTGTTTTCCAACATCATACAATGTTGTTGCGTGCGTTCGGCTGTGTCTATCAGCTGCCAGATATCTTTTAAGGAGAGCGCAGCAGGCACTTCAACGGCCACATTCTTTCTGTTTTGCATGGCATGGACGGCAATCGGCGCATGCGAAAGCCAGTCTGTGCAGATATAGATGAGGTTAACGGCGGGCAGTTGGCACAATTCGATATAGGCCGATTCGCCACTAAAGACGGCGGGGCGCGGCTTGCCTAATTGTGCAACTTGCCTCGAAACTTCCTCTGCAGTAGACTTAACGCTGTCGCAAACTGCCACGATTTCAACGCCGGGGATGTGACACCAGCGCATCACCGCTTGCCGACCACGAGCGCCGACGCCTATAAAGGCCACACGCAACAGGCGCAATGGCGGGAGCGTTAGCGAGAGAACATCGCGCTGATTCGCTGCGCGAACTGGGGTGAAAGTTTCTATTGGGTGCATCGTAGATGTCATTTCGATTGTGATTTTGTTTTAATTGCTGTGCAAATATACCCAAAAAAGTGAGAAGAAGAAAGGCAAACGGATGAAATGAATGCCGAAAAGGCTGCGATTCTGCCTATTGAAAGAGGCAGAAAGGGAGAGGAGAGCAAGAAAGAGAAGATTGGCAATGGCCGAACGACAAGCCACGATGTGAAACGTAAAGTAAAAGTAAGCCGACAAAGATTAACATGAAATATATCGCTCATCGTTTGCAGTATTCAAGATATATTTCGTAATTTTGCGATGTGACAACGAGTTGATTTATACGCAATTTCAATGGAATCAACATTCAGCTACAAGCCGAAAGGCGCGCACTAAGCATCGCTGATTAGCGAGTTTCGACGCTAAGCGCAATCAGATTCAAGTTTGAAGAGATGCACAAGCAACGCACCACATCACGCAAAGAGTAGGTTGTCATCCGCCGATGCAAAACAGAATGCAACAACAAGGCGTTTGTTTTCATCAGCAGCAAAGGATATATTCGGGAGAAATTGATAACATTTTTATTTTTATAAGCACAAGAGCAGCTGTGTTAGTAATAACCCGTTGCCGAATAATTCATTAAAGTTTAAAGACTATGACAAAAGAAAAGTTCTTCACAAACTTAGGTTGGGTGGGTATGGCGACATCGGTTTTGATGTATGTTTTCTATATCGCTCAGATTGATAACAACCTCCATGGTCAGAAAGGAACCTTCATTCAACCTTTTATGGCGGCCATAAACTGCACATTGTGGGTTGGTTATGGTCTCTTCAAAGAGAAGCGCGATTGGGCTCTTGTCTTAGCAAATGCACCGGGTATTATCTTTGGTTTGATCACCGCTTTCACCTCTTTGTAAGCCAAGCGGAAAGAAATTAGACGAAAAATAGCATAAAATCTATGTACGAAGTCCCTCAACAGGCACAATGACTGCTTTGTTGAGGGACATTTGTTTGAATGAGTTTACAGGCTCATCTCGCCCACTCGCCAATGCGCACTCAGCGTGGCTGTTGTGCCATTCAGCCCTATTTGTTTACTCAAAACAAGCCGTTTTTCTGCCCATTTCCTTTCGGTTATCCCCTAAAAGAGATTGAAAAACAAACGTTTACATGAGGCTTTGTCAAAAGAAAGACCTATCTTTGCAGTGATACTTCATTATAACGGACGAAACAAAGATATAACAACACATCATGCTAAGACGCTTGAAAGCCTTCGTTGAGCCTCGACAAACGCCTCGTTTCACGGCTCTTTTATTTGCATTGCTATGCTCTTCTGCCTATGGTTTCGCCAAAGAAATTACGCCAAACAAGGCATTGGAGATTGCCAAACGATACATTTCACCCGCTGTTGTGACGCAAAAGTCACACGCAACTCGCGCTACATCTGCGGCTGCTTCCCTCCCCTTCTATCTCTATAACGACCGGCGTGGGCAGGGCTTTGTCATCGTTTCGGCCGATGATGTTATGGGCGAGGTGTTAGCTTACAGCACAAAAGGTTCGCTCGATACCACCAAACTGAATCCTGAAGCGCGGTTCTTGTTACAACAATATCGCGAAGTCTATCGCGCCCTTCAACAATATCCACAAACGAAGTCGCGTGCCCTCGTCGCCTCATCTCAAGCAGATGAAGTTGCGCCATTGCTGAAATCACACTGGGGACAGGGTGAACCCTATAACCAACAGACCCAATATGTCACGGGATGTGTAGCCACTGCAATGGCTCAACTCATGTATTTTCATCAATGGCCTAAGCGTGGTCAGGGAGAGAACACTTATACTGTGGCCTTTGATCACACGCAACGCACGGCCAACTTTGCGGCGTCTGAATATGCTTGGAAACAGATGTTGCCCGACTATCTGCACGGGTCTTACACACAACAACAGGCCAATGCCGTTGCAAAACTCATGAGTGATGTCGGCATTTCGGTATTTATGCAATACACCTCTGGTGCAAGCAGTGCCTCAAACTATGCTGCGGCGCAAGCCTTTCGCAATCATTTCGACTATGATGTAGCCATGATTACGAAGCAGGATGAAGGCACTTCACACTTTTTGGAGATTGTACAGAGCGAGCTACGGAAAGGTTTTCCGCTCTATATCTCTGGCAATTCAAAGAACAATGCGGCTGGACACGCGTGGGTAGCAGACGGCTTTGACCGCAACGGAATGGTGCACATGAACTTCGGTTGGGATGGACAGGCCGACGGATTTTATTCACTTTCGGCACTCAACCTCAACACTTCAGGAAAAGAATTCAATGGAAGACCATTGGCGTTCAACAGACAACTCATGGTCATGGCAGTGCATCCAAATCGCCAAGGCACACCTCCCATTGACGAACAACTGCGTGAAGGTGCGCCAAACTTAGCCTTCACCATCGAAGGAGACATGCACTTCACGGAGACACCTCCCACAACTACGGGCACCGAAGCCCATATTACGATTAATCATTTCACAAATCAAAGCAGCCAATTCTTTTGCGGTGACCTCGGCATTGGCATCTTCTCGGCCGACGATTCGCCTGTGCGCATCTGCCCATCAACCTTTCATGAGGCTGGCGGATACACCGTTTCGCGCTTTGCCGACTATGGAGGCAAGATGTCACCCAGTGCACTTATCAACGAAGATGTGACGATTCCACTCAAACTTTCAGGTCTTGCCGACGGACAATATACGCTTTCAGCCGTTGCCTGCGAACGTCACACGTCGGGTGATTTCGGTTCATGGACAAAGTTGAAAAAGGCACCACGCATCGTCTTTAAGGTTGAAGCGGGTCACATTTCCTATCTCGAAATGCCGTCAACTGCCCCGGCTTTCCAGCTCATGGCTGCCCCAACGTTTGACAAACCCCTTTATTCGGGTGCGAAGAACACGGCCCATGTCATGCTGCGCAAACTCAATGCACTGCCTTTTGATGGTGTGGTGAGCCTCGAATTTATCGGTAGCGATGGGCTGCCGGCTGCCACTTTCACCACCGAAAAGAGTGTAGACTTTGAGATGTTTGCCACAACACGCGTAACGCTTCCTTTGTCGTTGCCTGAACATCTCATGCCGGGGGATTATGAATTGCGCCTTAGTGTCATCAAAGACTATACCCAAGAGACTTGCATTGTGCGTTCCGTCAACATGCAAGCACCTACGCATGTGAACGTAGAACAACGCGACCAGCGCAACATTTTGTTTAGCAATGTCTTGGGAATTGTGCAGGATAACTCGGGAGAAAGTATTCCGGCAGACCGAATTGACCAGAGAACAACGCCGCTGTTCAAGCTTGGATGTATCGCATTCAGCCGTGAACAAGCCGAATATACTGGCCCCATCACGCTGCAACTTGTAGATGATGAGGAGAAACGGAGCATCATTCTCAAGACCATTCCGAATGCAATCAGCCTCAACCATGAGGCGAACACCTTGCAAATCATGAGCGGATGGTTGCGTGCAAGCGACCTAAAAATCATCAATAATCGTGACTATCGCCTTACATTGACAGGCAAACAAGGCGATAAAGTCATTGACCTCTGGCCCGAAGACGTAGCGCCTTTCGTCGTGTCTATTGTCAATGGGCCTTACAATCAGTATCCTGATAATGGGCCAGACGGTATTGATGAGGTGGCGCAGGCAGCCGATGTGCGCTTCAATGGCAGTCTGCTTGAGGTGAGCCAAGAGGGATTGCAGCGTGTCAGTGTATATCATCCGAGCGGCATCCTGGTAGCAAACAAAGACACAAAAGGCCAAAACCACATGGCCATTGCCCTTCCGCGTGGCCTATATCTCGTGAAAATCACGACACAAAAAGGCAACTTTACGAAGGTGGTTAGATAGCAGGCGTGGCATGGCCAAAGATGCCTTGTGACCTAAGAAAAAGCAAGGTAAACGCCGTTGGCAGCCTGTTGGCAAGCTGTTGTCTTTCAAGGTGTTACCCTGTTCCTTATGAACATCACCGCCATTTGCGGCATTTCATCGCACAAAATGGTGCAAATCACGGCGTAAAATAAAGGAGATTAGCGCGCTATTTGGCGCAAATCATGGCATCGAAGCCATGGAATGGCTTCACACCTTCTCAACGCTTGCCCCCAAGTTGCGCCCCTTTTTCCATCCATTTCCTAAGCATTCTACTCCCCTCTCCTTGGAGAGGGGCCGGGGGTGAGGCTGAATGGGCCTAAGGCTTCGGCTTTCTTTTCATTTCCAAACCAAAACATTTGCATTTGAAGTAAGAATATATTAATTTTGCAAATGATGGAAAAAGAAAAGCGGATAGCACTCTTTACGGGCACGTTTGACCCCTTTACAATCGGTCATCAGAACATTGTTGACCGTGCACTCCCCCTATTCGACCACCTCGTTATTGCCGTTGCAGTCAGCAAACTCAAGCATACGAGCGAAGAAATTGAGGCACGTGTGGCTGCCATTAAAGCCGTTTATGCCGACGAAGAGCGCATCACCGTGAAGTCATACGACGACCTTACGGTTGACATGGCACGCAGAGAAGGTGCACATTTCATTGTGCGTGGCGTGCGATCGGTAAAAGATTATGAGTATGAACGCGAGCAAGCGGACGTCAATCGGCAGTTGAGTGGTGTTGAAACCATACTGTTGTTTGCCGACCCTTCGCTATCAAGCATCAGCAGTTCCTTGGTGAGAGAGCTACGCTTCTTTGGCAAAGATGCCGACGAATGGGTGGCAAAACCAAAACGAAAATAAGGTAAATAAGGATAAACAAGTTCAATGTTATGATTACATACAACACAGATGGCGTCGCAATGCCTAAGCTAAAGAAACGCATTATCAACCGATGGATAAAGCAGGTTGCAGCAACCTATGGGCGAAAAGTGGGCGATATAGGCTATATGTTCGTTGACGATGCAAAGATACTACAGGTGAACAACGAGTATCTTGGCCACGATTATTACACCGACATCATTACATTTGACTATGACGAAGACGACATTGTGAGTGGCGATCTCGTGATAAGCATAGACACAGTGAAGTCGAATGCCGAATTGTTTGGAAAGGAATATGAAGACGAACTCCATCGTGTCATCATCCATGGCATATTGCATCTTTGTGGCATTAATGACAAAGGACCGGGTGAACGCGAATTAATGGAGGCCAATGAAAACAAAGCTTTGGCAATGTTGAAAGCCTTAGAAGAAAAACAATAAGAATAAAACACACTTTTGTTTGAATGAAGTGAGCCTGCGTGTTGTAGCTTGTCTTCTTATCATTCAGCACAACCAAGCTTTAAAAACAAAAAATATGCGACCTTCAACAGGCCGCATATTTTTTATAATGTCCATCATGTTGCTCTTTCAGAAGTTTTTGGTTATGAAACCAAAATCATCATGATGGAACCTGATTCATTATAACTCTCTAAACAAATAATTTTTGAATGCGAAAAATGAAATAACATTTGCCCTCACGGGTTGTTGCAATTTACAAAGTTGAGTACTTAATAGTCTAAAACTTAAACCTTCGATGCAAAGGTATAAATAACTGCAACTATAAAGTATCACAAATGTTCACATGTTCTCACAAATCTTCATTTTCCCTTTGTTTAGAGGGTTTTTTGTTCTCACAATTTTTCATTTCTCCTGGTTTTCCCTATCTTTTTTCTGTGAAAGTGTACGGAAATCAGATGGTGTTACACCAAATTTATCAGAGAAATTTCTATAGAACGTTTGGGCAATAGGCATGCCACACTCTTCTCCAATGGCTTCAATCGTGTAGTCGGGACTATCTCGAAGCAACTGCGCGGCATACTCCAAACGAAGATCATTGATGAACTTCGTGAAGCTCATTCCGGCATATCGGGTAAAGAGTTGAGCGAACTTATTGTGTGGAACATATACTTCGTTGATGATATCTTCACGAGTTAGTTTCGGTTTCAGGAACAGTTTGCGACTCATGATGACATTGGAAATGCGACTGAAAAGCTCGCGGTCAGCATCTATTTCGGGTTCTTCCTTCTCCTCAACTGGCTGCGTTGTGTCAGTTTCTTCTTTCACTTCGGCCTGTGTTTCGACCTTTTGCTCGTGCTGACTACGTTCAGTTATCAATGCCTGTCGATATTGAAGCAGTCGGTTGATTGTATCTACTGCCGACTCATTCTTACGTGTGATGATGCGGTTATAACGCGCAATTCTGAACACAATAAAGATGAGAAGTAACAAGATAACGACACCCATGATGAGGGCAATACGCATGGTTTTCAGCTCGGCTTGCTGCTGCCGTTGTTGCAATTCAAGGATAGTTGTCTCACTGGACTTCGCTAATTTGAACGCCGAACGAGGCATAAATCCGAAAGTACTGTTAGCCCCGGCCTTTACAGATGCCGTATCTGGGCACTCCGCCAATAGCCGAAAAGAACGATTTAAGTCGGGAAGCAGGCGCAAAGCCTCGTCATATTTGCCCGCGTTTTGCATCACAAGCTCCGTGTTGAGCAGTGTGTACACCTTTTGATATAAGCCATTCCATTGGTTCTTTGGTGTGGGCATAGAGTTAAAAATGCTTATGGCTCTGCGGAAATATGGCATGGCATCGTCGTATTCTCCAATGTTAGCTTTGTTGATACCAATAAGGAAAGCCAACGTCGCTTCATAGTTTTGGAATCGCTCTTCGATAGAACGTCCGAGGGCAATATAGGCATATTCCAAGCTCGATTGCGTCTCACCTTTAAGGTATTTTGCATAAGCTATCTTGGTCATCGTACGGAAATAAGCTTCCTTACTCGATGCCGTGTCCTCGATAGCATCGGCAGTTTGCCGTGCATTCTGCTGCCCTGAGTGACACGAAGAGAATATCGTTACCGAAAAAGCGGTAATAAACAGCAGGTGATAAAACTTGAATTTAAGCTTCATTGCTATAGAAATAGAGCGTTATAAATATTGAATCATGTTTATTTTAGCAGTCCGACAGCCTTTACCACGATGGGGTTTGTTTCATTGATTACCTGGAAATATTCACTCATATCCCATAAATCTCGGGCGATAAGTGCCTTGAGTTGTCGTCGAAGTTGAGGCAATGTGGCCTGCAACTCCTGCTGATCCTTAGGCTTAATCTTGTCTTTTGCTGCCGCCTGGACTACGTCGTCAATCAACGATTGGGGTACTTCAAAGTGTGCATTAAAGTCATTAAAGGTTGCAAACTGTTTCTTCAGCTGTTTCCGATTGATGTCAATGTATTTGAGATTAGCGTTGATGATATAGCTGCGTGCAGCCATCTGACGCAAGAATTTCGTATATTGTGTCGTGTCAAGTGGCACGAAAACATCTGGCATAATGCCTCCACCACCATAGACAACGCGGTGCTTTCGCAACGTGTAATACTTCAAAGAATCAGCAAAGTGAATGCTGTCGGCACTATAAAGTTCGCCATGTTCGAAGCGTTTTTCAATGTCCATAGCGTAGTCAATGGCATCCCCTTTCTTGTAAGGCTTTTGTATGCAGCGGCCAGAAGGAGTGAAATAATGTGCAATGGTGAGTCGAATCATGCTGCCATCAGGGAGGTCTATGGGACGCTGTACAAGGCCTTTACCAAATGAACGGCGGCCGACCACGGTGCCACGGTCTTGATCTTGTATTGCACCGGTAACGATTTCAGCCGCTGAAGCAGTATATTCATTGATGAGAACAAACACCTTTCCATCAAGTAATCTGCCACTACCATCGGCACAATAGTCCTGTCGTGGCACCTTACGTCCTTGCGTATAGACAATCAAATCGCTATTATGCAGGAACTCGTTTGCAATCTGTACGGCTGCCATCAGATAGCCTCCGCCATTCTCTTGAAGGTCAAGAATGAGATCTTTCATACCAGAAGCCTTCAATGTTTCGACTGCCTTCATAAACTCATTATACGTGGTTACGCCGAAACTTCCTATGCGGATATAACCCACATGAGGGCGAATCATGTAAGCAGCATCAAGAGTTTTCACTGGAATCTTATCGCGAACAACGGTAAATTTGAGTATGCCGGCAATACCACGGCGCACAACTCCCAGTCTGACTTTTGACCCCTTAGCCCCACGAAGGCGTTTCATGATGTCTTCTTTTGACATCTTTACGCCTGCAATGGCAGTATCGTTGACACTCACAATGCGGTCGCCGGCCAAGATTCCGACACGTTCTGATGGACCATTTACTACAGGTTGAATGACTAAAAGCGTATCTTTCACCATATTAAATTGCACGCCAATGCCTTCAAACGACCCTTGAAGTGGCTCGTTCATTTCCTTAGTTTCTTTCGCCGTTGAATAGGAAGAATGAGGGTCTAACTGCTCAATCATGCCACGAATACCATCTTCTGCAAGCTTCTTTTCATCGACACTGTCGACATAGAGATTTGTAATGGCCATCTCAGCAAGCACCATTTTGCGCATCGGTGAATTGTATCCAAAATTCAGTTGCTGTGCCTTTATCGACTGAGGAAACGATAAAAGTAAAAACAAAATCACCCATGTCATTCCATAAAGGAATGCATGAGTGCTGTCGGTTTTATATAGTTCTTTCTTCATTATGATTTATTTTTTATTCTACTTTATGGCTTTTCACGACATAAGAACTTTATTCCAAGGGTTCAGAATCAATGTCGGGAAGGTCTTCTTCAACAACAAGATTATCAATGATAAAGTTCTGTCGCTCCATCGTATTCTTGCCCATGTAATACTCTAAGAGTTTCCCCACCTGATCGTTCTTGTGCAAAGTCACCTGCTCTAAACGCATATCAGGCCCTATAAAGTGTGCAAACTCGTCGGGACTAATCTCTCCCAATCCCTTAAAACGCGTAATCTCAGGGTCTGGACCGAGGTCTTTGATAGCCTTAAGTCGTTCTTCTTCCGTATAGCAATACAGCGTAATAAAGTCTGATTTCTTTTCTTTCTTATCCATACGCGCATCGGCTTCGGCTATCACTTGTTTGTTTTTAATCTTTGTTCTCTTATTCCTTACGCGGAAAAGTGGTGTTTGAAGTACGTATACATGGCCTTTCTTTATGAGCTCAGGAAAGAATTGTAGGAAGAAAGTTATTATCAATAAACGGATATGCATGCCATCAACGTCGGCATCAGTAGCTACAATCACCTTATTATATCTAAGGCTGTCAAGTCCATCTTCGATATCAAGTGCGGCCTGAAGCAAGTTGAACTCTTCGTTCTCATAAACCACTTTCTTCGTTAATCCGAATGAATTCAGCGGCTTACCACGTAGTGAGAACACCGCTTGTGTATTCACATCGCGACTCTTTGTAATGCTTCCGCTGGCCGAATCTCCCTCAGTAATGAAGATTGAACAATCCTCTTTACGATCGTTTTTGGCATCACAGAAATGGATACGGCAGTCTCTTAACTTCCTATTATGAAGGTTAGCTTTCTTCGCTCTCTCGCGTGCTAATTTCGTAACTCCAGCCATTGCTTTGCGCTCTTTCTCGCTTTCTTTGATCTTGTTCTCAATGACTTCCGCAACGTCTGGATGGATATGGAGATAGTTATCGACATTCTGCTTAACGAAATCTCCTACATATTTATTGATACTTTCGCCATCAGGAGCCATCTGAGTTGAGCCAAGTTTAATCTTCGTTTGGCTTTCAAATACGGGTTCTTCGACATTAATGGCAATGGCAGCTACAAGCCCATTGCGCACATCGGTATACTCATAGTTCTTATTATAGAACTCCTTTATCGTCTTAGCAATATGTTCTTTGAATGCGCTTTGATGCGTTCCACCTTGTGTAGTGTGCTGACCATTCACGAAACTATGATACTCTTCACCATATTGATTGGTATGAGTGAAGGCGATTTCTATATCTTCTCCCACGATATGAACAATAGGATACAGGCCATCATTCGTCATAGTATCGTTCAACAAATCAGCCAAACCATTCCGACTTTTGATGCGACGTCCGTTGTACATGATGGTTAATCCACTGTTCAAATAGGTGTAATTGCGCAGCATTGTCTCAACAATATCGTTGTGGAAACTATAGTCTTTAAAGAGTGATTTGTCGGGTTCGAAGTAGATAAAAGTACCGTTTTCGTCGTCTGTTTCGAGTGTAACATCATTGAGTTTCACGCCTTTTTCAAAGGTCAACTCACGTACTTTCCCATCACGAAATGACTTTACTTCAAAGTGTGAACTCAATGCGTTCACCGCCTTAATACCTACACCATTCAGACCAACGCTTTTCTTAAAAGCCTTCGAATCATACTTACCACCGGTGTTAAGCATGCTTACTGCCTCAACCAACTTCCCTTGAGGAATGCCTCGTCCGTAGTCACGCACACTCACACGCAAGTTATCTTCCACCTCAATCTCAATGCGATCGCCGGCTTTCATCTTAAATTCGTCGATTGAATTATCAACAACTTCCTTCAACAATACATAGATTCCATCTTCCGGAAGATTACCATCGCCGAGACGACCGATATACATTCCCGGGCGTGTTCGCACGTGTTCCATATCCGAAAGATGTCGGATATTATCGTCTGTATAGGCTACCGTCGGCTCTTGTTGACGGTTTTGAGCTTCATTTATCGTTTCGTTTTCAGGCATATTTGTCTTTCTTTATTTCATAAAAGGGCTGGCTCAGCAACACTTAAATCAGCTTTTTATAGCATCGACGACGCTTATGTTGCACGGTTTCTAAGTATTGCCACTGCGATTGTACTTTGCCATTGGTTTCCATTTCCACATGGGTTTCACCCCACTCTATTCCATATTTCTGGTAAATAGGAATGAGATGAGAGAACAAAAGGGCATTAGCGCCTTTCACACGATACTCAGGAAGAACGCCTATCAGCAACAAATCGACTATCTTTGTCTTATGAAACTTCAACACACGAAGCATATCCCACCAACCAAACGGCCACAATCTGCCTCTGTGTAGCTTCTGTAATGCACGTGACAACGAAGGAATCGTGATACCAACTCCCACTAATTTATGGGGCGTTACACTCCAATCTTCAACTATCGGCACCCAGTTTAAATCAACAAAGGGCAGATACATCTTCACATATTGGTCTATCTGACGATCTGAAAGCTCTGAATAACCATAGAGATGCTTAAATGTTTCATTGATGACTTCAAACACTTTATGACCATATCCATCCTTAAAGATCTCGCGTCTTGTCATTGCTCGCACATGAAGATCATAGCGTTTTTCAATCATCTGAGCCACTTTCATATACTTTTCTGGCATTTCTTTCGGCACAATGAGCTTGTATTCTACATAATCATTGTCCTTTTCCCAGCCGCCAAGTTCCTGCATGTGGCGCGGATAATAAGGGTAGTTATAGAGGGTTGCCATAGTTCCGAGCTGGTCAAAACCATCTGTCAACATTCCCTCTGGGTCCATATCAGTAAACCCAAGCGGCCCAATGATGTTGTCCATACCATGAGCTTTGCCATAGTTTCCTACCGCATCAAGCAATGCGCGGCTCACTTCTATGTCGTCAATAAAGTCAATCCAGCCAAACCTTACAGCCTTTGTATCCCACTGTTTGTTTGCTTTGTGGTTAATGATGGCAGCCACACGGCCCACCAATTTGCCTTCTTTATAAGCTAAATATAACTCTGTTTCACAGAACTCAAAGGCCGCATTCTTCTTTGGATCAAGCACATGCATATCGTCACTAAATAGTGTCGGTGCATCATATTCATTTCCTTCGTAAAGATCATAATGGAAATCGATGAAGGTTTTTAAGTCTTTTTTGTTCTCTACCTTCTTTATTTCAACTGATGACATTGTATCTATCATTTTATTTCTAAACATGCAAAATTAGCCAAAATTGGTCATAATTCCAAATTTACATTTGTTTTTTGCATAATATTAAGGTATGTGTTGTCCCCACAGTCGTGGCAAATAAATAATCATTTCCCCCTTCTTTCAAGTGCAAACGCCGCCGAAGTTCGACAACTGTCAACGGAAAATTCCTCACCGCCACATTGGCTTTTGTTAGTCCGCCAAGCTTTGTTTTCACCTCTTTTCGGTTCATCGACATGATGCTTTGAATCTCAAAACTACGCCCCGGAAAGCCTTCCACGCGCTTATCCGACACAAACAGATGGGAGTTCTGCCCCACTCCTTTCACTCCATAGCGTTCAGCCAGCTCGCCAAAACAGCCTCCTTTCATCAGTGAGGCATGGGGTTCATAGAGCCAACGAGCCGAACTGAGGTTGTCAACCATATTTACTGGAATAGCAATTTGACTGAAAGCACACGCAAAAACATCGTCATCATTCACACAATACAGGCGCTTTTCATCACATGCTTCCTGTCGTAGAATGAGCAAAAGTTCCTTACATTCGCCTCCAACACTCACGATATGAACCTCTGAAACATATTTCATTTCCTCCACAGCTGCATGCCAATCGAGCATCGGCGATAGCTTAATCATAACCCTTTGCGCCTTTTCCACAAGTTCATCACTAAGTGTTGCCACATCGGGCGAGCAGTCTTTAATGGCATAAGTCTTACTTCCGTGCGCATCACGACGCGCAGGATCCAAGTAAACGAGTGCGACTCGGTCTTGCTGTTCGCGAAGATAGGCAACACCATCCCCCTCTACTATCTCCGCCTGCTGTAGTCCGAAACACGCTGCATTGTGGCGCATCACCTCACAAAGGCGCTCTTGTTGCTCCACATATACAGCCTTTTCAAACAGCCGAGCCATGTAAGAAAAGTCCACGCCGAAGCCTCCTGTGAGGTCTACTAACGTGCTTTTCTGCCGCTCATCTGCTGCTAACAACCGCTCCACTACCTTGCATTTATAACGCGCAGTGGCTTCACTTGAGCATTGTTCCATCGACAAATGAGGAGGAAACCACACATCATCTCGCCTTGCCCATTCAGGCAGTTTCTGACGCGCTGTCTGCCATCCCTGTATCTGAGAAAGGGCAAAAGCCATGTCAACTTCAGGCCATCGACGGGCTTGAAGGGCTAAGATGCGCACATCGTCTGTGCGGTGTTGGCGTATAAATGTGGCTGTATTCATTGCTAAGCGATAACATTCCGCGACGCAAGGCAAACCGCTTTGTGCTGCCTTTTGTCGTACATCATAAACTTAAGGGATGACTTTATAATACTTCTTTGCCGTTGCACGCGAACATTTATTAAAGTGCCACCACTCTGTTCTGAGTGGAATGAATCCGCCATATCGCATGACTTTGCGCAACAACTGGCGGTTTTCACGCGCTTTCTTGCTGATTTTCTTCTCCTCAACCAAGCGGTCTTCATGGTCGATGTGGGCCGCACTACCCATATAATCGATTTTTGTTCCCATGTCGAGTGTGTCACCTTTCAGCGTACAAAGTGTGATGTCAACTGCCATTCCGTAATTATGCATGCCACCACCATGGGCTGGATTCGACACATAGATATCCTTTTCGGTGTGTTTCACCTTATCCCACATCTTCTGTTGGATGTGCATCGGGCGAGCCGCATCATAGACTTTCAGACTCAAATCGGGGCGTAACTGCTTCAAATATGCCTGTGCTTTCTTCAATGCGGCCATGGCTTCGGGATGCAAAAAAGCTTCTTTGAGGTCGTCATATAGCACTACTCCGCAGAAGTTATCAGCCCTTCCATACATCAAACTCACATGAATTGACGGATCAACCTCACGGATGTTCACATAGCCTTCGCGCGCTAATTTCCGCGCCGTCTGACTTTCTTTCTGCGCAGCTTCGACCGAAATCACACTGCATGACAACAGCAACAGGCACGCAAGGCGACTCGCAAGTCGTTGTCTTTTCATTTTCATTGTTTTTTGTTTTGTGGCGTTTCGTCTGCCAACGCCTTGTCTTCATTCTTCGCATGATGGTGTTCGAGATGACGAAGCACATAGTTGAACGCTTCCATTCCCATGAGAACGAGCACTGTTGCCACTGCCGAGAGCACGTAAAGTCCGGCTCCACAGCCCAAGCCTATTGCCGCAGTAACCCACACTCCGGCTGCCGTGGTCAGTCCACGCACCGCATTTTTCTGAAAGATTATCGTCCCGGCACCAATAAAACCAATGCCCGACACTACCTGAGCAGCTATGCGTGACACGTCAAGACGCATGTTAGGATCCTTCAATATGCCGTCAAAACCATGGGCCGATATAATCATAAAGAGGGCCGATCCGAGTGCAACCAAGAAATGAGTACGTAGTCCTGCCGCCTTCTCGCGATACTCGCGTTCGAGTCCAATGAGTCCTCCCAACACGGCAGCAACAAAGATTCGTAAGATAAACTCTAATGTCATCATAAGTGAGAAAAATGATATCGTGTTGCAAACTTACACAAAAATTGTAACATTCCCATGCTTTCTTATGGTTTTTCACTCATCCTTCTGCGCATAAACCACCTCACTTCATGAGCCAAAACGAAGGGGAAGTGCTCGCATAGGCATACGCTTATAAGCCTCAACCTTCACTCTTTACCTGCTGTTTTGACACATTAAACGAGAGAAGTCGGCCTCATCCAACAAGGAATAAATCGCAAACAACAAGTTGAAGTAATCAAGAAATACCAAAGTTTTCATAGAAATATACCACTATCTCAATAATGATTATTAATTGATTTACAACACTTTATCTTATAGTTATAGTTTTTATCAATGACTTAATATATTTTTTCGATTGCTAAAGGGATAGAGATTTTCTATCTTTGCAATGTCTTTCACGATAAACATCAAGTGAAAGGGGTAAGAAAGGAGCGCCTTGATACTCAATAACATTTGGACTATATTAGTATAATTCAGCCAAAGTCGGCTCTTACAACATTATGAGTGATGAGCAGCGGAGTGATCCGCTGCATCGTCTTTTATAACAATTTGACACTGCATTAGCTACCATAACACATATATTTGAAGCGTAAAAGGACATCTGTTTATAACAGATGTCCTTGTTTTTTGTGGAAAAAGATGCCGCGCCCATCCCCATTTTGTGCTGAATTCTTCGCCTTTTCGCATCCCGTCTCCACCCCCTTGCGCTCCCCGTTTCATAGGTTTCACAAACAGCAACCAATGATTCATCGAAGAGGGAGGAGAGGAATTGGCCTCAGAAATAAAAGGGATGATAATGGATTTCATTAGAGGTGTCCACGCAGTTGATTTTAGATGGCAAAATGATTTGCGCCATATTATCGTGTAATTTGATATATTTTGCATGGTGAAATGCACCGAATCGCGCGCCCATTTGCACCAAACGATTTTATAATGAATTATCGTTGAATGAATGATAAAAATAATTTAGAATAGTCATGCAATAAAAATTTTATGCTAATGAATATTGTTATAGCGAGTAATGACATAGGTGCAATGCCAATATATCAATGAATACATCCGCAATTATGAATGTTATAATTGTATATCGTCGTAAATGTTATGTGAATATTCCAATGGATGCGTCACCCATAGAGAATGTTCTCACCACGCAACTCGGTACGAGTTGTTCCTTTGATAGCCCGGGGTTGGCGAGGAACGAGCCTACCCCGGGTAAACATTCGCAAGGAGATTCAACGCCATAGGTGTTGAGCTTTTTTCGAGAAAGCATGCTTATAATGAATCTTTTTATGGCGGATTAATCAAAAAAAGCGCAACACCTATGGCGTTGTTTCCCACAAACCATACGCTAACCCAGGGTAGCCTGCACTATCGTTTGGCAACCCTGGGCTATCAAAAACGCAACACCTACGGCGTTGAAACATTTATTTTATAATACAATTAATACCAACATATGAATAAATAAATAGCAAAATGCGCCAATATCCTAATGAACACATCACTCATGATGAATGTTATAACGATGCAACGCCATATATTTAATGCTAATACTTCTATGGATATATCTACCATGATGAAAATTCTCACCACGCAACTCGGTACGAGTCGTTCTTTTGATAGCCCGGGGTAGGCTCGTTCCTCACCAACCCCGGGTCAACGTTCGCATGGAGATTCAACGCCATAGGTGTTGAGCTTTTTTCGAGAAAGCATGCTTATAATGAATCTTTTTATGGCGGATTAATCAAAAAAAGCGCAACACCTATGGCGTTGTTTCCCACAAACCATACGCTAACCCAGGGTAGCCTGCACTATCGTTTGGCAACCCTGG
>ERZ773197.1050-NODE-1050-length-20229-cov-18.208189_pt1 | contig 20229 bp, 15 predicted proteins | sample MGYA00580999_ERZ773197 | MGnify/ENA primary metagenome ERZ773197 (study PRJEB29015, sample SAMEA2738166) | human oral metagenome | biome: human oral; feature: human-associated habitat; material: saliva | place: China | collected 2185 ...
AAAGTGTAGCCATCTAGGAAAGAAAATACCCCGCTTCAAGAGAAGTGAAGAAGGCAAACGTCCAGTGGACGTTTGAGGGCTCTGCCCTGGGGATATTTATTCTTGTATCTACCGGCAATAGTGCCGTGGATAAATAAACAATCATTTAAAGGAGGATTTCAACATGATCAAAGCAGATGAACTTCGCGAGTTCAGACCCACCGTCCGTTATCAGAACGGAGAAGGAATCACCCTCAGCACCGTGCAGGAAGCTATTAAGGACTGCGCCATGAAGATGGGTATTCCCGTAGCATTCACCAGCGATCAGGTCAAGTCCGGCGGATTATTCAATTCGTCTGTCGAGGACTGCATCGTCATGTATCATCCGGAGCATGAGAGGGATTATTTCCGCTTCTGCATTCGTGTGAAGCGTCAGGGCGTGTATGCGTTTGTTTCCGTTAACGATTTCGGCAAGAGCAGCCAGATGGCAAAGGCGAATCGTGCAGAGTTTGCAAAAGCTGACCGTCGGGGAAGTCTATGAGCTACAAGATTGGTTCTATGATTGGCCAGGGGATTGCAAACATCGGGAAAAGCAAGCAGAAGCTCGAAGAAGAGAAGATGTACTATCAGTGCGTTTTCGACATTTTTGACGAAATCGTTTCCTAATCCGGACTGACACGTAACGGACAAGTATGGGCTGGCATGCATTGCGTTCTACGGGTGTGTGCCAGTCCTTATGCTTCTAAGGAGATTATTATTCTATGAGAGCCAAAAACAAAATAGTATCTGGATTTCTGCAGGAATACCAGTTTACAAAGAAGTATGGAAAATTGTATTTAAAGTGCTTGGAATAGGAATATGCGGTCAATAAAATGACTCGATATATTTTCGATGGATTTCGACAAAAAGACTTGTTTTTTTTACATTAATGTGTCATCGTACTCGTATATAAGTGTATGCGGAAAGCAACGTATTTTTGGAGTTTATTCGAGCGAGCGATCGGCTAAACCGGAACTCTGAAGAAAGGTGAGGTAATGGAGGCAGTAGATCGAAAAAAAAGAAGTATTAAATGCATGTCTTGACTTTTTCATTGAAAAAGGGTTATCAAAAACATCAACAAGAGACCTTGGTAGCGCTATGAAATTACAGAGTAGTGGAATGTTCTACTACTTCAGTTCAGAAGACGAACTTATTATCGCTTGCGCAGAAGAGGCAACGCTACGAATAGAAAAAATCTTGATAGCAACTGCAATTAAAGAGGTGCGAACTCCTGCAACTTTAATGGAAACTTTACAGAAAAAAGCAATTGAAATGGCTCCAACCATGAAGTTTTTTTCGTCAGTTTGCTCAGACAAGAGTTACGAAGAACTTATCAAATCAGTCCTTCAACGTATGGGGGAACGATACTCGAAGTATTGCAATAAGTAACTACATGATATTCGAGGAAACAATCATTTGTTACGTCACAAATCAAGGCGGTTCAACTTAAACTCGAAAGGATTGTCGCCGGTAATGCCCGAAAAGCAAATTAATAAATATGGAGATAAAAGGAGAATTTATTTATGGCTATTGCAGAAGTAATTAAATTTGAAGGTTCACAGGATGCTTTGGTTTGGAAATATCCGGTAGAAGACTTCAACGCAACATCCCAACTTATTGTTGACGAAACGCACGAGGCATTGCTTGTTGTTAATGGTAATGCCGCTGATTTGTTTACTGCAGGAAGACGGACACTATCTGTTCCGAATATTCCTATAGCAAGAAAACTGATAGAGATTCCAACAGGCGGAAACGCGCCGTTTCCTTGCAAAGTGTTCTTTATCAACAAAGTGCATCAAATGGATCTGCTTTGGGGAACTCAAGGTCCCATTGCACTTGAAGACCCTTTGTACGATATTTTCATGCATGTTATGGCTAATGGTAGTATGTCAATCTCCGTTAGTGAATCTCGCAAATTTATGCTGAAAATGGTTGGCTTCAGAGACAGGTTTGATCCAGAAGACTTGATTTCTAAGTTTAGAGGCATCATTTCCTCACACGTAAAGGATTGTATTTCTAAAATCATGATTAACGGTATGCTTAGTTATTTCATGATGAACGCCAACCTTTTTGAACTGAGTGGAGTAATAAAAGAACGTCTTGATGCGATTTTTGATGAATACGGAATCAAGATTCAGTATTTCAACATAGAGACCATTGAAGTTCCTGAAGCCGATTATAAGAAAGTCAGTGAAGCAAAGGAACGTAGAACCAGTCGTATGATTGAAGGTTATACCTGGCAAGAAGAACGGCAGATGATGATTGCGGAGAAATTCGCAGGTAACGAAGGTACAATGGGCAATGTCGGTGGCGCTGTCGGTGGATTTATGATGGGCGGTGCTATGGGAGGCTCTATTGTAGATATTGCAAGAAATGCTCTTAATCCGGAAAAGATTCCTTCTGGGAAATCACCCAAAGATGCTGCGGGAACTAAATCCCATGTTGGGAATGGACCTGTAAGCTTGGATGTTCAGGATTTCTTTAAGCCTAAAACGGATACAAGTAGTGAAACGCTTAAATCTGACGGAAGCAAATGTCCTAAATGCGGTGCAGATTTCCCTGAAAACGCTAAGTTCTGTCTGAGCTGTGGCGAGAAAATTCAGAAACCCGATGCGAACATGATTGTTTGTCCTAGTTGTGGAAAGGCAGTACCGAAAGGTAAATTCTGCTTTGAATGCGGCTATAAGTTTTCATTAAATACTTGTCCGAAATGTGGAGCTACCCTCCCCGATGGTGCAAAGTTCTGCCTTGAATGTGGCGAAAGAATATAAGGGGTGAAAAATATGAAAAAGAATAGCAATCTAAAAACTAAGAGTACAGTTGGTATCAGCCTTATTTATGTAATTCTTCTTGGCGTCTTTAATCTGTTAGTATTTACGATTTTCAAGAATCACTCTAATGTTTTCTGGCTTAGTTATGGATTTATGACTTTAGCGTTTGTTGTTCAGATACTTAGTATGTTCCTGTCTTTTAGAACAGCTGATGTTGAAACAGCATTTTTTGGTATTCCGCTGGCATCACTCTCTGTTTTTTATCTTATTGCAGAGCTCGTAATCGGCGCACTGTTCATGATCTTTCAGCAAGCCAGCGTTACCCTTGCATTGGTTATCCAGATAGTTGTTTTAGCTGCTTTCCTTATTTTTGCAATTATTTCACTTCTTGCGCGTGATACTGTACAGGAAATGGGAAGCAATATTAAAGAAAAAGTGGTTGACCTCAGATCTGTCCTCATTGATGTCGAAATGATGAGGGATGGCTGTGCTGATTCTGAATTGAAAGAGAAACTCCGTAAGCTCTCTGAGACCATTAAATACTCTGATCCTATGTCCAATGAGGCCATTGAAGGTGTTGAGCAGCGTATCCAAAGAAAGGTATCTGAACTCAGAGTGTATCTGGATGACAATCAGATTGCAGACGCTACACAGGCATGTAAAGAGCTTGAAATGCTTTATGTCGAAAGAAATAAAAAGTTGGCTATGTCCAAATAATGATCCTAGGAGGAGACTTGCTTTATGGCGGTAAGTTTTGTAGCCCGTAAATGTACACAATGTGCTGGCAAACTGCAATACATAAAGGAAAAGAAAATCTGGAAGTGCTTGTATTGCGGTGCAGAAATTGAACGCGAAGAACAATATGACGGGCTTTTTACAATTAAGAATGTTGTTCGTCAATCTCTGCTTGATACGGCATATCGCCGTCTGGATAGTGCATCGAAAAATGTGATAGAGTGTGAAAAAATAGATTCAAAATATGTTGGCACACTTATTGCAAAAATCGCGCATGAAATGATAACGGTGATAACACCCAGTGCATGCTCTGAACGTGATGCAAAGAACATATTTGCACAACTAAAGAAAAACTACGAACTTTTGAAGAGCCAAAATCCCTCTATCACAGACGATGAGGAGATGTTGTATGAGTTTTTGGAAGAAGCTGATATATACGCTACATTGGTGCTTGTGTTTGACTCTCTTGATGATACATCACGCAGAGATTATGTTCTGTCTTTGCTTGATGCTAAAGGAGTGTATTCAAAAGCAGCGAATAGTAACCTTCTTTCTTATGCAATAAAAAATAATCATCTTGATATGGTCGATGACATTATCTCAAATGCAGACAATGTTGATATAAAGACTGCATTATCAGAAATACTTGCGAAATATCCCGATGGAGAAAAGAAAAGCCAAAATATAAGCAGCCTGTTTGACACTGGTACACTGAAAGCTGAAGACAAGCCTATTGTTGAAAAATATATTTCCTCTTCGCAGGATTCAAAAGCAACAAAAGCATCTGTTGTTATTTCTTCATTAAATAGTGGAATGAGAATAGGTCTTGAACCTATCATTGACAATGTCATGAAAAATGCAGTCAAAGAGCAAGTGGACGAGGTTGCATCTGCAATCTGTAAGAACAAGCTATCGGATGAAGATGTTTCGCGCCTTCTTGACTTTGGATTCGCGTCCGGTTCTTCTGATACTGCCATATCTATTCTTGATTGCTTAAAGCAAAGTGGCCAGTATCTTCTTATTCCTGCAAAATTCTTGATTTTGTTTTTGAACATGGACGTATATACATCTGAGGATAAAATCAAAATTCTGAATAAGTGCTTTGAGTTTAAGATGGAAACTAAGGCGCTCGAGTCGGTCGTTACGAATTATCTTTGCTATAATGCATCATCGGCACAGAATAGAAAACCAGTTCTTTCGTGCCTGTTTGAGAAAGCTACCTCTTTCCCGACAAGCACTGTGGAAACGTATGTGTTGAAATCCAATACAGATGGCGAAGAAAAGCCAAGCGTTATTTCTGCGATATTTGATAAGGGGCTTACTGTAAGTTTCTTCAATGATTTGCTGTCAAAGTATATGAATAGCAGCATTGATACACCTGAGACAAAAGCGAAAATAGTCAATATTTTGTCCGAAAAAGGGTTAAAAGTTGATCCGAGTTCATTTATTGAATATATCTGTGAGTCTTCTGATGAGCTTCCCGAGAAAATGCGGTTTATCAAGAGGATGATAAATAACGGTTCTCAACTTCGTGGAGATGCAGCGAATACATATCTTGAAAGGACGGATCCTTCAGCATTCAGCGCGGAGTTGTTTGCTTTGATTTTTTCGCCAAGTAGCACGTTCTCTGCCAAAGGGATTGAAAAATATCTGCTTGATATGAAAGATCGTGAAGCGAACAAAGCAAGCAATCTTAAAACGATAATTGAGCATTCAAGTGTAAGTGTAGCATCAATGAAAAACCAAGTAACGCATTTAGGAAATTCGATAGGTTGCAATTTACTCCAAGCCTATTTGCTTACTACAACAGATTCCATACAGGTTTCGACAGAGATTGTTGACTATTTTATTAATCAGGCAAAAATCAAAATAAATGCAGAAATATCTGTATCAGGTAGTTCAATGAAACTCAAAAAGTATGTTGTATCCAATAAAGATAAACTAAGCGATGTTACAAATGCAATCTGCGAAAAATACAAAGTATATTCAATGTTATTTTAAGTAAAGACGGAGCGGAGGAATTTCAGTGAAAACATTAGAACTTGCAAATGGAATGTTTGTTAGCATGGCTGTAGCTGAGGTTACAGCAGTTCCGTTTTTTGAGTTGTTCTCCAAAGACCTTGATAGAGCAAATTATATGGATCAGGTTCTCTTTACCCAAATTTTGCAGTCAATTCACAGAAAGTCTGAGATTGAAAATACATCGTTTGAGTTCCTGTTTCAAAGCATTGCTGTTGATAATCAGACCTACAAAGCTCAGGTAAAACTTTATATTATTGCCAGAAAAATTGGTGAAACTAAGCTCGATAATGAGGCTTTTCTTAATGACATTATGGTCAGTATCAAGAACGATATGGAGGATAAAAACTTCATGGTCAGCATTTTTGATACTGAAGATGATTATCAAAGGTTTGAAGAATCGCTCAACATAATGAATTGTGAAAGAGTATTGTCTGTATCCAAAAAGGAAAAGGCAATCGGAAATACGCTGTTTATAAATGGCATGATGTACTATAACGATGTTGTTGAACCGGCAGAAAACGTAAATATATCATCATTAACCAATGCCCTTACGCAGTATCCTAGCAGCGTTATATCTTTGCAGATTATCCCGACAAAGTATAGTATCCAAGAGATTTATTCCATAGAACAATGCAAAAACTTTTTGGCACATTATGTTAGTGAGATTCGATTTAGACAAGGCATACGTGTTGACGCAAACACACAAATGATTATTGATGCGTATGATTATTATTCTGTCGCAAGTAATGAATTGCTATTCCTATATAATTTTATCATTTATTCCGAGTATAGCAGTGCTATAGATTTGGCAAATAAACTCATTGATGCGGCTGAGGCAGAGGGAAAGGCAACAGGCAGCGCTCTTGATGTTGTTGACATTTCTGATTTCAGATTAACTCCTACTGGAAATATGTTCGCCAATCCTTGGCTTGTTAGCGATATCCTTGTTAACCGTGCGCGAGAAATGAGCTTCTGGGGTAATAAAAATTCTCCAAAGCAGATGCAACGGCTAAAGCAATTGATGACTATAAAGGAACTTAGAAGTGTCTTTAAGTTCCCTATTGATGATAATAAACTGATTGGAATTGATAGCAAAAAGATTCTTGCAAATAGAGAGAAACTTCATAACAGCATTATTGCAGACGGCAACTTTAAGGTCGGAATAATTCAGAATGCAAGTAAATCAGGAAAAGATTTAAATGCACATGCTGGCATAGCCCTAAATGATTTTACAAAGCACGGTCTCATCGTTGGCATGCCAGGTTCTGGTAAAACAAATTTTTCGCTTGGTCTCTTGTTGCAATTCTGGAATGAGTTTAATATACCGTTTTTGGCGATAGAACCAACCAAGAGCGAATACCGTTCTTTGATTGACGGTATTAGCGACCTGCAAATCTTTACACCCGGAAAAAATACAGTTTCTCCGTATATTATCAATCCGTTCCTTCCCCCTACAGGAGTTACTGTTGAGAGTTACGTTCCGAGCTTGATGTCTGCTTTTAAGGCAGCTTTTTCGATGCCAGATCCATTACCCGATATTTTCTTATCGGCAATAAATGATTGCTACAATGAATACGGATGGAAAAGCGATAGTACAAAAGACGATCCAAGCATTCAGCGTTTTGGAATTTATGAGTTTATTAAGGTCTTTAAGAAAAAGATACAACACATGGATTACAAAGGTGATGTGAAGTCCAATATGGAAAGCGCGGGTGTTGTTCGTCTTGTTAGTTTGATAGAACAAAACAGTAACATCTATGATACTGTAAATACAATACCGCTTGAGGATTTATTGAGTAAGCCCACTGTAATAGAACTTAATGCAATTAACAACAAGGAACAAAAGTCTCTGATTATGGCTTTGTTGCTTATAATGATTTGTGTTTATACGAAGAACAATGTTTCAGGCGATGGCAAATTGAAAAATGTATTACTTATAGATGAAGCACATGTCCTTTTGGCCGGCGGTAGCTCGCCAAATTCTGAGGGTGCAGCTGATTCACAAGGTTCTACAGTGGAAGCGCTCGAGGATATGATTGCAGAGATTCGCTCTTATGGCGCAAGTATCATTATCGCCGATCAGTCGCCAACTAAAGTCGGTAGGAGCATTGTTGCAAATACGAATGTTAAGGTCATTTTCAAACTGGTAGAAAAAGAAAATAAAGACGCTATTAGCACAGCGACAAATATGACCGATGCAGATTACGATTTACTGGGACGGTTGGGAGTTGGCGAAGCACTATTGCACTATGGCAGGGTATATAGTCCTTTGCATATTAAAACATATAACGTTCAGGATAAGGCAACTATCAGACCAGTTATCGCAGATTCTGAAATCGCATCACTTTCAACATATTGGGAATTGCATAAAGAGCTATTGATTCCACATATTGAATGTAGAGCTAACCGCGAATGCCAGACAGAGTGCAATTTTAAGGTTCGCGCAAATGCAGATTTCCTTGCATCAAGGATAATAAATGATTGCTTATATGACCTTAATGATAAGAAAACTTTTGTTCAGTTTCTTGTAAGAATGGATAAGCAAATCAATGATTTGCTTAGAAATAATCCGTCAATTCATCCTAGCTTGAAATTAAGAAACTGCACAAAAATCAAATTTTTACGTAAAGCATTACTACTTAAGAACTTCGGCCTTACCAAATCAGAGTATAGTACGATTTTGAAGCACCCGAACTTTATTAAGAAAAACAACGGATAAAGGAGGTAAGCTGAATGGATAAAGAATTTGATACTTCGATAGATACCTCATTGTTTGATGATGTTACGCCAGATACTTCAGATATTGGAAGTTTTGATGATGCCTCTGATATTGTAAGCGTTATGGATGAAGCGATGGATACCAGTTCCTTTGAGATGTCAGCAGATTTAGATGCTTCATTTGCTGATACTTCCGAAGATGTTGCTTCCATTATGGATGGCATCGAGGAACTGAATATTGAAGATGTCCCAGTAGAAACTGACGATCTACCATTAGAAACTGAGTCTGAAATAGAAAACCTAATGGATGATACGGAAGGAATATCCTCTGAAATTGTTGAACCCGAATTATCTGATATTACTGATGCAGGGTTTGCCGAAGAATTGCCTGAACAATCGGAAATTGCTGATATTTTAGATGAGGCAGCAACGGATATCGAACCGGAGACAAGCGAATTCACCGATAGCGATTTTGCAGAAGTATCTGAGCAGGATTCAAGAGAGATAGAATCATTGATGGATGAGGCTGCTTTGGATAACACTTCGGAGGATGCAGAAATAATGAATGAGGGTGAGATATATGACATTCCTCACGATGAAATCTCCGATATTCAGGCCGATGCTTCGGAAACTGAATCATCAAAAATTGAAGATATTATGAACGAAACTGAGCCAATATCTGATGACATAGAAGAAAGCACCATGGATGAAGGTGAAACATGTAATATTCCGTATGACGAAGAAATATTTGAGAGTTTAAGCGAAACTGACAATGGTTCGGAAATATCTAACTTGATGGATATTGAAGAAATACCTGATATTACAGAGGAAGAATCATTGGAAGCAGGCGCTGATCTTGCAAATGAAGAAGTACTTGTTGAAGATGTTAGTGACAATGTTCCTGAAAATGAGAAAATTGAAGAGACAGATTACATCGAGCAAATAGAGCAAGTGACGGACAGTAATAATATTCCGGAAAGAATATATGATAATTATGAAGAGGAAATAATGCAACAACGCCCTGATTTTTATGAATCTGGTTCATTCTATGAACAAGGATTTAACATGTATGGATATGAGGGAACCTGTGGACCGACATCTCAAGCCAATGCCTTGAACAAATTATTACATACAAATGAATTTACCGAGAATAAGGTGCTTGGTGTTGCTATATCAAATGAACTTTGTACCACTGTTGGATCTCCGGATTTGCAAGGTGGTACAACTACTGACCAATTTATGAAACTGTATGAAAAATTGAACGAACAGTTAGGCGGAAGAATTACAACGGAATTGTATGAAAATAATGACGCATTAGATGTAAATGAAGTTGCCAAAAAATTGGATGAGGGTAGTGTGATTAATGTTGCAGTTGACTCATATGTATTATGGGATCAGCAAAGAGATTATGTGAATTCTATGGGTATACTTCAAGATGATTTTTATTCTGATCATTGGATAACTGTTACAGGGGCTCGAAGAGATGATATGGGTAATATTCGGGGATTTGATATTATTGATTCAGGCGGTGGTATTAATTACGTTAGTGCGGATAAATATCACGAAATGTGTTTTGGTACTGATGAACACAGAGTAATAGACCCAACGACCGTTGTGGTATCAAAAAACGGTGTTACATCAGATACTATAGATTATATTGAACCAGATAACCAGGAAAAATCACAAGCTGGAGGGAACTGGTTTCAAAGATTATTCGAGAGGAGGAACAAATAGCTATGACGGATACTAAAACAATCGTTGCAAAGCTTAATGCAGCAGCTCTTGGTGGTGCCAAAATACCCCATTGTGTATCTAATCCTGTTATTCGAACAGATGATAAAGGTTCATATATTGCTGCTTTCATATACACATATGGGAAACAAAATCTGCAAACTAATACTATGCCTCGACCGATTCATTGGATTATAGCGGATATTGAAACTGGCAATGTGATTAAAGAATTTGATTGTAAAGAAAAAGACTTCTCCACGGCTTGTTTTGATGAATTATTCGATCTAAACGATCCTTCAGTAAAAAGGCCAACTAGAGATGATTTTGCTTGGTTTTATAGTCTGTTTGATTCTTTAAGGGATGCGTATATTTCTGGAAAAGAAGTTTCTGAATTAGAAAAAGAGTATATGAATTGTATCTTTGAGATAACACCCCTTAGTTATCGAAGATTCTATAGAGAACTTTCAAATAAATAGTAAGTAGAAGGAGGTTTGTTATCGTGACTGAAGAAGAATATCAGCGTGAACTAGAAGAAGCGGAAAGACTTAGACGACAAATCAACAATGTTATCGATTTAATCAATCGCACCAACCGCGAAAATGTTGAATTGGAAGCTGAACTCGATACAGCCATAGATAATGTTGGTATTTTGATCAACAACTGTGGCTCAATGGATAACGAAGTCTATGAAATTATGGACGAGTTGTCTGGCGTCGTAGGAACAGCAGATGTCAGTACAAAAGAAGTATTCCAAGCTTTGAATGAATTAACATTTCAGTATTTTTCATTCAAAAGCATTTCGACTGCTTCCAAAAATGTAACTCAATACAATGACGAATACTTTACAAGGTTCTCATATTACAATGAGTTGCGGAGAATTTCTCTGGGGTATGTCGTGGGATTAGACTCTAACATTATCTCCAGTGAGAATGCCCGTAAAAAAGTTGAAAAAGCTTATTTGCAGAATACAGAGTATTGGCTTGCTTACTGCATTTCTAGTGTCATGCTTTGGGCAAATAACGCAAAGGAAGCAGCGCAGCGCGCCATGGCTAAAAGCCTGTCGATTAACTACTTTAATTCTTGTCTCTTCTATCTTCTTATTAACCTTAGGTTTAATAGGATTAATGCCGCAAAGAAATGGTATGTAAATTTTCTTGACAGAGTTGATGTAAATAACCTCGGCGACGAATGGCAGTATTTGCTTCAGGCGTACTTATTCGGTGCTTTCGGTGCAGATGAAGAATTTCAAGAAAGAGTAGCCAAGAGTTTTCATAATATGCTTTCTCAGGTTGAAGTTACTACTGTTGACTTTGCTAAGAAGTTTACCAAGAAAGCTCTAGAGTTTGCAGAAATGTATATTCATAAAACAGATCTTGAATATGCCCTTCTACGTCGTAATTGCGCAGAATATGAAGACATGAAAGATCTGCTCTCTACGGCGGAAAAGAATGTCGAAATTGCCAAGTATTACAACGATTTGGCGGAAGAGGAAATAACAGAAGATGTTGAACTTCCTCAGAGAATCGAGAATGTACTTTATTCCCTCGTAAATGATTACGATGAAGACGAACTCAAGGTGGTTCAGAAGATCAAGTACAACGAAGCAATTATTAACGCAAAAGGCGATGTTTCTTCTGCGCAAGCAAGCTATAATGCAATGTTTGCAGATCAGAACAAGAAAAAGAACCTCGGAGATTTGATGCTGGGCTGGGCATTTGCTACAGATACAAGTCAGACTGATATTTCTGTCAAGCGCTTTGTCATCTCTTTTATGAAAGAACCGATAAAAAAAGGTCTTGAACAATTTCCGGAGAAGTATAGAGTACGAGAAAAAGAAAAATACACCTTCGATATTGACAATTGTAAACTTGAGTGCAGCGAGAATGATTATGTTGAAGCGGAAAAAGTGCTTGCTAAGTACTACGATAAAAACAAGTTAAAAGATACATTCAAAGACAAGCATGTCTTGATTTACTCTGGAATGTGTACATTAGCTTTGATTTTGCTCCTGGTTTTGTTCGCATATTTCTCCCCGATTATCTTAACTATCGGTATTTTGATCGGTTTGGCTGGTAGCTTCTTACTTTGGCGTAGAATTGTTGACATGGGTAAGATCCTCAAAGAAAAGAAGCGCAAAGGAAAGATTTTGCTCAAACAGGTACTTGAAGAACTTGCACAATGGCGAGTTGCATATAAAGAGGCCAATGCCAAGAGCGTAGATATGTTTAATGCAATCGACAGATTTTGAAATGGAGGTAGGTAAATCATGACAGATGCAGGTACATCACAAGCGATTAATAGCCTTAATGAGACTATTAACTCATTCAAATCACGAGTTGATGTTAAAGTCAACGATGTAAATGTTTCGACTGCCAATATTCAGGCGACAACGAATCAGATTTATGCAAATATTGAAAAGTTTAAGACGGAAATGCTTCATGGTGAGGAATCTCAGATTGCTCACGAGAACATTCTCAGAATTGATCAGATTATTAAAGAACAGTTTAGTAATCACATAGCCATTCGTCGGACAGTAATGGGTGTGGTAAGAGACTTCGATATTAATCTTGTCAGAAACAGCACGATTCAGGAGCTTTCAGAAGAACTATGGATTACGAGTTCAAGATACTGGCTCTCTTATGCGCTTATGGCAATCACTGCATGGGTAAACAATTATCCAGATGTTGCCAAAAACGCTCTTGCTGAAAGTGGCCGTAAAGATGCAATTAAGACTACCTTGTTCTTCTGTTTAATGAATCTTCGTTTCGGAAGAATGGAAGCTGCAAAAAAGTGGTTCTATGAGTATTTCAAGACTCTCGACCCTACAATGCTGCAACAGGAAACTGCTATTCTTCTTCAATCTTTCCTGAATGGTATTTTTGGCAAAGACAAAGAGTTGGAGCAGGAAGTCATTGAACTTATCGATCAGTGGATTTCCATCATTAACGACAGCGAACAGATTTCTAACGAATTGCTCGATGCCTATGAAGCGTACATAAATAATCTCCATGCTCCGGTACAGTTCAATTATCAGTCAATTCTTCAGTTTTGTGTAAATGCAAGTGAAGTCGAAAAGTCCTACAGAGATGTATCAAAATTTGACATGTTGCTTGAGTTCGTGAAATCTCTTGACGTTGAAAGTGAACCGCAGGACAACGAGAATTATAAGAGCCGCATTGATGCGATTCTTATAAACTTGATTTCCAACTATGACGCGGAAGAACTTGAATTAAAAAAGCAACAGGAATATTACCGTTGTATTGTTGAAAATGGCGGAGTAATCGAGCAGGCAGAAGCACAGTATCAGGAGATGGAAAAACTTGAAAATAACAAGTTCAATATCGGGAAACAAATGATCAAGTGGGCAATCTATGATGACAACGATGAAACGGATGTCCAGGTTAGAAAGTTTGGTTTCCAGAATACTAAGAACTGGTTCAAGAGTGCGGTTGCTAATTTTGACGCAAAAATGCAGGAAGCTTTCCCGATAGACTATCGGCTTAAAGTTGATGGTTGGGAAGGAACCAGCAACGGCAACGATCAGGCGGAGCAAGTTGAGAGTTTAAAGACATACTTTGACAATAACAAGTTCCAAAATATGTATGTGAACACTCCCAATATTCTTGCTGCGATTCTCTTTATTGTATCGGCTGGACTTGCGTTTGTTACGTTGTATTCCTTAATCGTAACAGCACTTTCTGCTGGGTTCCTCGTGTTCAGGGTCTTGAAAGCAAAGAAAGAGTATCCGCTTCGCATTCAGGCTGCAGTAGATAATCTGAACGCATGTATGGGCGAGATTGCCGAGTTCAGACGTTACTACGAAGATAATCGTGCAAAGAAAGATGAACTTCTCAGCACCGTAGAATTTCTTTAATTAAAATAATATAAAGGAGAATATAACTATGAGTAACGAAAACAACAATCAGGATATCGAATTTGAACGGATGATGGAACAGCGTATCCGCGACAATTTTGCTGCTCCTAACAATGGCAGCGTTGAAATCTCCGACGAAAGACTCAAGGAAATGAGCAAGAAGCTCCCTGACTGGAGTCTTGAGCCTCCTTATAGCTTTCTGAAATGATTAACTTATTGGAACGGACAAACGTAAAAGTTCCAGCTACATATCAAGAATGGCTTGATTGTCTCGTAGTACTAAAAGGAATAAATGTATATAGTACAGGGGTATATGATGCGTTGGTTGCCGGTACCTTTATGGGCACCGATGTAACAAAAGCAGCTCTTCAAAGACAGATTGTTAATTCTATCAACGCCATGCTTGATAATATAACAAAGCGTTTTATCAGGAACATGAATGACAGTATAACATTTAATGAACTAAGTCAGATTGAATTGCTGTTCAATCGCTTAAAAAAAGATGTGAAAGTCGCTCTGTTCTTTGAAACACTTGATTTTCTTCCGAAGGAGTTTAGAAATGAGTTGTCAAGCTCAGTCAGGAAACAGATGTCAGAGTTTTGGAATGATACTGTGCGTTTCCTGTATGAACAATCGTTGGAGTATTCAAACTCCGATTTGGAAGACGCTTTGTTCCTGATAAAGCGAATAAAAATATTTGAATAGCGCGGGTGAGAAAATGGGAAATTATATTTCGACAAAAGCAGAAATAAAGGATTATATATGCGCGCGTACGCCACTTGTCGTCGTTGATTCTCCAGAGCGAGAAAGAGTTGAGCGAATGCTGCGGGAGCTTGCATCAGAGTTAAATATAGATATTAGTTACTACACTGACTCAAAGCAAGTGTGTTCTCTTAAAGGGGAAGGTACAAAAGATGTTGATAGCGACCCGCTTCAATTTATTGCGAGTACCTTCAAAAAACATAGGAACTCAACATTCGCATTTGGGGATATTAAACGCATCGGTGATGATAATGTGTACAGTCGAGAAGTACTGAACATCCTGTATCTCGCAAAAGAAACTAATTGTACGCTTGTTCTCATCACAGCAGATACAGTTTGGTCACGGCTTGCACAGTTTGGAATGCTTACCACTCTTGACTATCCGGATATGGAGGAAAGAAAGTCTCAAATTGAGGACTTCATTTCACGATTCAAAGGGCGGTACACAATTGAATGGGACGCAGACGATATACATATGGCTGCTACATTGTTGAGAGGTTTCTCGGAAATACAAATAGAGAACATTCTTTCAACAGAGCTTGTTAGTAATCATCGTTTGAGTAAAGAGCACATATATGAACTGACAAGTCAAAAAAGCAGACTATACGCTGCCGTATCCAGTATTCAAATGATTCAAGTTAACAGAGACTTGAACGTCTCGGGCTTGGAGGTCCTGAAAAGCTGGCTGAATGAAAAAAAGAGAATTTTCTTTGCGTCAGACGATGCATTGAAAGAGCGTGATTTAACAACACCAAAGGGCATTTTGCTTGCCGGTGTTCCTGGATGTGGAAAATCGCTTTCAGCAAAAATGGTTGCAAAAGAATGGGAACTTCCCCTATTCCGTTTCGACATTGGAACTATATATGACAAATGGGTTGGTGAAAGTGAAAAGAAAATGAAAGAAGCGCTTCAATTCATCGACAACGTCTCCCCTTGTGTTGTATGGGTTGATGAAATTGAGAAGGCTCTTTCTGTATCCGATTCAGGAAATGATACCGGTAAAAGAGTGCTTGGACAGTTCTTATTCTGGCTTCAGGAATCAAAAAGCAGAGTATTTCTTGTTGCAACTGCAAATGATATTTCACTGTTACCATTTGAACTGTTCAGAAAAGGGCGTTTTTCTGAAATATTCTTTATTGATTTACCGGATGCTTCTGAGCGTCAAACTGTTATCGCTCAATACGCAAAGAAATCACTTCATGTGGACTTATCCGAAGATAACATGGAAGAACTGGTATCAATTTCCGAGGGATTTTCTTATTCGGATATTGAGTATGCAATTAAGGACGTCGCACAATTAGCGTTGGTTGATGGACAGTCCGCGGTAACTCAAGAAGCCATCGTAAGTAAGTTCAATGAAATAGTCCCGATTTCCAAAAACAATCCGGATAGGGTTGAAAAAGTTAGGAGATGGGGCTCAGAAAGAGCTGTAGCAGCATCGAGTAAATCAGAAGGAGGTAGATAATATGAGTAATTATGCTTTGCAGAGTAAGCTTAATGCTCTCGAAAGAGAACTAAGCCAAGCTCAGCAAATTAACCGCGAATTACGAGGAGAATTATCCACCATTACCAATGGCGTTTCAAACGCTAACAAAGAGTTAAATGATTACAACTCAAAAATCAGAAACACCTTGGATAATTGTAATGTTACAATGAACTCCTCGCATCAGCGAGTAGTGGACGCGATTGCACTGCAAGGTGAAATCGAGGTTCTCTATACTCGCTTCAAACATGTTGAACTTGCGAATAAGAAAATTCGTGAGTGCAACAACAAAAAATACTATGACTTCGCAAACTATCGAACGGTAAGAAAGATTATTCAGGGCATTATGGACAACTTGGATGTTCATATGGTAAGCGATAAAACTATAATAAAGTCTGTTGAGGTTCAGCATTTGCAGACACCGGATTACTGGCTTACTTGCGTGTTAATCAGCGTTATGGCATGGCGTGATAACGATAAAGAACTTGCTGATCGTGCTATGGCCAGAGCTATCAATCTGGACAAAAAGAATAGTGCAATCTTTTACATGCTTTTTAATTTGAGAATGGGGAGAGATGAGGCTGCGCTGAAATGGTTCTACACCTATCAAGAGTGTGAACTCAAAGGAAGTGATCAGAGAACCTTCCTTATGTTGTTTTCACTTGTAAGTAAAACACTGTCTGAAACTGTTGATGAAAACACGAAGAACGAAGTATTTTCTTTCATCAAAAAAGTTATTGATGCGAATATGAAAGCGTCCGATTATAACGAGGACGAGATTATCGTTTGGATCAAGCATTATTTCAACAGAATGCAGCCTTTTGAACAACTCCAGTATTCTATGCTTAGAAAATGCTGTAGTGAATTTGAACAGTTGACATCAACTATGATGCAGGCAAAGAATAACATCAATATTCTTGAGTTTATTCTTAAAATATCAAATGTGCCTGAAGAACAGAAAAACACTTTCCTAAAAGGCTACATAGATGAGCTTATTGCATCACCTAACCAAGCAGAAAAAGAAGTTTACGATGAAATTGCCTATAATGAGCTTGTTATTAAGCTTGAGGGAGATGTCACCGATGCTAAGGAACAGTTCGACGCTGAGCAGACAAAAAAAGCAGATGATTTGAACCTTATAGCTGAAATGATTGACTGGATTTATGAACGTGAATCACAGGAAGTGAACGGACAGATTAAACTTAGTATGTTTACTCTGACCAAAATGCTCCAAGAGAAAGCAGCTGAATCTCATGTAGACGATTACAGGGCAAGAAAAAAGGACAACTACGCTGCAACACTTGGTGAGTACTCAACCACAATTAACTTTAAGCGCGAAGACGAAGAATACGATAAGATTAAGAAGTTCTATACCGAAAAGAAAGATGCCGAACTCGCTACTGTTAAAGCTTGGCCTGCATTCATCGGTTTCGGTGTGGCGGTTGCGACCCTTATCGGTTGCTTCATTGTGGGATATGGTCTTATTGTCTTGACTCTCGGTGGTGCCGGTTACGGTGCATTCAAACTTCTGAGCAACAAGTCTCATGTTAATCAGTGTGAACAGAAATGTGAAGAAAACATCAAAGTGACAAGTGAAACCATGTCGAAGTTGTTTGCAGAATTCAACCAGTACAATAAAGAACTGGATGAATACGACGCTTATTATGAGCAAATCAAAGATGCATTTGCAAAGATTTAAGAGTAATGTAAAATAACTTGGGGTTTTAGAAAAATCCGCTTTAAAATTACAGGGGGTAAAAAGGTAGAAATAGTAGATGAGAGTAATGTTTCTTGTCTACGGTTTCTACCTTTTATCTGTGCTAAGAAAGTAATGTTTTAGGCTTAATTAACTCATAGTGGACTTTATATCATTGATGAGCGTTCATATGCACATTAATATTGAAAATACATAATAGATTAGTCTCATGATAGAGGAGAAATCTATTATGCATCTACTATGCTCAGATTGGATACCGTGACGCTAATGGCAAATCTACAACAAAGAATTTCAAACGTATTGGCAAGCATTCCGAACTGCTGAAACTTACCGGCGATCCTTTAGCCTATGCAAAAGATGAAATCAAAAAACTTAACGATGAGTTCAGAGTCGGTAGGGCTGCGTATTCCATGACTGTCGATTTCAATGAGAAAGTTGCTACTTCTAATGACGATGTTTCTCGTTCAGAAGCCATGAATGTTGGGTATTTCTTTATTCAGTATATCTACCAGTAGCTACAGCTTCATTCTTTCTTCAAAAATGCCACAACCGGAAGAAAATTCTCCTTTGATTGCGATACCATTAATCGTTTTCTGGTTTATGCTCGTATGTTTGATCCCCGATCAAAGTTAGGTACTCACTAGCGCTTATCTTCATACTACGAAGCTCCGGATTTCTCTTACGATAGTATTTTTGAATTATTGGATCTTTTGGCAACTAACAGTAAGGAATATCTTTCTTGGCTCTATCAGAAAAGTAATAACGTTGTTAAGCGGGATACTTCTGTTCTCTACTACGACTGTACTAATTACTACTTTGAAGCCGAACACGAAGATGAAGATATCATTGATCAAGTCACAGGTGAAATTCTTCGTGGTCTAAGACAATATGGGATTTCAAAGGAAAACCGTAAGGATCCTATCGTTCAGATGGGATTGTTCATGGACAAGAATGGAATACCTATTTTCATGTGTCTTGATCCAGGGAACACTTCTGAGCAGACAGCTGCCATTCCTCTGGAAAAAGACATAATCAAAACTCTCGAACACAAAGATTTCATCTATTGCGCTGATGCCGGTCTTGGTTCTCTTAATATCAGACGATTCAACGATATGGGGGGGCGTCACTTTATTGTTACACAATCCATCAAGAAACTATCTGACGTTCTTAAGCAGGCTATATTCAATGATTATGACTACAAGATTCTAGGAACTGATACACCTGTCTCTCTTAAATACTTGAAAAACTTTGACCGTAAGGATCCGGATAATCTTTCCCTTTACTTTACAACGGTCATGCATACAAAGTAATTACAGCTGACAAAGTTATCGATATGGGATTCCCTGAATTGGCAAGTCCAAAGAACGGTACGACCGCTAAGGAAAAATCATATGCCACTTTGAAGCAGCACATTATTATCACCTTTTCTCGAAAGATGATGGAATATCAGCGGACTGTCAGAAACAGACAGATCGAACGTGCTGAAAGATGTCTTAAAGGAGACACTGAAGAAATAAAAAGGAAACAATGATGTAAACAGATTTCTGAAGCGTATCGCCAAAGACAAAGATGGCGGGGATGCCAAAGTCACATACGAATTAGACTTGGATAAAATCCATGAAGAAGAAAAATACGATGGATTCTATGCAGTAGCTACAAATCTCGATTGTCCAGCCGATAAAGCACTGGCCATCGCACATAAGCGGTACCAGATTGAAGACTGCTTCAGAATAATGAAGACGAACTTTGACTCCAGGCCTGTACTTCACTATAAACCGGAGCACATCAAAGGGCACTTTCTGCTGTGCTACACGACTTTATTGATCTATAGATTGATGGCGTGTAAGATCAGCGAATCTCTTCCTAAAGATAGCGCCTGTCCATCAGTGAGTGCGGTCATATAGACAATGAAGAATATGACCGTAGTGAATGTACACGACCAATATTGGATGGCTATCTATAAGAACAGTCGTGCTCTTGAGCATCTAATTGAATTAACTGGGCTTCAGCTCAATCGCAGATACTATAAACCGAAAGAACTCAATAGAATGATAAAAAAATTACTGAAATAACAATTACATACTACATTTTGAAGATGACAAGAAATACGAGAAATGGCTTAACTACAAGATATTCTCGTGTTTTGTATTCTTGAAACTTCTAAAGTCGGGATAATATATAAAGTTATTTGTCTATACGTAAACCCGTATTTAGAAGCAGTAACTATACAAATTTAACTTTTCACTTGAGCTTTTCAAGATACAATGCCTTTTAAGCTTCCTTGAATTACGCTATAATCAAATAAACCGTTGATTGGAAATAGTACTGCAATATACCGGCATAAAGAGAGAGGCACATTTGGTGAGAGTGCTTTGGCAGATGGTGTTGATGGGAATGC
>ERZ773197.1052-NODE-1052-length-20213-cov-6.559232_pt1 | contig 20213 bp, 41 predicted proteins | sample MGYA00580999_ERZ773197 | MGnify/ENA primary metagenome ERZ773197 (study PRJEB29015, sample SAMEA2738166) | human oral metagenome | biome: human oral; feature: human-associated habitat; material: saliva | place: China | collected 2185 ...
TCATGTGGTTTAAAAATGGTTTTTTGAGGATCTTCAACAGCCAAAAAAATATCCCAGAGAGTAAGTTCCTCTGGCTTTTTCGTTAAATGAGCTCCACCCACTCCAGCTTCAACTTTTACCAATCCAGATTTTTGTAATTTTCCGAATAAATTGCGGACAATTACAGGGTTTGTTTGAATACTGCCAGCAAGAAAAGTAGAAGTTACCTTCTCTTTATTTTCAAAATGATATATAGCTAGTAGGATATGAACTGAAGTAGCTAATCGTGTAGAATATGACATTTTTTCTTCCTTCTTTAATTTTTTTATACTAATTATATCATATTTTCGATGTAAATGAAAAAGTTACAACTTTTTCCGATGTAACTATTGACATTACATCTAAAACTTGCTATACTGTGAATACAGGTTGTAACAATTACGGTTACATCTAATAAATAAATTTTTGGAGGAAAAAATAATGTCAAAAGTTGCAGTAATTAGTTCAAATGGTCGTGTAGGTCGTCTTATAGTAGAAGAACTTGTAGGTCGCGGATACGATGTTACAGGTTTTAGTCGTCAAGAAACAAATGCTTCAAAAGCGCAAACACATATTCAAAAGGATTTATTTGACATCACAAAGGAAGATGTAGCTAATTTTGAAGTTGTAGTTAGTGCATTCGGAACATTTGCCCCTGAAACTCTTCATCTGCATGTTGAAGTGATTAATCACTTATCGGATATCATGGCTAATTCAGATGCTCGTTTTGTAGTTGTTGGTGGAGCGGGTAGCTTATATGTTGATCCAGAACAAACAGTTCAATTGGTAGATACTCCAGATTTTCCGAAGGAATACTATGCACTTGCTAAAGCACAAACGGATGCACTTGATGTTCTTCGCAAACGTAATGATGTCAAATGGACATTTGTTAGTCCGGCAGCTGATTTACAAGAAGATGGTGAACGCACAGGGGAATATATTCTTGGTGGAGAACAATTAACGCTTAATAGTCGTGGCGAAAGTATCATTAGTTATGCGGACTATGCACTTGCTTTTGCAGACGAAATTGAAAAAGGAAATCATATTCAAGAACGTATCAGTTTAGTTCGTAAATAATCAATAAAAGCATAATACTTTGGCGAGGTTGAGATTTTTCTCAATCTCGTTTTGGTAGGGAAATGATTTCGTTATCTATAAGGAGAGACTAATGAATCAAGAACAAAGAAGATTGTATTTAATAAAGGTGCTCTTATCAGAAAGAGAAGAGTATGCAGATATTATAATTCCTGATAAAGTCGAACAGCAAAAAGTACTTTTACGAGCTTTGGTTAATGTTCGTACACCAAAAACTGTGTCAGCTGAGTTTTTAGATATTCAAAATGCATACCTTCAAGAAGAGTTAACACAAAAAACAGTAACAAAGTTGACTGATTTGACTCCGGTTTCTGGTCAAATATACCTGTGGAAAGGTGATATTACGACATTAAAAGTAGACGGTATTGTTAATGCTGCTAATAGTCAACTTTTAGGTTGTTTTTATCCCAATCACAAGTGTATTGATAATGCTATTCATACTTTTGCAGGTGTTCAATTACGGCAGGAATGTCATCGGCTGATGAAAGAGCAGGGGGATTTAGAAAAGACGGGCAAGGCTAAGATAACCTATGCTTATAATTTGCCAAGTAAATATGTTTTACATACAGTTGGGCCTATTGTTGAGGGTGAATTACTATCTAATCATGAAAAAGATTTAATTAGTAGTTATCGCTCTTGTTTAGAATTAGCGGATGCTAATGGTTTAAAAAGTTTAGCATTTTGCTGTATTTCAACAGGAGAATTTCATTTTCCACAAGAGAGAGCAGCAGAACTGGCAGTAGCAACTGTTCAAGAATATTTAAAAGAGACAGATAGCAAGATGGAGGTAATATTCAATGTATTTAAAGAAGATGATGAAAGAATCTACAAAAGATTACTTGGAGCAAATTAATGACATCGTAAAAAAAATAGAAAAAGCAGATGCTGTTCTAATTGGTATTGGAGCGGGATTATCATCTTCTGCAGGTCTAACTTATTATGGTGAACGTTTTGATAACTATTTTTCTGATTTTAAAGAGAAGTATGGTATTGAAGATATGTATTCTGGTGGCTTTTATCCTTTTGCTACAAAGGAAGAATATTGGGTATGGTGGAGTCGTCATATTTTTATTAATCGCTATGAAGCACCAGTTGGTCAACCCTATATCGATTTATTAGACATTGTTAAACATAAGGATTATTTTATTTTATCAACTAATGTCGACCATCAAGTACAGAAAGCGGGATTTGATAAAAAAAGACTTTTCTATACTCAAGGAGATTATGGATTATTTCAAAGTGTGAATCCACAAAATCAAAAGACTTATGATAATGAAGAATGGGTTATGAAAGCAATAGAAGTTCAAGGATTTAAGAAAAATTCAGGAGGCATTTTTGATGTTCCTGAAAATAGGGAAATATCAATGAAAATTCCTACAGATATGATTCCAAAATGTCCTGATGATGACTCCGATGTTACAATGAATCTTCGTGCTGATACTTCCTTTGTCGAAGATGAAGGTTGGTATAAAGCATCGAAAGAATATTATAATTTCCTTGAAAAGTATAAAGATAAACATATACTCTTTTTAGAGTTGGGTGTAGGAAATAATACACCTGTTATTATAAAATATCCTTTCTGGCAAATGGTAATAGAGAATAAAAATTCAGTTTATGCTTGTATTAATTATAAAGAAGCATTTTGTCCAACACAAATAAAAGACAGAAGTATTTGCATTGACGGAGATATTGGAGATGTGTTAGAGAAAATTATGGAATAATAAAAATATTTTACGAAAGAATATTCTTTTTAAGAGTATTCTTTTTTGTTAATGTATCTACGATACATTCACTTTTGTTTGCAACAAAAGTATGAGATTTCCGCAGTCGATTGTACCCAAATCAAAGATTTGGACAATCTTTGCGTCAGACCTACTATAGATTATTTACAAGTAAATAATCTAAGTTAGGGCTAGATTGACTACGTTGCACTACGCTCGAGATGACAAATAAGGAGAAATCTTCGCTTAAGGGCTAGACGTTAAAGGTAAATAAACTTCAAAATGTATTTAAAAGTTCGAAAAAAATTATTTAAAATTATATAAAATAAAACAAAAAGAGCTATAGTTATATAGCTCAAATTAGATAGTTGAATATTTATATAGTAACTCAGTTTTTAGGACATCATAATAAGTATTAGGAACAAATTCAATAGAATTGTAGTTGTAATATGAATTATAGCCACCTTTGATAAGATGAGGTTTTATTTCAGCAGCTTTGTTTAAGTACAAGTCATGTAGTAGCAATTGGATATAGACAATATAAATATATTTATAGTAAGATTTAAAGGACGATTTCAAGTCAAGCAAGTCATTTAATGACTTGATTTTGATAGAGTAATCTTTCCATAACCACATAAAAATATTATGAATTTCTTGGGGGAAGTTTTCTTTATATTTATCAAAGAGAATTGTAGCTATATCAAGTCGTTTATCATTTGGGTTAAGGAAATGGTTTAGGAATAGCTCATCATCAAAATGTGAGTCAAGTTGGAAATTTTTAATGTTAGTATAGTTTTCATTTTTAGTAACAAGGTCATAGATTGAAGTCATAGTAATTAGTCTTTCTTTTAGTATAGTGGTTGTTCGATTACTAACAATTGATAGAGTTTATTGTTATAGGAGAATTGTTGGTTAGAAATAACTAAATCAGGTCGTTTAAAATCTTCGTCATAAACGATTTTAAGTTTTTCTTTGTAGCCATATTCATCACGCCAAATAACAATCATATAATCATCATAGTTAGTAATTTTGAGTTGGTTGGGAGTAATATTAAAAGAAGTGTGAATTTCTTGTAGTGTAGCTAGTATAATTTCTTTTGGAATGTTCATAGTTAAGCCTTTTTGTTTTTACCTTCTAGTTTCCATCGAATTGTTCTCATTTCGTTCCAATCTAGCTTTGATGTAGCATATAATAAAACATTAACATTGTTGAGCAATCCCATATAAATTTCGTGCATTTGTTTGTTATCAAATTCAGGTTTAGCATAAATGCTAACATCAAATCCTTTTTCTAATCCCATAAGAATACAAGTCATTTGGAAATGGTTAAGTTCTGGCTTAGCATAAATAGAAACATCGAAGTTTCTTTCTAGTCCTAAGCGAATCGCTCGCATTTGTTGCCAATTAAAATATGGCTTAGAATAAATAGAAACATCTAAATTATTTGACAAGCCTATGCGGATTTGTTCCATTTGTGTATAATCTAATTTTGGGTCAAGGTATACTTTATAATTGATTTTTGCTTTATAGCCCATATAAAGTTCTTTCATCTGTTTTTTATCAAAAGATTTTAAATAACTATCAAAAGTTTCAGCATCTTTTAAGTTATCAAATTCCAAATTATTTACTTTATAAAAAGTTTTAATTGTCATGTTTATTTCCTCTTATTTAATTTATTATATTAAAATAATTTTATAATTGTCCAGTCATTACTTTCATAAGTTGAAGTTTATCTTCATCTGAGCAATTAAGTGAATCAATAGCGTTTTTCAATTCTGACAAAGCTTTTTCATCTTTTTTAGGCATGTAGAAAGTTTTTAATTTATAATCATTTAATGGTAAGTCAGATTTGTTTAGAGCCTCAATAGCTACATCAATTAGTTCTGGTGTAATATTACTTGGGTCTTTTTCAATTCCAATGAAGTAAATATTAGGTTCGTCATAGAAGTGTTTAAAAGCTTCACAATAGAAGTCAAGTGTAGATTTATCAGTATCAACAAAGACAAATACAGTCGCATCAGCTTTATGTAAATTGTCATAGATAACGTGGTAAATATTTTTATTATTTGTAGTAATTTGTGAGAAAATCAATTGGAAAGTTTTAGTCATGGCAAGTAATTCCTTTCTAGTTTTAGCTGTTATATTTTTCATCAAGTTCTTTCATATAGTCGAGCAATTCTTGAGTAGGTGAGTAGAAATAAACACCATCAAAGAAGTCAAGTAGTTCTGGACCGCGTTCAATCAATCCATATTCAACGAGCATATGAGCTACATCTGAGTCTTCGGCTGGAATAGCAACAAGTTCAGTTTTGATTTCATTTTCGATTATTTCTTCTTCATCAGGCAAAGCACTTACAGTAAGAAGTTCGGCATAATCTTCATCAATTTCTTGGATGGAGATAGCGATTGTTTTAGTATCTTGGTAGCGATTAAGTAGTAAGTTAAATTGTGCATCGTTGAAAGTAATATTTTGTAGTTGCATTGTTTTCATCCCCATTTCGTTTGATTATAGTTATATTATACAATAAGTTATGATAGTTGTCAACGGTTTTTGTAATAATTTTTGAAATTTGTTAAAAATAAAAAGAGCTATTAAGTTATATAGCTCTTTTTTGATTTAGTTTCAGGTGGTGTAAAGTTAAAATCTTCTAGTATAGTTTTAGCTTCTTCAATAGTAGTTGTCTTTTCAATTCTTTTTATGAGTTCTTGAATAGCTTTTTTGGTTTTATTTCTTTTAAATTCAACAGTTAGTAAGCTATCTTTTTCATCATCTGTTTTAACTGGATAGAATTTGTAATACCAATTGATAGCATTATCTATATTAGTAAAGATTTCTTGTTCAATCTTTTTAGCTTTATCAATTTTTAATTCAGCAAGACATTGTAAAAATTCAGGCATTTGCAGCTCCATGCTATTGAAATAATTTTCAATTTCTTTAGGAGCTCTTTGTTGCCTGATTAAGTTTTCATAGTTAGGTTTTTCATAGCTCCTATTTACATTTTCATGGAACTCATTAAAGAAGTTTTTAAGTTTTGTTATAACTAGCATAGTTTTATCTTTCTTTAATTTATTTAATAAGGTTTAATTCCTTTAGAGTTTGTTTAGCGTCATTAACTGTAGTTTTAGTTGAGATTAGCTTTCTGATTTTTTGCATTTCTTTATAAGTGTTATCTATTCCAATATGGTATTTCACTAAATAGGGCAATCCTTTTGCACTTGATAAGTATTTACGAGTTAATCCAAGTGCAGAAACACTATTCTCATAATAGCCTTGTTCATTTTTCTTAGCATTTTCAATTCTTAGATTAGATAGGTTTTCCAAAAATTCTTGATAATGTTTCTGTGCTTCATTTTGAAATTGTGTTATTTTTTCTTCTACTTCTGTTTTAGTCATAGTTATTTCCCTTTACTCATTTTTTAATCTTTTATTTTCATAAACAAAAGAACTATAATTAAGCTTTTTTAGTTTAGATGATACCGAGTTCTACGAATTTAAGTTTGGCTTCTTGTATTGATTTTTCATTTTCAACTAATTTTCTTAATTCTTCTAATCGGTAAATGTTTATAGCAAGAGTTTCTTTTACTTCATTTAGTCGTTCTGGGTTAGGGTTTTGAGAGTAGTGCCATTTAATTAGTTCAATAACGCTATCACGATAAGCTTTTTCGCTCTCTTTAGCTTCTTCGATTTTATTTTTAGATAGGTTATCGAAGTATTTTAGCATATGCTTTTCCATTTCATCAGTAAAGATTTTAATTTCAACAGGTAGTGGTTCATTCATGGTTATATTTCCTCTTTTCATATTTCTTTCTAGTTAAATTATATAATAATTTGTGTTATTTGTCAAAAATTGAGTGTAAATATGCTAAGAAAAAGAGCTATAGCTATAGCTCTTTTAGTTTTATTATAGATTTGGGTACAAGATTTTGAATCCTTGAGTATAAGCTTCAATGTCATTTTCAGGTAAATCTTTGATTAGTTTAGTAGCATCTTCAATTGTGAATGTTGCCTCTTTAAAAGATGATGGTGTTGTTTCAAAGTTTACAATTGGTTCTTCATCAATTGGTGTATCTTCATATCTTGTTACAACCCATTCATAAGTCCTAAATGGAGTTTGAATCAGCATTACATAAATTCTTTGATGATGGTCATCTTTTTCTAAGTGAAAATAAATATGGGAACTTGAAATGTCTGAGGCTGTAAAAATATATCCATTTGAAACTGGAAATTTACCATAAAATTTACCTCTTTGGTTTACATGATGAGCAACATATTTAGCAAGTTCTTTAATATTTGACATGATTAAGCCTTCCGTTCTTTTTTTTGTTATAGTAATAGCTATTTTCGTAATAGTTTAATCTGGTTGAAGCACAAAAGCTTCATCTAGTTCATAATCATCTAGCGGAATATCTTTTGAGTCCTTGATAATTTGAGAAAATTCTTCAAAGAGTGTATCATCTTCCATAATATCGAGTGCATTTCCAGTAGCAGAAATGAAATAAATATTATCATATTCTTTGAATTTTTCTTTCATAGAATTGAGCTCATCCTCTAGTTCTGGTGTGTAATCATTATCAATAAGAGCAACAACCAAAGCATCAGTCTTGTATTGAGCAAGCATCATGTCATAGACAAGACTAGTTCTTTTAGGAAGTGTGATTGGAAGTTGAGCTAAGATTAGGTCGTATTCTTTAGTCATAATTATAGTAATCCTTTATTAGTTTTTCTTATTTAGTTCAGTTAATTGCTTAGCGGTTTCGTAATTAACTTTATCTAAGTTAGGAGCAAATCCTTTTTCTTTAGCTAATGCTACAAATTTTTCAAATAATTCTTTATTCATTTACGGCTCCTTTTCAAAATTAGAGTATCTGTTTCATTATCGTAACTGCATAAGTATCTTCGCCATTTATAATCAGTGAATGTGGACGGTTTAATCATGTTTTTAGAAGTAGTTTGAGGGTACATAACAATTGCCTTTCTAATTAGCTGAAGTTTTCAATCAAATTTTTCAATGTATCTTCTAGTTCTTTTTCATCTGTTGGGTTGTGTTTGAAATCAAACCAGCCGTAATAAAAATAAAACATGGAATGAGCGATACGGTTCAAAAAATCAGTTTGTTTTTTACTATAGTTAAGTTTGTATTTAACTCGGACAATACATAATGACAATGAATCATCTTTAAAGCTAAATAGAATTTGACTATTGTCAGAAATTCTTACTCTAATAGAACCGTCTTCGGTTTTTTCTGATTGGAATTTATAGCCTGATTTGGCAAGATTTTCAATAATTGTTTCAATTTGTTCTTTGTTCATAGTAGTTCTTTCTAATTAGTTGTAAGTTTTAAGTAAGTTATATAATGTATCTTCTAAATCTTTCTCATTTTTTGGCTTGAAGTTAAAAGCAATCCAATGTTTGTAAATAGACCAATAATTAGTAATAGAATTTAGAAAATCGACATTTTCTTGGTCAAAAGTAACTCTATAATCCAAGCGAAGTACAGCGTCAATTGACATTGGGCTGCGATTAAAATTCAAAGTAAATCGACAATCACCATATTCTAGCACAATAGAATTTTCATTTATTGTTTTATTTACTAAATGGTAGCCTTGTTCGTCTAAATTTTCAATGATTTTTTCAATTTGTTCTGGTTTCATAGTAATTCTTTCTAATTTTTAGCTATAGTTATCAAAAATCTGTTTAAGTATTATTCTAGTTTCTTCTTCATTCTTTGGGAAGTAAGTAAATTGGATTTGGTTGAGCTTAATACCCATGTTATCATAATGATTTTGGAAATCTTTTAAAGTATTATGCAAAGGATTTTTGTTATCAATTTCTGAAGCATGAAATGTGAAAAGGAGCTTTAATTTATCATTTACATGACTGCATGATAATTTTATTGCTCCATATTTAACAAAGATAGAATCATCATTAAATTTTAGTGATTCTTTTCCTTTGGTTAATTCATCAATTATTTTTTCAATTGTTTGTAAATCCATAGTGTTACACTTTCTATTTAGCTATATTTATTCAGTACTTTTTCAAGCAAAGTTTTAAATTCATCTTCATTTTCCGGCATTGTTATAAATTCCATGTGGTCGTAAAGATGACCTTTTACAATACTTTTTTCTTTAAGTTTGCCAAATTCTTCAAAATCGTTTTCAAAGAATGTATCTACTGGACGAGCAAATTGAAAAATAACTTTCAATGGGCCAGTTTCAAAATCACACAAAAATTTAACAGCTCCAAAATGAACGAAAATAGCTTCATCATTAGTAATGTCTTTAACACGAAGTTTCTTATTGTTCTTAGTTAAATCATCAATAATTTTTAAAATTTGTTCTTTATTCATTGTAGTAATTCTTTCTAATTAGTTGTATTGTTCAATAATTTCTTTAAGTACTGATTTCATTTCTTCTTCATTGTTTGGAATGTAAATAAATTCAATATGAGCTACTTGATTCCCCAATTGGACATAAGGCTCTTTAAATTTATTTAAAGAACTAAGCAAAGAATTGGCTTTAGCTGGTGTTGGAGAAGTTATAGGAACATCAGTCTTAAAGATAAATTCTAATTTCTTCAGCTCAAAATCGCACAAAAATGTTAATGAGCCATATTTAATAAAAATAGAATCATCATTAACTTTCTTTACACGTAGTTTTTCTTTTCCTTTTGTTAATTCATCAATAATTTTTTCAGCTGTTTGTAGATTCATAGTAATTATCTTTCTATTTTGTAGTTATAGCTTAACATTTTCCTTAATGTAATTAGCAAATTCTTCAGTAGGAGCAAAAAACATAATGCCAATATATCCTTGAGGCATAATGAAGTCAGGTCGCTCTTCAATCAATCCATTTTCAACGAGTAATTTTACATACTCAGGATTGTCAGTTCGGATTTGAATGTACTCAGTATCGTCATTTTCATCTTTTTCCATAACTGAGTTATTAGTTGTGATAACATTTGGGTATGGGTACTCATCATCACAACCTTGTTCATTCATTAAAATAGCAACAAAATTGCTTTTTGAATAGCGGGTTACACGCAATTTGTAAGTTTCTCCATTAAAGTTAATGTTTTCTAATTTCATAGTTAATCTCCTTTTATTTTTTTGTAATGACATAAGCTTCTGTTTCAGCATAGACAATATTATTATTTCTATCAGTATCAATTTTATATTTGACAAGATAGAATCTATAATCAATTGAGTAAAGAATTTTAATAACTAATTTCGGGTCATTAAAACGATTGTAAATACAATCAACATCAATGATAGTATCTTTGTTAGTTTCTTTCAACACTTGCTGATGAATAACAGTATTAAACTTAATCTTATCTACAAAAGTTGAGATAGGAATAAACTCATCTTTCATATTGATTGGCTTCATTTCAGCATTACGGATTGTTTCTAAGTTTGGAGTATGAATAGCCGCAATAGTAGTATATTTAGTTAAGATATTCATAGCTTTTGTTTCCGTCATAACGTGTTCAGTAGGTTTTCCACTAACAACAGCCCTCATAAGCATTTTTGGTTGATTAACAGCATGCAAATCAGATGGGTCTCGGTAACCAATGAATTGGATTGTATTCCCTGGTTTTAAGAAATTGGTAAATCGGTTATGTTCTTTAATTTCTTTAATTAAATATGTTTCAGTAGTATAGTGGAATGTCATTAGTCATTTTCCTTTCATTTCTTTCTAGTTATATTGTACAACAATATTTTTAGTTTGTCAATATTTTTACAATATAAATGAGTCTTTTATTTTTTAACAAAAACAATATAGCTCAAACTGATTTTGAATATCGTTATATCGTCACTAGTGGAACAGTGAAACAGTTTAAACTGATTTTCGATAAATCTATCGACAAAAAGAAAAAACAGCTCAAAAACGGTTTTAAGCTGTTTTAGAACTAGTTTTTATTGGATAAATTTAGCATCTTCAAATTGACCAACATAATATTCGGTCAAGCCCCAATTGTAGATGAATTTCAATGGGCAAGATTTTTCAAATAAAGTTTTCAATTCATCTAATTCATGGATTTTGTAGCCATATTCTTTTGCTTCAGCCAAATCTTCATCATTTTCACAAATGTAGATTTTATGACAGCCATCAAATGCAATTTTGTTGTTTGGATTTAGTGAGTAGCTCTTGTTAGTTTCTTTGTTAATAATTACCATTGTTTATTTCCTCTTTTCATATTTCCTTTATGGTTATATTATATAATAAAAATTTTGTTTTGTCAACAATTTTATAAAAATAAAAAGACAATTTTATATTGCCTTTTTCTAATATTGAATTTTAATTCCAACTGATTTCAAGCGAACCTTTGCTATCACGCTCTTGTGTTCCAAGGCCACAAGAGGTTTGTGTTTTATAGCCATTTTCTCTTAATGTTTTAATAATTTCTTGAGTTAGCTTGATTTGGTCTGCATAATTAAGTTCACCATATTCACTTGGAAAATCAATCATGGGACCACACGCATAACGTCCAACCATTGCTATCTTTACTTTCTTAGCCATTGGTGCTTCTTTTTTAATTAATGGTTCAATTACTTCACTAATATATTTATCCCGTAATATTAAAGTACCATCATATAATTCACTTGCTTCTTGTGCAGTAATCATAAATTTACCTCTTTTCATATTTTCTTTATAGTTATATTGTACAATAAGTAGTTCTGTTTTTCAACAATTTTATAAAAATAAAAGGCAATTTTATATTGCCTTTTATCTTTTTAGATAGTAATTGTAGTAGTAATTTTAATCAATTCACCGTAATCCATTGGGTCATTGATTGCTTCAACTTTTGTAGTTAGAGTGTATGATTTTTGGTCAAACCCAAGTAATTCTTCAAAGTAAGATTTCACTTCTTTATTAACAAGTTCAACGTCTGATTCATCAAAAGTTTCAACAAAGTCAAAATAACTAAAACTATCAAATTCTTCCAAATCAAAGATAAAGAATAGTGAGATGTCATTAACACCATTTTTAAGTTTAGTTAAGATGTAGTTTTGTAATGACTCTTTAATAGTTTCTTTTTTATATTTATTAGTATAGTCAACAGTTTCTTTTTCCACATCAAAAATAGTAGTTCCAGCGACAATTGAAGCGACAACACTTTCAAGAATTTTAGAATCTTCTTCTGGCCAATTTTCCATATGGCGTTTTAAATTTTTTACAATTGTAGCAGGTTTAGTTTGAAATTCTTCATTTAGTTTAATCATTGTTATTTCTCCTTTTTATTTGGTATTATTATGATGGCTGGACCATATTTGTTTCAAGTTCTGGTAGGATTTCACTAGAATCATTTAAATATTTTCTAATATTGAGTTTTTCCATATAGCTAGAAAAAGTATAATTGCCTTCTGATAATTTTTTGATTCCATAAGATGTGAATGAATAACTATCAAATTCATAACATAGCATAATTGACAATTTATTTTCATCAAAGAAAATGTAAATAGTTCTATAATTTTTAGCCGTATCATCAATTTCAATTTCTGCTCCAAAATCTTCATAGTTAAAACTTGTTTTACCAATCTTTTCTAAATCTGATTTTAAGTTCTTGTAAATATTTTTTAACAAATTTTCTTCTAGTTGTTTTCTCTCTTTAAAATTCATTTTTATTTCCTCATTTCTTATTTACAATCTAATTATATAACAAAAATTTTAAATTGTCAACAATAAAATTAAAAAATTTAAATAAAAAGCATTATCTTTTTATTGATAATGCTTGTAATTTATTAGTTTTTAATTAGAGCGTTAAAAATGAGATTTCCAAATTTGACGATTTGGTCAATATCTTTCTCAATTTTGTAAGTTTCTTTAGTAATATCCCGTTTAAGTTTAGTTCGAGTAATAAGTTCAATAAATTGTTTTGGATTATTTGTGATTTTAGAGAAGATAGCTTCCATTTGTTCCATAGTAAATTCGTAGAATGTTGGTTCTGGTACAGAAGCCATGAGTTCTTCAAATTCTTTTTTAGCTTGAGCTACAGTAAGTTTCTTGTTTTGAAGCATGAATTGTTTAAGAGTAATGTTCGGGATTTCTTTTCGTACTGCTTTACAAGCTTTACGCCAATCAGTAGTGTTAATAGCTTCCTTTAGCTTGCCCCAAATTCGCCAGTTTTCATTAACTGTACGGTCATTAACATTAACAAGGCAGATAAATTCATCTAGGAAAAAAGTAAGTTCATCAAAATCAGCAATAATTCCATTAAAGCGTTTGAAAGTTTTGAGTGAAAAATCTGTAAAACGTGATTTATTGTAAGCTCTTCGAACTTTATCAAGTTCTTGAATTTTTAGTTCTGCTAGTCGTTTTTGGAATCGTTCTTCTGGGTCATTGATGAAAGTTTTAGCAACTTCTTTTGATTCTTCTACCATTTGCATGATTTCCTCAATGGTTTTATCTTGATTCTTCTTCTTATTGATTTCTGTTTCAAAATTAAGAATACGTGGGCCTTTTTCTTGTTCGATTTCTTTTCTGATTTTAGCTTTTTGTTTTTCTGTTAGTTTCATTGTTGTTTCTCCTTTAGTTTTCCTCATTTCGTATTTACATTTTAATTATATAATAAAGATTTTAGTTTGTCAACACCTTTTTTACAAAAAATAAAAAACTTTAGATTATTCTAAAGTTCTTGTAGTAGTTAATAAGAATTGAAGTCAATAGCTGTAATAAGTCCATGTTCATCTTTAGTAATGATGAGTTCATAAACAATTCTAGTAACTGGAGTAATTATTTCATTGTTTTTGTTTGTGAAAGGCCCTTGTTTTTCAAAATCTAAAGAATTGAATGAAACAAGTGCTGATGATTTATCACTGTTTACTCTAATTATATTATCAGATTTATCAACAGCAAAAGCAAAACCATCTGGTGTATTGGGGTATCTTCTGTTTACGTTTAAAGAAAACCAATAGTTTTCCATAAATTGTTTGAGTATTCTTTTACAAGATGGTTGCTCAATATAAATCAATAAATAATTTACAAAATCTTTTACTGCTTGATTTGTGATTGTTAATGATTCAACATAATCTCTAAGTTCGGAATAAAGACAATCAAGTTCTTTTTCTTTTTTAGCAATTTTATTTAATAGTAATGAGCGCATTAGTAATTCCTTTATTTATCTAAGTAGTCAAAAGCTGCACGAGCTTTTTCTTGATAAGAGCCTTTTGTGTGATAAGCAATTTGTAGAGCTTCATCTACTCTATATTGCATAAAAGTTGAATAGAATGGAGCTAGTGCAAAATATAAATCATGATAGAAGTTAGCTAGTCTAATTTGTTTAAATTTCTTATAAGAGATTTTATTAGTTCGCCAAAGTTCTTTAACTGCTCCAACTTTTTCTTTGTCTTGGAATAGCAAATTTGAAAAATGGAAGAAACTATAAACTGTATTGTTTTTGGTCAATTCTTGGAAGTGTTGATAATCTTCTTTTTTTATGTTGTAAGTATTTCTTCGTATCTTGTCTAAGAGATTTTTATAGCTCTTTATATGTTCTTGTTTCATCTTCATCAATCCTTTTATTCAAAAATAATTTTTTCTTCAATAGCTTCTGGGTCGGCTTCATTGTCTTTCAACAATGAAAGAATAGTACCATACAAATCATCTTTAGTTGAAATTTCTTTATAAGAAGTATAGTTAGTAAAATACTTTCGATACATATAATAGAAAATGATAAAAGTGTCAGTTTGTTTATCATTCATAACACTAATATAAAAGTCATTAAAATCATCAGACTTTGAAATAACTTTCAAATTCAAACTTTTATCTCTATTAACAAGTGGAATCGCTTTATATCTTTCAAGATTTCCATCTTTCATAGTAGAATAGAAAGGCTCAGTAGAGTATTGAAATTTAATTTTTAGTGCTTTCTTGTTAAAGAAATCTTTTGCTTCATCAATATTCATCAGTTATTGTTTCCTTTGCTTTTTGTTCAATAATATTTTCAATAAGCTCTCTATCACTTTTTGCTTCATCAAATTTCTTTTGTTTATAAATTTCTCGTTTTTTATCAATTTTGTTAGAAATATTAGAAATTCCACTTAAAATCTTTTCAGATAGAGATGGCTCTTGATTAGCTTTAATTTTAATTTTTGCTTTATTACTAGCTTCATCAACAGAAGCTTCAATACTGATAATTTTTGTTTTAGAACCCTCACCTTCAAAATCAAATTTCATATCTTCGATTTCATAAGTAATTGAGCCCTTATTCTTGGAGATTTCTAAGCTAAAAATGTTTTTTGCCCAATTATCACCAGCATAATGTTTTCGGGAATCAATCAATTCCATAAAATTCTTATAGCAGTAGGCATTGTTAATTACTGTTGTTGGAGTAGAATAATCCCAGCCTTGTTTTAGTTTAAAATTCAATTCATTATCATTTGAATATAAAGTAAATTTCATCATCTTGTTAATTCTTTCTATTTTATCAGTATTCATCAATTATAGTTTTATTTGATTTTTCTTTAATAATATTTTCAATAGCTTCAGTATCAGTCTTTTTCTTTTGAGCTATTTGTTCTTTCTTTTGGTTAATCCGCTTTCTTATCCCTGTAAAAATAGAACTAACTTCTTGTTCGATTTTTCCATAAAATGAATAGCTTCTCTCTACAAAAATTTTTATTTTTGCTATTTGTGTGCTTTCTTTTACATTAACTTCGATTTTATAAATTTCACTTTTATTGCCTTTTCCACGATAAATCAATTGAATATCTTCAAGTCTATAAGAGATTTCACCTTTATTCTTATAAATTTTTAGCTGAGTATTATAAAAGCTACAATTGTTCCTTTTATATTCTTTGCTTTCAAGGAGCCAATAATTAAATGAATCATAGAAACGGAAATTTTTAATTAAAGTAACATCTGAAAACAATTTAGATTTTTCAAAAATTTTAAACTTTAGTTTATCATTCGGAGTTAAAGTAAATTTCATAATAGTTATAACTTTCTAATTTTATTTTTTGAAATAGAACTAATCATATGAGCAATAAATGATAAAGCTTTCTTAGCTAAAGAAACTCTTTCTATATTGATTTTTATTTTTGCTTTATCAGTAACTCCATCAATTTCTACATCAATACTAGCAACTTTAAAATGTTCTCCTTGTCCTTGCAAGTATAGCTCCCAAGCTGAAACATCATAATTGGTTATCTTTTTATTTTTACGGATTTCCAAATTTAAAATATTGCTAAAATTAACAGAACGTGTTGGAGTGAAATAGTTTGTACCACTCACAAGATGCTTAATACAATCATAACAATAAGAATTATCAACTATTGTTTCAGGCGCAGTAAAATCCCATCTCTGTTTTATTTTAAATTTTACTTTATCATTTGATAATAAGGTAAATTTCATTTTCAACCTTTCTAACCTGATTAAGCAATTCTTTCAATTCATCAAAAGTAAAGTATTCTGTTTTATCAAAGAAAATAGTTTGACTAGTTGTTTCTTTAATTCTTCCTTTTCTTTGATTTTCTGGCAATCGTTGTTCATCATGTACTTTTGTGGTTTTATAGCAACCAAAACGAATTTTATTGTTATCAAAATAAAAGCCTTGAATAGTTAATGAATCACCAAATCTATTTTTAAACGTGAGACTATATACTCTATCTTCTTCATCAAAGTCAAAGGAATACTTCCAATTCAAAGTACTGAACTTCTTAATGAAAGCATGTTTCATTTTTTCAGACTCATTAAGAAAATTCATCAAATTGTCTAAACGTTTGATTAAGTTAGTTTTAACAACTTTGTTACCAACTCTCATGATTGGAATTTTCTTGTGGCCTCTAAGCAAATAAATTTGAGTTTCAGAGTTATTTAGCAATTCTTCTCGGAAAAATTCTTTTAATTGATTTTTACTAATGTATTCAGTAATAAACCAATTAACTCTATTCTTAATTCCGTTACTGTCTTTGAGCTCTAATTCTTGCAATCGTTCAAAACGTTTAACAGCTTTCTTAACGATAGCTTTATATTCTTCATTGTTCATTTTTAAATCTTTCTTTCTAAGCAACTTACTGCTGTTTTAGGCTGTTTTACTGTAAAGTCGATACATTTATCGAAAATCAATTTTAACAGTTTTAGCGTCCAGTTAGTGGCGATATAACGACATTCAAAATCAATTTGAGTTATATTTATTTTGTAAAAATCATTACAGTATTTGTTTCCATTTCAGTAGTGTAAAAATCTACTTCTTTATCATCTGAATTAGTAGAATATTTATAGTACCTATGGTTTTCCTTGATAGAAGTACAATTGATTTTATCTGTTGGAGCATAAACTTCAATATTATTGAATTTATTGTCAAATTGTTTTTTTAATTCTTTTACTTTCAATTTTATCTAACCTTTCAATAAAACAATTAACAAAATTCAAATAGCTGAATATTGTTAAATATAAATAACAATCCCTTTAAATTCAGATACAGTTACAACACTTGTGAAAACATCACTTCCACCATTTCTAGCAACTGCCTCATGATACCCACCCATATGAGGGTCAAGCCAACTACTTCTTGTTTCTTGGTGGTCTTCATATTTCAAGTAATATTTAAAGCCATCTTCTTTCAAGAATTGAATAATCTTTTGAGTGTCAGCTCCGTTTTTACTTTCTAATGGAATGAAAACACTTGATAAACCACGTGCAGCTCCTTTTAGGATTTCATCTTTAACCTGATTGATTAAAGTACCATTCTTGTCAGCGAATGCTTTTCTTTGATTTACTTCATCTTTAAAACTCATATTTGTTCCCTCTTTTCATATTTTTATTTTGTTAATAACAATCTGAACAATAAGTGTTAGCATCTCTAGTAGCGAGATTCCCACAAGAGCAAGTTTCTAACTTTTCTTCATCTTGGCAATCTGGGCATAAATCAACCCAATTTTCAACTTCGTCTCGCCAAACGTTTTCTATATTTTCGCTAAATTCTTCACAGTAATCACAGTAACCACGCATAATAGAAAATCCTTTCTTAACCTAATTTAGGTAAAATAACTTCAGCTATCAAATCATATTCATTCTTGAAGTAGCTTCTTTCATCAATAGAAAATTCTTCATCTTCAAATTTGAAATTAGATTTAAAGTTCTTTTCCAATTTTTTTTGTAATTCTTCTTGTACATTTTCATCATTCAAAAGACGAGTCCAATCTTTATTAGCATTGTTTAATTTGGCAATAGCAGGCTCATTATCAAAATAATCAAGGAAAGCTTCGTTAAGATTCTCAACATAATATTTAATGCGAGATTTAGGCAAAATCATTTTACCAGATTCTATTTCTTTTTCCAATTTATTAGTCAATTCATTTGAAGGCCAATCATTGTATTCTTTCATTGTGTTCATCAATTCATCTGAAAAATCTGCAACGTTACCGTACCCATCAGAGTATAAATCCATTTTCTCAAATAATTCTTTTACTAAGTTCATTCTTCATTTTTTCCTTTTCGTTTTTATTATAATTATATTATACACTAAAATGTTGCTCTTGTCAACAATAAGGATAAAAAGTAGCTATTTTATCTCTATTTACGATTAAGAGAATTTAACAAATTCATGAATCCAGTCGGGACCATACTTTTTAAGAGATTTAATGATGGCACTCATCGCAGAAGCACTATTACTGTATGTTCTGCAAATATTACAAATAATTTCATCTTTGACTAGAGTATTTCCCTTTGCTGATTTATCTTCATCATTTACGGTTTTTTCGTAAACATAATAAGTTTCAGAAATTTTAGTCATAGAAATTAAGACACCTTTTCTATATTCGCTCCCATAAGCAGCTCTTACTGCGTATAAATTGAGCCATGCTTGTGCTTCATCAAGAATTTTTTGGTCTTTTAAATTCAATTCACTTAATGGAGTAATTGATTTTTTAAATTGTATTGAAATTTCCTTTCCACAACTTACATTATCAAAAAAATTTGCTACATCAACAGTGTTCATTTTATCAATTCCTTTCAGTTAAATAAAGAATGTAACAAGCCACATCAAGAAGTAAATAAAGCCCAAATTCAAGAATTGAGTGATTACATACTTAAATTTTTCTTCCAAATAATCTTCTTTCTCAGTATCTGTTTTTGGCTTGGCAACCCCTTTAAAGAGTAATTCTGTAACTAGCGCTAAGCCAAATGCTTGTGCTAGAGAAAGAGTATTAACTGGAACGATTGTAGTTAGAATTTGATTCCAACCAAATTGAACAGTTAAAATATAGCAAAACACAAGCAAGAGTTCTAAAATTGTTAGCACAATATATCCAATTGTTTTTCCTTTATTTTCCATTTTTTAAAAAAAGGAGATTGATGTACAATCTCCTTTAAGATTACTATACAATTAATTCTTATTTGAAGTCTGCAACATTAGATTTGTCTATTCCAATACTAGGAATTAATATTATTTTATTATCTAATTTTAAATCAGTTCCTTCAGTAGGTTCTTTTCCTTCTGCTAAATTAACTACCATATTAAATGTTGCACTTGCTTGTCCCTTCGCATCATTAAGAACAGTTCCAGCCATTTCTCCAGCTTCTATCTTAACTATAGCTTCTGGTAATGCATCAACACCAAATGTTGGCAACACTTTTCCAGCAGCTTTCATTGATTCAATAGCTCCTAATGCCATTCCATCATTATTACAAATAACAACTTCTATTTTTGAACCATTAGGTCCTGATAACCAAGCATCCATTTTATCTTTTGCATTAGCTGTATCCCACATAGCAGTATCTTTATGTAATTCTTCTGTTTTTATTCCGTGGTCATTTAAAGTAGAAATAGAATATTTAGTTCTTGCAACTGCATCTGGATGTCCAGGCTCTCCTGTTAACATTACATATTGGATAACTCCATCTTTATTTAAGTCAAGATCTGGATTTTCTTTCCATAATTTTTCAATTAATTCCCCTTGTGCAATTCCTTGAGCATTAGGGTCAATTCCAACATAATATAACTTATCATAAGAAGCTATTGCTTCATCAGAAGGCTTTCTGTTATAGAATACAACAGGCACATTTTTTTCTTTTAATAAATTTATAATTCCATCAGCAGCTGAAGCATCAACTAAGTTAATTGCAAATGCTTTTACTCCTTTTTCTAAAACTGCTTCTATTTGTTCCTTTTCAGTAGCAACACTATTTTGAGAATCAATTCCAGTTACCTCAGCTGTATCAGCCTTAGCCATTGCTTCAGCTTCAAATGCTTTTCTGAATAAAGCAATAAAATTGTCATCAAATTTATAAGCAGTTAAACCTATTGATAATTTTTCACCTGCAGGAGCATCAGTCTTAACTTCTTCTTTTTTTTCTCCACAAGCAACCAATGCTGAAGCAAGAATAATTGAACCCAATAACATTCCAATTTTTTTCATAATAAATAGCCTCCTAAATAATT